>OBLW0100003225.1_pt1 | contig 12775 bp, 8 predicted proteins | sample 1520161 | NCBI WGS metagenome assembly OBLW01 (sample SAMEA3539309, study PRJEB22396) | soil metagenome | biome: tundra; feature: field; material: soil | place: USA | collected 2010-05 | depth 0.15 m
TTTATATATAATATGTAATAGAGTATAAAGATTAATAAGTTATAATATTATAAAATTTATTATAATATTAAATACAATGTTAAACTAAAGAGTAGATTAGTAAAACCTAAGAGAGAAAAATAATAAAAATAATAACCCCCCAAATGTTTAATACACTATCAATATTTAATACTATATACAATGATGCTCCTCAACCATGACAAATAGGATTTCAAGACAGTGCTGCACCAGGTTTTACTGGGATAGTAGAACTACATAATACTATATTTTTTTATTTAATAGTTATTTGTGTTGGAGTATTTTGAGTTTTAGGTTCATCAATATATTATTTTAATATAAAAAATTCACCTATAATTCATAAATATTTAAATCACGGTACATTAATTGAATTAATATGAACAATCACACCAGCTTTAATTTTAATAGCTATAGCTTTTCCAAGTTTTAGATTATTATATTTATTAGATGAAGTAATATCACCTACAATAACAATAAAAGTAGTAGGTCATCAATGATATTGAAGTTATGAATATTCTGATTATGTAACTGAAAGTGGAGAATCTATAGAATTTGATTCATATATGATACCTGATTCTGATTTAGAATTAGGTCAATTTAGATTATTAGATGTGGATAATAAAGTAATTATACCTGTTGATTGTCATATTAGATTAATAATTACTGGAGCTGATGTTATACATTCTTTCGCTGTACCTTCTTTAGGACTTAAAGTAGATGCTGTACCAGGTAGATTAAATCAATCATCAATAATAGCTGAAAGAACTGGTACATTCTATGGTCAATGTAGTGAAATTTGTGGAGTATGACATGGTTTTATGCCAATAGTTGTTGAAGCTGTTTCAATACAAGATTATTTAGCTTGAGTTGATCAAGCTAATAGTTAATTCATAAATATTTAAATTTTATAATTATCTTAATTTATAAATTAAGTTTATAATATTTATAATATTATTTATTTTTAATAAATTACCCCCTATACATAAAAGTATTAGTAAATAAATTTTTTATATTTAATTTATATTCATTAATATATATAAACTTAATAAAAATTACTTTTTAAAAATATAAATTTAATTATTGAAAGCCTATAATTTAATGGTAAAATGATTTCTTGATGAGAAATTTATAGAAGTTCAAATCTTCTTGGGCTTAAATTAGATTTCTATTAACATAAAATCAATAAACTAATTACATTGTCAGAATATTTAAACAATTATTTATTTTAAAATATTAAACAAAAGTTTAATAATTATAATAATATTGTTATCCAGTGAGTAGTTAAAATATGAGTTTTATTATTTTTATTAAATAATAATAAAATGAATTATTTATTTTGTATAAAATTTCTCATACAAATGATTAACTACAAATTTCACTTAAAACAAAAATTTTTGTTTTTATATTATTATTATCTTAAATAAATTTATATTTATATTAAAAATTAAATAATTATTTAAGATACTTCTATTAACTATTTATTAAAATAGGGTAAAATACCCAAATTAATACTTTACAACATTTCAAAACAATACAGATTATATTTTTATACAAAATTTAATACAAATATAAAGAATATATAAAAAAAGATTATTAATTGAAATTCAAATGTAAATATAAATGAGATTATTAAAAACTAATGTTATATTAAGATTATTAAATTCTTATATTGTAGATTCACCTCAACCAGCTAATATTTCTTATTTATGAAATTTTGGTTCATTATTAGGAACTTGTTTAGTGATACAAATATTAACAGGAGTATTTTTAGCAATGCATTATCAACCTCATGTAGATTTTGCTTTTAATAGTGTAGAACATATTATGAGAGATGTTAATGCAGGTTGAATCTTAAGATATACACATGCTAATGTAGCTTCATTCTTCTTTATTTTTGTTTATGCTCATATAGCTAGAGGATTATATTATAGTTCTTATAAATCACCTAGAATTTTAGTATGAAGTATAGGAGTAATAATTTTAATATTAATGATGGCTATAGCTTTTTTAGGATATGTGTTACCTTATGGTCAAATGAGTTTATGAGGTTTCCTTAATAAGCCTCAAATGTATAATTTATATTTAATTTGTTTTTCTTTATTATTAATTACACCTATTTATTTAAATAATCAACCTAAAGTTAGTAGACTTAAAGGTATTTATAGAATAGGACCACATAATAAAGAGATAATTTCAATTATTTTTGGATCTCTTCTGGGAGATGCTCACGGTGAAAAAAAATTATTAGGAGTTGGCACTAGATTTAGTTTTTCTCAAGAAGCTTATCATGTTGAATATTTAATGTTTTTACATAAACTATTTTCTAAATTAGGTTATTGTAATCCTAAATTACCAATTATTACAACTAGATTAGGTAAAAAAGGTAAAATAAGAAAAGTAACAAGATTTTCAACTGGAACTTATTCTAGTTTTAATTGAATATATGATTTATGATATGACAATAAAATAAAACATGTGCCAAAATGTATTGATCAATATTTAACTCCATTAGCTTTAGCTATTTGAATTATGAATGATGGAGCTAAAGTAGATAAAGGTTTAAAGTTAAATACTAATTATTTTTCTTATAATGATTGTTTACTTCTTTTTAAAGCATTAAATAATAATTTTAATATCAAAGCTTCTATTCAATCCACAGGTAAAAAAGATCAATATTTAATTTACATATGAACAGAATCTATGACAGATCTTATAAATATAGTATCTCCATATATAATTCCTGAAATGAAATACAAATTAATTTAATATATTTGTATATAGTTATAATGTAAGATATAAAGCAATTTTTACTAAAAATTTATATAAAAAAACATTATAGCAATACTGATGAAAACAGGTCAAAAATGTTTGTTTAGCGTTAAGACCGTCGGTAGAGTAAACTATCGCGACAGACTGGATCATCGGTGGGTGTCTGAAATGATGCTTAATGTACAGTCGGAATCTTTATTCATTATTAAATTTTAATGAAGCACAAGGCATTATATTTTGTGTGTTTGTTTTTAAGGGGTTATTAAAAATAAAATATAGAAACTAAATAAAAGTCTAATTTATTAAATAGACTTATTTAACTATATTACCCCCTTAAAATTAAATTAAATAAATAATGATTAATAAAGTCTTTTTAAATTTATATTTTATTGTTTTGAAAATTTTAATGTAAAGAATAATATTAATTAAAACCAAAAATACAAAATAGAATAAATGATGATTAATTTAATGAATCCTAAATTTTTAATATATGGAATTATAACTTGTATTATATCTTTATTAGGTTATATTTTATATTGTTTAATTAAAAAAAGTTATATTTCTACAAATATAGAAATTATTTCTAATAAAAAAAATGTAGCTTACAGAAATATTACAAAATTTTCTTTAACACCTTTATGAGAAGTGAATGGAGATCTGTCAGGATATACAATTCATGAATGAAAATTCGAACAAATAAATCTTCTTTATGGTCCAGAAATAGCTGCTTTTAGGGTAACTCCTGCTGAAGTATGAGATACAATCAGCTCATTTGAAGCTGCTGCATTACAAGCTAGTGATATTAATGAAACAATTATTACTATTTTAAGTTATATTCATCCATAGTATTTTATGAAATTAATTTTATTCTTTAATTATAGATATTATTATTTATAATTAATATTATATAAATAATAATCATTAAATTTACCTTCGATGATAAATTAGGAGTAAAAGAGTAAACAAGACAAAAGACAAATATAAAAATTTCTTATTAATGATTGTTTTGTTTACATTAACCCCTAAAAATTAAAAATACAATTATTTAAAATAAAAATAATTATAATGTACATGATTTACTTGTTTTAAACATATTAAGCGTAAGCTAGAATAGGTAAAATTAAAGATTTGGCTACAGTAATTACTAATTTATTATCAGCAGTACCTTTTTTTGGACAAGATTTAGTAGAATTAATTTGAGGAGGATTTAGTGTAAGCAATGCTACACTTAATAGATTTTTCTCTCTTCATTTCTTATTACCTTTTTTATTAGCTGCTTTAGTAGTAGCTCATTTAATGGCTCTTCACACACATGGATCAAATAATCCTAATGGTATATCTTCAAATGGAGATAGATATGCAATGCATCCTTATTTCACATTTAAAGATCTTGTAACTATCTTTGCATTTTTATTAGCTTTATCTATTATAGTTTTCTTCTATCCTAATTTATTAGGACATAGTGATAATTATATTCCAGCTAATCCTATGAGTACACCTCCTTCTATAGTTCCGGAATGATATCTGTTACCATTTTATGCTATATTAAGATCTATTCCTAATAAATTATTAGGAGTTATAGCTATGTTTGGTTCATTATTAATTTTATTAATATTACCTTTAACTGATTTATCTAGAATAAGAGGTAGTCAATTTAGACCAGCTATGAAATTAGCTCTATGATTCTTTATTGTAAATTTTGCAATTTTAATGTGAATTGGATCTCAACATCCTGAAAGTCCTTTTGTAGAAGTAGGACAATTTGCTACAGCATTTTATTTTTCTTGATTTTTAATAATGGTTCCTATAATTGGTCTTGCAGAAAATACTTTAATGGATTTAGCTACAGATAAAAATTAAATATTATTTTTAATTTATAATTTTATTATATATAAATTATATTTTATTAGATAAATTTAATTAATTTTGTTTTATTACCCCCCCTTTAAATATTATAACAGAATAAAAAACTATATAAAAGAAATAATAATTGTTAAAAATTTATTTTATTTATGATATTTATTTTAATACAAACAATAATTTAATTATGTTACATTTATTAACAATTTAATTAATTGAATATAAATTATATTAATAAATTTAACAATAAATAAGGTAGAATTAGTTTAATTGGCAAAATAATGTCTTGTGGCGACGCTGTTCAGAGTTCAAATCTCTGATTTTACCCTTAATTAGTTTATTTAATAAATTTCATTTCAATAATGTAATGATTTTAATTAAGAATGAGTTAAGATATTTAAACCTGTAAAATTCAATATAAATTTTATATTAGATTTTAAGTTAAAGTTCTAGGTCTATAAATAAACTTACATAAATAAAAAGTTTATTTAATAAATTTCATTGTATAATTAATAAAGATAGAATAATCTTTGGATAAAAATATAGAAAAATATTCATTTAAACAATAAATATAATTATATCAAATACTTTTTAATTTAAGTTCTCAGAAATATTAATTAACTATTAATAAGTTAATTAAATACTTAATTAGTTTCTTTTTTAAATGTGAAATCTTTAATTCTTATACTTAGACTTATTAATATTTAGATTAAATCGGAAATATTTTCTTAAAACATAATTGTATTATTTTATAAAATATATGAACTTAATTAGTCTTGTAAATATATTTTCCTTCTAACTCATTTAATTATTAAAAAACAAAATAATAAATAGTTTTATTAAATTAATTAAGCTGAAATAGTTTAAATGGTTAAAACTTACTATTCATGATGGTAAAACAAAGGTTCAATTCCTTTTTTCAGCTATTGAAATATATTATAATAAATTTATAGAAAATATATATTTTAATTTATATTATTTTTAATTCTTTACATATATTTGGTAGTTTATTTGTTTATAATTTTTAATTAAAATAATTTAGATAGTTTTAAAAGAATTAAAATAAATAAAAGTATAGATGACAATTTAGTACAAACATCAAAGTAATTTAAAGGAATTATTAAGGATAACTAGCAAATTTATTAAAAAGGAGGTAATAAACCAAAAGCCACAAACTTCTTAATATTTATATTAAAAGTAAGCAAATTGTGGCGATCCTAAGGGAAACCTTAAATATTAATACTTCCTGAAGCAAAACATTGTATTAAGGAAAGGAAAGGAAATCAACCGAGACTCCAAAAGTAATGGTGAGTGAAATTGGATTAGCCTAAAAAATAAAATATTTGAACTTATAAAATATTAATTATAAAGAATGAAGTTGGAATATCATTAATTATAATTTAATTATTATATAATAATTATTTTTAATTAAATAATTACCAAAGAAGGTATTCAGTCCTGTAAAATATAAAATATTTTTAAATTAAAATAAGTACAATGAGAGAAAACTTGTTGGAATATAGGGGAACCATCCTCTAAGGCTAAGTATAATAAATTTAGCGATAGTGAAAAGTACTGTAAAGGAAAAGTTGAAAAAGTTCGTTGTATAACGAAATGAAATAGTCTTGAATTAGTAATTCTATAAGCAGTTGAAGTTTTAAATATAAAATGACAACGTACCTTTTGCATAATGGGTCAGTAAGTTAATAATAGTAGCAAGGTTAATTAGCCTTAGCGAAAGCGACTAAATTATTTGTATAATAAAATTATAAATTTTTATTTTTTTAAAATATTTTACTAAATAAAATAGAATAAATTCCTTATAAATAAATATTAATTATGAAATAAGTGATTTATTTACAAAATAATAATTATGGGATAGTTACTATTATTAGACCCGAAGCCAGTTGATCTTTCCAAAACCAGATTATAATGGATCGAACGGTTGAATGTTGCAAAATTCTCCGAAGAGTTTTGGAAAGCGGTGAAATGCCAATCTGAACTGGTGATAGCTGGTTTTCTACGAAACATATTTAAGTATGACATCTATGAATAAATTTATGGAGGTACAGCACGGTAATTCCCAACTAATAATAATATATTTTATTAAAAGTTTAGGTTGAGGGGATCTCGAAAATCTTACCAATGGAAATGAAACTCGGAATAACATAAATTGATAATAGATATTCAGACTATTCATGATAAGTTGAATAGTCAAGACGGAAACAGCCGAGAACATGGATCAAGGTCCCAAATGATTATTAAGTGAAATTAAAGGAAGTAATAGATTGAATGCAGCTGTAAAGTGAGCCTGGTAGTCGCTATCTTTTAATGACCGTTGTAACAACGTAGCAGCCCTTAGACTATTGCGCCATAAATTTAACGGGTCTTAAATAATCAACCGATATCCTGTTAATTATAAATATAATTTAATTTATGTTTATAAATTAGGTAGTAGAACATTCAGTATAATTGATGATAAACAGTGTTTCATTGTTTGAAAATAACTGAAGAGATAATGCTGACATGAGTAACGTAAAGAAGTTATAATACTTCTCGCCGAATACAAAAGGGTTATAAGGAAAGGTTAAACCACCTTATGTTAATGCGGCCTCTAAGGTTCAGAACCAAAGTTTTGACTGATGAGTAATATATTGAAAATCTATAAGGTAATTTATAATAGATCAGGAAAATTAAATATATATAATTTATTATTAAATTTAAATTATTAACTACCGTACCCTAAACCGACACAGGTTTGTAAGTAGAGTATACTAAGGCGAAGAGCTAAAAGTTGTTAAGGAACTCGGCAAATTGTTCTCATAAGTTTGACAATAAGAGAAACCATATAAAATTTAAATTTACCATAATTTAATTCTTTATATGGTATAATAAAATCGGAGGCCACGACTGTTTACTAAAAACACAATTCAGAGCAATGATTAAGATAATAGTATTCTGAATGAAATTTGCTCAATGCCATTAATATAAGAGAGGTAATTTTAAAGTTACTAATTGAAAGTCTGGTTAATAGCGGTCTTAACTATGAGGATCCTAAGGTAGCAAAATAAATTGGCCATTAAATGTGGTCTAGTATCAATAATGTAACGATGGTCTCACTGTCTCTACAACTTGCTCAGTGAAATTGAATTGCGAGTGCAGATGCTCGCTATCTTCAGAGGGACGGGAAGACCCTATGCAGCTTTACTATAGTTAGTTATTATAATGATTTAAATTCAATTAATAGTAATTAGGGATGTCGATAGACAAAATTTGGAAAACCTTAAAATTTGAATTAAATCTTTGTTTACCTTATAAATTGAAATTTAAGGGATAAATGACTAATTGGTAGTTTGACTGGGGCGGTCGTCTTTAAAAAAGTAGCAAAGTACATCCAAAGATTTAAATAAATTTATAATATTATAATTATTTGTTATAATATACAGACAAAAAATATATGAATTCTCTAATATAAATAAGAATTAAATAAAAATAAAACTTAATAAATTTGTTTTATTATTACAAGGTATAGCTAGAAATTGAATGGAAATCAATAAATTAGTGAAAGGTTTTGAATAGTATAATGGCGGAAAGCATACCTAACTGAAAGACTTAGAAGTCAAACAGATACGTAAGTAGGGCATAGTGACCCCTCGCTATAAAATGGAATAGACGGGGATCAATCGATAAAAGTTACGCTAGGGATAACAGGCTGATAGCCGGCAAGAGTACACATTGTTCCGGCTGTTTGGCACCTCGATGTCGACTCATCCTATCCTCCGGGTGAAGAAGCTTGGAAGGGTTCGGCTGTTCGCCGATTAAAAGGGTACGCGAGTTGGGTTTAATACGACGTGAGTCAGTATGGTCCCTATCTTCTGAAGAGATAAATAGTAAAAAGGGGAAGACCTTCTAGTACGAAAGGATCAATAGGCTGTGTTTCTCTAGTGCACCAATTGTTGAATTTAATTAATTTAATTAAATAAGCATAGTTGGGTAGCCACAAACATATTAGATAAGCGCTGAATGTATATAAAGCAAGAAACTAACCCCTAGATACTATCTTAAATTTATTTCTATTATTTATTTATTAAATAATATTTATTTTTATTATATTAATCCATATTATAATCTAAGAAATGAAATAATATTTAATTTTATAAGAAAAAGAACATTTCTTAATAGGATGCAAATGTAAGTAACTGTGAATTATTTAGTTTAGCATTACTAATTTATAAAGTAGACTTGATGTTTTAAATTGTCCAATTTTAATTTACCAAACCCAACAAAGGATTAGGATAAAGATATATTATTTGAATACGCTCAAATATAAAATAATAAATCTTAATTTATTTAAGGAATAACGGGGTTAATAAAAGTAAAATGAAAGATTAATAGATTATTATATAAATCTTCTTTTTATTTGATTAATATCTAATTTAACTCGTTTGTATTTCAATACTAATAAGAAATCATCATCAATAATTTCAAAAGAATCTTTACTTTTTAAATATCTTTCGAAGATATAATGATGAACTAATTTATAATCACTATATTTAGTAACTAAAATAGAATTACTTAAAACTATATAAGGTTCGTCAGGACTATTTTTAACTGAAATTATAGGAATAACTGTATACAAAGAATTACTGCTTAACCCCGTAATAAAATTGTAGAAGAATTCCATATAGAAATTTTTACTTTCATAGTAGTGAAATTTGCCTGATTTATCTATAAATAAATCTTTGTGAACATCAGACATTAAAGTTATATCTTTAATAGATATATGTTTTAAGAATTGTTTTAACATTTAAATTGCATTGTTATTATTTACGTATTTACTCCTCTGTGTTTGCAAACCAAACACGATAAAAATTAATTATTTCAAAATAATGAAGACTCGAACTTCAGATATATAAAAATATTATTTATTAGGGAATCGAACCCTGAATAGAAAACTCTATAGATTTCTTGAAAAACCATTTTACATTAAAAATTTTAAGATTAAATATAAATTATAATTAATAAAAGAATATATAATTATTAAAATTTAATATAATTAAAATATTATATTTAGTTTAATTTAATTAGATGTAATAAACCTAAAAGAAATTGGTTATAAAATATCACATTTATTACAAGTTAATAATATAACTGGTCCTGCTCCATTTTTAGTTTCTTGAATTATGGAATCATCTAAATAATAGTAATCAACCATAAATTCTAATCTTTCGTCAATAAATTGTTGAATAGTTATTTGGGAACTAAATCTATTTATAAAGAAAGGAATATAAAAGAGTGATTGGTCGTGCAGATCTGCATGAAAAAATGGTTTTTGTGTGTAGGTTTTATTAACAAAATTAGTAAAACAAGAAAGAAAGAGAGAAAGGAATATAAAAAGACATTAAAGAAAGAAAGAAAGGGGGGTAATTTTTATAAAAAATAATATAGCAAGTAACAATATGTTTATATAAAAGGTCAAACCAAGGGTCAAGCCGTTACATTAGAAACTATATCATTTGCTTGATGAGTTAAAGGGTGTATCCCTAAATCTATTGTATTCATATAAGGTCATATTGTATTACTTATTTGGTCTTTAGATAGTAAATCCACACTAGTATTTTGGGGGTTTAATATAGTTTTTAATTCAGTTAATTTATCAATAAGAGTTCTAGTATTTTCTTGAACTCTATCTAATGTTTGAAGTCTTGCTTCAAAATCTGCTTCTCTTTCAAGTCTTAATAAATTAGCTTGATTAAAGTTAAATTGTGTGGGTGTAATATCCGTTATTCTATCAGCAGTTCAATTATATGGTCAAGAACTTACTGGAGATGTAGATTTAGATGTAGATATATTATTTAGGTTAGTAAAAACTCTTGTACTTTCTGATCATCAAGCATATCCGATAGATCCTATCATTCCGATATATAATGGGAAAAATATATAATCGTTATGTATTAAATTATTTAAAAAATTCATTTTATAAATATAAAAAGTGAATGTATCTAAAATTAGTATTAAACTATTATCTTCAGGAATAAATTTAATAGCGAGCAACAATAAGAAAAGATATAATTAAGTAGCATAAAACTTGAATGTAAATCAACATTTTGTAAAAATTAGAAGTTGTTAGCGACTATTATAAATATTTAAGTTGTTTATTTATAAAAAAGGTAGGGGGTTAATTTTGTAAATTTTTACTATTTAATCAAATAAATCCATTGTATTAGAGATTTGATCGGTACTATTAGAGGTATTATCAAAAGATTTTTCTTTTATTATTGATTTCATACTAGGTTTATTTTTAATTTCGTTTAATAGTGAGTTATGAGTATAATTTTCTCTTATAACATTTCTAATTGCACTAATATTAGAAGTTCCACCAGTATTTTGTATTTCTAATAAATCAACTTCCTGTATTTGTTTTCTAATTTCTTCTTTTTCTTGTATTGTTTTACCAGAATTTATTTCTTCCTCTATAGCTTCCATAAAACTTTGAGAATAAGTATTCACATCAAATTTTACATCAGGAAATTTTTCTTGTAATTTTTCTACAACTTTTTCTGAATCTAAATTTAAAGTATTTTTAATGATTTTATCCATTTCAGTTTTTTCCTGTTTACTCATTTCTTTTCAACTTTTACCAGCATTATCTATTAAAGAAGCGGGGTTAATTTTTGTTTCTTCTAAAGATAACCCATTGATTATTCCTGCTCTATTTCTAAACCCTTCTGCAGTACTCAACTTTTTGATTGTATCTTCAGATAAATTAGGGAATTGTTTCAAGATAGGTTTTAAAACATTAGGAACATCTGTTCGTTCAGGTCTTGGATCTTTAGGTCCTCCACTAATAGCATCTAAAAATTTAGATCGTTTTGTTCTTGATTCAATACTATCCTTAGTTTGTACTTTTTCTGAGTTATCTCAAGATTCTTCTACAATTTCATCGGCACTATCAGAAATAACTCCTCTCATTTTTCCTAATTGTTCTGATAAAGAACCAGCTAAACCAATAGATGATACAGAAGAGCTACCAGTTTCCACACCTTTAAGTGATTTATCTTTTACAATAGTTTCGATATGTTTCAATGCTTTACCTTTACCTTTACCTTTTAATTCATCTAATAAAGAAGTTGGTTTATTTCTTTTTACTTCTTCAGGCATACCATGTTCAGTCGTAGGAATTGGTGGAGCAGGAGGAGCAGGTGGTGCTGGTGGAAGTTTACTACTAGAAGCTTTGGGAGTTTGATCAACCATATCAGATGAATATACCATCAAATCAGGAGATACTCGTCCATCTTCCTCTGGTCGCATAAATACAATAGGAGGATTTCCATTACCACCATTATCATCATCATCATCACCTCCTCTAAGAATTCGTCTTATTAAATTTCCTATATTTCAATAAGGAGATACAGCACTTACTATATCAGATCCATAATATCAAATAGTTGCAGATCCACCTAACAAAAATAATATTGTTGCAATGGCTACTCATCTACTTCGCTCACTATTTTCCATATCTTTTTCTCTACCTAAATTATATTTATTTTTTCATTCTTCAATTTCTCTTTTTCTTTCAGCTTTTTCAAATTCAGCTTTTCAATCTATTTCAGCAGGTTTATTATAGCTAGCTCTGATAGATTCTTTTTCGGAAGTCACATTAAAGATGTTCATTAAATAATTATAAAAAGTTGTATCAGTTAAATATGTTGCTATACCAACGAATATATATTTTAATTCTCATAAGAAATTTAGTTATAAATCCAAGACCAAAAGCATCAAATATTGATATACCGAATATAGTTAAAATAATATAATTTGCAGTTTTTAATACTACTCTTATAGTTTTATAATTTTTAAATATTCTCATTAAAAATGCTACTATAGATAATGATATAATTAAATTTCTTATTTTCGAAATTATTTCATAAAACAATAATGACTTTTTATTTGTTGTGATTTCTTCTTTATTAGATTTTATTTTTTCAACTTTTAATTGTTCAATTTTAGGTTCTAATTTACCTTTTTGTAATTCAGCTTTTGTTAATTTATTGATTAACTCAGCTTTTGTTAATTTATTTAAATCCATTTATTTTATTTTTATAATTTCCCCTTACAGATCGGAAGA
>OBLW0100003227.1_pt1 | contig 12771 bp, 12 predicted proteins | sample 1520161 | NCBI WGS metagenome assembly OBLW01 (sample SAMEA3539309, study PRJEB22396) | soil metagenome | biome: tundra; feature: field; material: soil | place: USA | collected 2010-05 | depth 0.15 m
GAGTTCAGACGTGTGCTCTTCCGATCTGATGGCGGACTTCTTGCGGCACCTTGCCGACCAGCTGGGTGAAGGGTGGTCCCGCGAGTCATCCGACCGGATGCTGGACCAGGCCCGGCGCCTCGGCGTCGAGGTTGATCACGCCGACCGCACTCTGGCTCGAGCCCAAGACAGCGCTCGGTTCAACCCACGCGCTGGCCAGGCCCGTGACGCGCTACCGCGGCTGCGCACCGGGCTGACCGGGCTGGAACACACCTACGTCACGATCCGTAACCTGTGCCGTTCTCTCCTGGACCGGACCTACTTCGTGCCCGGCGAGCAGGCGGGCAGTGTCTATGACGCCCAGGTCAGCGATGCGCTCGCGCTCGTGCTGCAGGCTGCGGCGGATGCTGTCGGCCACGTGTCAGTGGTGACATCCGGCACCGAGGCCCAGGACGTCGCCCGAATCGAGGTTGACCGACGCCTCTCCGAGCTGCACCATCGACGTGACCTGCTTGCCGACCTCCTGCACGAAGAGGCGAGCGCGGATCGGGCCACCTGGCAACAGCATGGAGCACTTCTGACCGACCTGGACCGAATGCGGATCGAGATCGAGGCCGCGGTCCGCCCGCCCGAGCAAGCGTGGCGACCACCTCCGGTCATCGAGCGTCAGCGGCGGGCGTTGAGACAGATCAGTGCGGCAGCCCGCCAACGTGCCCGGCGTCGCCCGCGTGCCCAGCGCCGTCCCCGCCGCTCATGACCATCCCCACCCTCGGAGCAGATGGGCCCAGGGCGGCGCCTGTCGCGCTCGGCTTGGCTCCTTCGTCGATGGCTCGTCCTTGCCGGCTGCCTTCCTCAGCGGTCCTTCGCCGGCAGGGCTGATGTGCCCTCACCGACGATCGGGACCCGCAGCGTGGCCAGCCCGGCCGGGTTGGCGGTGACGGTGACCGGCTGGACGGAATAGGCATTCTTGTATGCCGCGTCGGTGCTCGCCGGGACCAGCTGGAGGCGGTCGCCGGCCACTACGCGGTGCACGATGCCAGGCAGTTCGATGTGTGCTCGCTTGCCCACGCCGGTGACCCGAACGAGGCTGATCAGCTCGTTCACCAACGTCTTGGAGCCGTCAGGAGCAACGTCGTAGAGCTTGGCGAACACCTGAAGCTGCCCGGCGGGGCCGGTCGACTCAGTAGTGGCCACCGTGGGCGCGGTGAACCTCACGTCGAGGGTGGGCACACCAACAATGCTCGCGTCGGTGGTCAGCGGCTGGGTGGTCCACGCGTCCACGGTGCCCGGCGCGTCATTCGGCGCGGTCGTGTCTTGGGGCAGGCTGCCGGGCGGTATCTGGCCCTGCAGACCTGAGGCCTCGGAGCAGGAGCCGAATGCGCACAGCCCGGGGTTGCTCCAGGACACCGAACCAGGTCGGACGGCGCCGGCGGTGGTGACCAGGTCGCCGGCTCCGGAGAGGTAGTAACTGCGTGGCGCCCCAACGGGATAGGACGATGCACTGCCGTATGCGGGTGCCGCTGTCCCGGCGTGGGGCACCCAGTCCTGGAAGTGGCTGAACTCTGGCCCGGTCGGAGCGGTCTGGACGTCCTTGAGGTTGTGGGTGAACCAGTTCGTGATCCGCAGCCCGAGGTAGGTGTCCTCAATGTGCGCCCCGGGAAGGTCGAGCTCGCCAGGGGCGGCGCCGGTGTTACCGTTCTATGCCGCCGGGGGCCCCAGGACTGCCACGCCATCGAGACCGGTACCTTGCCTGCTTTGAGCCCTCTGTACGTCGCGATTGCCTCCTGCAGGTTGGACAAGGTGTCGTCCTGGCCCTGGATCAAGAAGGTGGGCACCCGGACGTGGTCCAGGCAGTGACCCACCGATACCCGGTCGGTCAGCGCGTAGGTCTGCGCAGTGGGTAGCCGAGGGCATCCAAGGTCGCCTTGGCCCGGCACGCCTGCATGGAGTAGTTGGGACAACCGACCTCCCGGGTTGGATCGATCTGGGCTCCCTGGATCCCGTCAGCCGCGCCGACACCGAAGAACAGCGAGCTTCAGCCGATCTTCCCCGTGCCCGGTGTCTGATCGGCATATGTCATCCCCGTTGACTGGGCGGTGTTGCTCGGCGCCGGGCAGTAGCGAAGGTCGTTCGAGGTGATCAGTGGCACCAGGGCGTCGACCCGCGGATCCATGGCGGCAGTGGCGAACTGGGTCTCGCCGCAATAGGATCCGCCGATCATGCTGACCCGCAGGTCGTGTGCGGCTGCGTTGTCCAGCTTGCTGAAGGTCACAGCCGCCGTGCCGGCCCGCCCGGGGGGCCGGCTATTTGCGAAGAGGCGCATGTCGCCTTGGCGCCGCCACCCAGGAACGTCACCAGGTGGCAGGCGGCTACGCCGTCGATGGATGGGTCGCCCAGGAGATCTTGCATCCCGAGTTGGGGAACCCAAAGACCCGTGTAGGAAGGACGGCATAACCGCGCCGGGCGAACGCCCGACCGAGACCGGACTGGTCGGCCCTGGAGCCACCGAATCCGTTGGTCGTCAAGATGGTGGGTACCCTGTTCAAGGTCGAGGCTGAATGCGGTTTGAAGAGGTCGGCGTCGATGATGCAGGTTTGCGCGCGGCCTTGGTCGTCCAGCCCGGCAGGCCCCGTGAACGACAGCCCGGTGTATGTGTCGACGGTGTCCAGGGTCGCAGCGCCGGCAACGGTGGCTGTGGCTGCGGTAGCAGGGTGGCTGTCATCACGGCGGCCAGGACCGTTGGCAAGCAACGATGCATGAGGCAACCTGCACTCGTGGTGAAAGGCTCAACGAGATTGAAGAGCGCGGGTTACGCAGGAGCCGTCACGCCGGCTGGGCGCCAGGTCCCGGTCAGAAAGACGTAGGTATGAGATGGGTCCATTTGTGCACGTCGTTTCGTTGAACTCATGGGCCGGCTCTGCTTTCTTGGGCGCTGACTGGTTAGCGCAGTGGCGCGTTGGTGCAGGTTTTGACGCCGAGTGGGCCGATCGAGCAGATCCTGTGAGTCAGCGGCGCTGACCGCAACCCGGTCTTGGTAGGGGCGGGGACCGGGAGTGCGGGCAGGGTCAGGGCGGGGCCGGGTGGTGGAGGGGACGTGGGCGAGGTGCTCGCCGATGCGCTGGGGGTGGCCGCGGGCTGCGGTCTGGCCGGTGGAGCCGAGCGGCGGGCCGTCTTGTTGGTCGCCGCCGTGGCGGTGTTGTTCCCCTTGTGGGCGTAACTCCCCTGGGTTGGCGCCGGGTTGGCTGCGGGCAGGTCGGCAACCGGCAGGGCGCTGGTTCCGCGGCGGTAGGCGTCGGCGATGGCCGTCACCGTCCGGACGTAGGACTCCGAGGGGTTGTATCGCAGGATCGCCGCATGCAGGTCCCCCGGGCGGGTGAGGTCACCGGCGCCGGAGCAGAGGTAGACGGCGGTCGTAGTGACGGCGTCTGCCATGTCCTGTGGGTTCTTGACGCCGTCACCGTTGGCGTCCACGCCTATGGCGCGCCACGTGCTCGGGAGGAACTGCATCGGTCCTACGGCCCGGTCGAAGGAAGTGTCCCCGTCCAGCAGGCCATGGTCGGTGTCATTGACCCGAGCGGTCCCGTTGGTGCCGTCCAGGCGGATTCCGATGATGCCCGGCCGAGCCACACCGGCCGAGTCCAGCTGGTTGCCGCCGAAACTGCCGTGGTTGCTCTCGACCCGCCCGATGGCGGCCAGCAACGCCCAGTCGATGTGGCAGCCAGGGTCGGCCGCACCGACCAACGAGGCGCCGCGACGGTAGGCCTGCAGCGCACGAACCGGGATCCCCATGGTGTCCAACGCCATCAGGGTCGAGCTGCCCGGCACAGTGCCGGCCGGCAGGACAAGCCCGGGCGCTTGCGCGGTGCCCGTTCCTGCAGGCACTGGCGGGATGGTCAGCGCGGTGCCGGGCACGACGATCGCCGGCGAGTCCTTGGAGATGGAGAGGGCCTTGAGCGCGGGTGCGGGGTTGGCCAGGGCGATGCCACCACCGATCAGGGCGACGGCGGGAAGAGTGGCGCAGACTCTGCGCCACGGCAGGGCGATCCTGCGGACGCCGCGGTGGACTCCACCGTTCGACATGGCGTTCTCCTTTGGTGAGATCCTGCTTCAGGGGGGTGCTCCTTGTAGGGGAAACGACGACACGGGCCACAAGTCACGAAAACCCTCAGGTCATGCTCGCTGAGCGGCTGAGGACGGACGCCGCGGGCAGCAGGACCGGTCGGCAATCGTTGTTGTGGCCTTTCGGTAATGCGGACGACGGCGCCGGATGCCAACGCTGGTGACAGAGAGCCGGTCCGAAGAAAGTGGAAGCTGAGGAAGACAGAGCGGTTGAGGCGTTTCGGGAGCGGGCTCCGGACCCGGGCCCCCGGGGGAGGTCTCTGGGCACTATTGGGTGTCGCCTCGATGATCTTGCCGGGCTGGTGACAGGCAATGGTGGTTCCGGCCGGACCACCAGGGACTGCATGGGTGAGGTCACACCGGGAAGCGCCCGCTCACCAGTTGTCTTGTCCCGCGGGGGAAGTCAGCTGACCTGCAGCGGCATCCTGTTGCGTCGTAGTAGTCGTAAGGAGCCGTGCTCGCCGACCGGGGTGAACGCGCCTTCGCGCATGGCACGCTGCACGACGTGCCAGGGCGGCGCTCCACCGTCGCGCGGGTCGGGGAAGACGTCGTGGACGGCGAGAATGCCGCCGGGCACCAGGTGCCGGGCGAACGCGGTGTAGTCGTGCTGGGCGACCTCTTCGGTGTGATTGCCGTCCAGGAACAGCATGGTCAGCGGGGTTGTCCACCACCGTGCGACCTCCTGCGTGGTCGCGACCACGACGCTGACGGTCCTCTCGAGGCCAGCATCGGCGAGGGTACGCCGCAGCGACGGCAGCGTGTCGAGCAGGCCGCTGCCTGGGTCCACCAGAGACTGGTCGTGCCACGGCCACCCAGGCTGGTTCTCTTCTGAGCCGCGGTGGTGATCGACGGTGACCAGGTGCGAGCCCCGCGCGGCAGCAACAGCGCCCAGATGAACCGTCGACTTACCGCAGTAGGTGCCGATCTCCAGCCACACACCGGGGGCGGCGGTCGCCGCTGCCTCGCGCAGGGCAGCGGCTTCATCGTCCGGTATGAACCCCTTGGTGCTGGCGGCCACCGCTGCCAGGGCCGGGTCGAGTCTCACGTCAGATCTCCGGTGAGGGTGATGCACAGCGCGTGGCAGTCTGTCGCTGAGATCTGGATCAGCGCGGGCAGACCGTCACCACGAAAGAGCCCGTTTCCCAAAGAGGAACACGCCAGCGCGTCCGCTGCCAGCACGACCGCTGCCGACGTCCACGTGCTGCGCTCCTCGGGCCAGATCGCCTTGTCTGGCCAGACGTATCCGGTCCAGAAGCCACCGTCGCGGTCGCGCAGGTGCTGCACGGAGTCGAACAGGTCCCGTGCCATCAGGCTGTCACCGACTGCATCCAGGGTGAGCACCAGCTCGCAGGTTTCCGCGACGGTCACCCAGGGCTGGTCCGAAACGCAGCGGGCGCCCCTTCCAGGTACGACGAACTCCTCCCACCTGCGATTCAGGTGATCTCGGCCCGCGGGGCCCGGCACGGCGCCGCCGAGCACGGGGTAGTACCAGTCCATCGCGTACCGGCTCTTGTCGGCGAAGGCGTCAGGGTGGACCGCCACCGCATGCGCGAGCCAAGCGGCGCTCAGCTCCCAGTCGGGCTGCGGGTCACTGACCAGCTCCGCCAGTGCCAAGGCGCACCTCAGGGACATCACGGTGCAGGAGCTGCCGGTGAGTAGGGCACTCTGCTCGACCTCGCCGGTCTCGTGGCGCGACCAGGCGATCCCGCCGAAGGGCATCTGCAGCCCGACGGCAAGCTCGATCGCTGCCCGCACGACCGGCCACATCGCGTCGACCTGGGCCCGGTCCCCGGTGATCAGCCAGCGGTGCCACACGCCCACAGCGAGGTAGGCGCACTGGTTGGTGTCGATGGCGTTGTTGGGCACGTCGCTGCCAGCGATCTCCATCGGCCAGCTGCCGTCGGGCGACTGGTTCTGCGCGCTCCACTCGAACGCCAGCCTCGCTTCGTCATCGAGGCCGCACACCGTCAGCGCCATCGCGGCCTCGACGTGGTCCCAGGGGTCCCCGTGGTGTCCGTCGAACCAGGGGATCAGCCCGCTGTGCAGCTGCTGGCCGGCGATGTACTCCCCGGTCGCCCGGATCTGGTCGGCTGTCAATGTTCCCGGCAGGTGCGGCAGGGGCCGGTTCACCCGGTCCCGCCCGGTTTGCGGAGGTAGAGCACCAGGCTCTTGCCGAGGACGGGGTTGAGCAGACGTTCGGCGGTCTGGGTGAACCACGGGCGGCGCATCATGTCCCAGACCAGGAGCTTGTGGTAGCCACGGGTCAACGGGTTCTCCTGCTCGATTCCGCTGGCGCACCGCAGCCACCAGTACGGCGCGTGCAAGGCGTGGGCGTGGTGGCTGCCCAGTGGCTCCAGGCCGGTTGCCACGAGCGTCGCGAGGAGCTGGTCGCCGTGGTAGATGCGCACGTGGCCGCCCGGCACCTCATGGTAGGCGTCCGAAAGCGCCCAGCAGATTCGTTCGGGCCATCGCCGCGGGACGCTGATAGCGACCAGGCCGCCAGGTCGCACGACGCGGAAGATCTCGGCGATCGCCACGCCATCCTGGCGGACATGCTCAAGGATCTCGGCGGCGATCACCCGGTCGAAGGTTCCGTCCGGGAAGGGCAGAGCGAGAGCGTCGGCCCGCAGGGTCACCGGGCCGTCAGGCGCCATGACCTGGCCGGCATCAACCATCGCGGCGACCATCGCCTCCACACCCATCAGGTCCTCGCCGTTGTGGTCCATGGCCACCACGTCCGCGCCGCGGCGCAGCGCCTCGAAAGTATGCCGGCCGGTGCCGCAGCCAAGGTCCAAAAGGGCCTGGCCAGGCCCGACCATGAAGCGGTCGAAGTCGATGGTCAGCATGAGGCCACCGGCAGCGGGCCGGCAGTCTGGTCCGAGGTTGCGGCCGTGATCGCCTTGCGGTACATGTCGACGGTGGCCTGCGCAGTTGCCGTCCAGCTGAACCGCTCTTCGGCCCTTACGCGCCCGGCGGATCCGATGGCGGTGCGGCGGATGGGGTCGCCCAGCAGGCCTCCGATCGTCTTCGCCAGCGCCTCCGGGTCTCCGGCGGGGACCAGGACGCCTGCGCGACTGTCACGGCCCACTACCTCGGCCAGGGCTCCGACGTCGCTGGCGACCAGCGCCGTGCCAGATGCCATCGCCTCGACTGCCGGCAACGAGAACCCCTCATAGAGCGAGGGCACGCAGGCTACCTGCGCCGAGGCCATCAACTCGGCGACGCCGGTCTCGGAAAGACCGGACGCGAAGTTCACTCGGCGCGACAGACCCAGCGCGGCGACGAGCTGCTCGGTCTTGCCGCCCGGTGCCGGCTTGGACACCACGGTGAGGTGGGCGTCGTGTTCGCGCGACAAGGTGGCGAGCGCCTGTAGCAGCACAGCAAGTCCCTTCAGAGGAACGTCCGCGCTGCACAGGGCCACGATGCGCCCCGGTACCCGGCGTCCCCGGGGGTGGAACAGCTCGGTGTCCACGCCCATCGGGACGACATGAAGCCGGTGGGGTTGGAGGCCGAAGTCGCGGATCGCGTCGTGCGCGCTGCTGCGTGAGGGGACCAGCACGTGATCGATCTGTCGGGCGACACGAGCCTGCATCTGGACAAACCCGTACCAGCGCCGCAGTGTGAGCTGCCGGTGCCACGGTGCGGCCTCTATCTCGAGCGCACGGTCGACCGAGATCGGATGGTGGATGGTGGCCACGAGCGGCAGCCCTGCTTTGGTGACGTTGAGCAACGCCGGACCAAGTCCTTGGTTGTCGTGGACGACATCGAACTCCGCGGCGCGGGCGGACAACAGCGGCGCCACCCGTCGGCTGAAGGTCCGTGGCTCGGGAAACCCGGCGGTGCACATCGTCGCGAACTCAAGCAGATCGGTGAGGTCGTGGAACTCCGACGGGTTCGGCAGCCGAAAAGGTTTGGGCTCGGCGTAGAGGTCCAGGCTCGGCACCCGGGTCAGCCTCACGCCCTCGTCGAGCTCGGGGTACGGGGGGCCGGAGAAGACCTCGACCAGGTGGCCGAGGGCGACAAGTTCCCGTGAGAGGTGACGGATGTAGACGCCTTGTCCACCGCAGTGAGCTTTGCTGCGGTAGCTCGTGAGGGCAATGCGCAAGGCACCGGTCGGGCCGAGGGATCTCACAGGGTCACTCCGGTCTTCGAGGGGAAACTTCGACGGTCGCGCTGGTCCTGGCTGCTGCATCATAGGCAGATTCATGAACCTGCATGCAGGTCCGGACTGTGCAAGATGAATCGATGTAGAGCAGGAACTGGTGGATTTTCGTTACGTGGCAACGGGATCTCGGCGAGCTACACGATGGAAGCCATCTGATACCCAAGGTTCATCAGTAGCACACAGGACGACGAACAGCACCAAGGCTCCCGACCCGGTCATACCTTGGATGACGTCGCATGCTTTCTGGCCGTGGCCGGTAATCATCACCGGTGGTGCGTCTTGGCTCCGTAAGCTCCAGCTCTGTTCCTGATCTGCTGGTGAACAGACACCGGGACTGCTGACCGCCTGGCCCGCAGGCCACTAGCCAGAACGCCCACCGAGCACACGGCCCGCCGACCAGCCTGGGGGAGCCCCCGGTGTGCTCGGTGCCTAGAAGCGCACGCCTCCGGCGGAAATGCCCGCCTTCCAGAACCGCTGGAGTGTGACGAACACGATCATGATGGGGATGACCGACACCAGGGACCCGACCACCGTCAGGATCTGCAGGCCGGGAATCGTGATCGACGAGGATTCCACCCGGTGAGCCCGACCGTCAGTGGCATGAGCTTCTGATCGGTGAGCACCAGAAGCGGCAGCATGTAGCTGTTCCAGCTACCGAGGAAGGCGAAGAGAAGGATGGTCACCAGACCAGTCATCATGAGCCGAAGGCCGATGGAGATGAAGATGCGGAACTCGTTGGCGCCGTCCAGCCGAGCCGCTTCGATGAGCTCGATCGGGATGGACGACTGACAATATATGTACGCCAGCAAGACCCCGAATGGGTAGACCAGAGCGGGTAGCAAGAGGCCGGCGTAGGTATTGTTCAGACCTAGACCGACCAGAAGCAGATATGTCGGCTGGGCCAGAATCGTGCCGGGAACCAGCAGGCTTGCCAGAACAACGCCGAGTATGGTCTTGCGTCCCCGAAAGTGGTAGATCGCGAGTGCGTAGCCAGTGAGCGCACAGACCATCGTGGTGGCTGCCGAGCCAACGACCGAGTACAGGATCGAGTTCAGGGTCCAGCGCCAGAAGATGCCGCCGTCATACGTCGAAAGGTCAGCCAGGTTGTCCAGCAGGTGAAACTTGGAGAACACGAACCCCGGCGTCGAGAACAAGTCGCCCGAGGACTTGGTTGAGGCCACGACGAGCCAGAAGATCGGAACCAGAAAGTACGCCGTGGCGATGATCATGGCCGCGCTCACCACGATGACCCATCCGCGGCTGGGGCGATCAGCGGCCGAGGTTGCTGATCGCCTGGGTGCAGTGGGACGTGTGGTCGACCGGCCGGGCATCGGAGCGGGGGGGGCCACGCGGGTCCCGCTCTCACCTGGTGACATGGGTTACTCCGTTGCGGCGTGTGGTCAGTCGCATGATCGTGAGCGAGACGATCAGCGTGGCGATCCCGAGGATGACGGCCATCGCTGATGAGAGGTTGGCGTTGTTCCCGAGCGTGGCAGCCGAGAAGATGGCCATGTTCGGGGTGTAGCTGCTTGAGATGTTCGGGGTGATGGTCTTCAGGACCGACGGCTCGTTGAAGAGCTGGAGTGTTCCGATGATGGACGACAGGGTCGTCAGCAGGAACGCGGGCCAGATCATCGGCAACTTGATGCTGAAGGCAATCCTCACCTCGCCTGCCCCGTCAAGCCTGGCTGCCTCGAACATCTCGCGTGGCACCGACTGCAGGGCCGCGAACAGGATGATCATGTTAATTCCTGTGTAAGACCAGATGCTGATGTTCGCGATTGACCAGAGCACGGTACCCGGGGCAAGAAGGTTCGCGTCTATCCCGATCGAGGCAAGGAACTGGATGAGCGGGCTTACGTTGGGCTGGTACAGGAAGCCCCACAACAGTGCGGCAATTACTCCCGGGACTGCATAAGGCAGGAAGACGACGAGCTGGAAGAACCGCTTTGCCTTGACCAGGGGGGAGTCGAACAGGAGGGCAAGCCCTACCGCGAGCACCATCATGACCGGAACCTGGACCACGCCGAAGAGCATCACCCGGCCGAAGCTGGCCAGGAAGTCCGGGTCGCCCAGTGCGCGGGTGTAGTTGGCGAACCCGACGAAGACCGCCGCACTGGCTGCTCCGAAGCCAAGCCCTGAGGACTGGACCGAGTACACGCTGCTACGGACAGCTACCAGGATGGGCGTGACGAGGAAGACCAGGAACAGCGCGACAAAGGGAAGGGTGAAGGCGTAGGGCGCCCACCAGGCGCCTGCGCCGGTGAACCGGCGCAGGGACCTGGTAGAGCTGGAGCTGGAGCTCACGGGAGGGTCGTCAGCCTTTCACGCTCAGGCCACGAGCCTTCAGGTTCTTGACGGTGATGGCTTGTGCGTTGTCCAGCGCCTGCAGGAAGGTCTCCTGCCCGTTGATGACCTTGGCGAACTGGTCGGTTATCGCGGATTGAGCGGTTCCGAAGTTGGGTCCGTCAACCCAGGTGGATGGGGTGTTCGCGGCGGACTGCTTGAAGACTGTGTTGATGACCTGGCCATTGAAGAAGGACACAGGGGCCAGCAGCGCTGGAGATGCGAGCCCGTTCTTGGATGACGGGAAGATCCCTCCGGTGGTGATCATGGTCTTCTGTGCGGCAACGGAACCGTTCAGCCAGCTGATGAACTTCGCAGCCGCCCCCGGGTTCTTCGCGCCCTTGAGGACGACGTCGGCTGCTCCGCCCGAGTCGCCCGAGTTGGTCGAGCCCGCGTTGACGGGCAGGGCTGCAACGTGCCACTTTCCAGATGTGGCTTTCGCGTTGCTCTCGAGCAACGGCGGAAACCACACGGCGTAGGAGATCGTGGCGATCTTGCCGCTGTTTACATCAGCCCAGTACTCGGGTGTCCACATGGTGTCAGTGGTGACCAGCTTCTCGTCGAGAAGCGTCTGCCAGCGTTTGGCGACCAGCTTGCTGCCAGCGTCATTGATGCCAACGGTCCAGGAGTTGCCGCTGATGCCGTACCAGCTACTGCCGGCCTGCTGGATCTCTTGCGACCACTGACCGAATTCGCTCGGCGACATGTTCGCGATGTACACCTTGGGGTTGGCGGCGTGCAGCTTGCGCGCAGCGGTCAGGTACTGGTCCCACGTGGTCGGCACGGCGATGCCGTACTTGCTGAGGATGTCGGTTCGGTACATCAGGCCACCGGGGCCGATACCGTTGGGGATTCCGTAGACCTTCTTGTTGAAGCTGACCGATGCCCACGAGCTGGCCGTGTACTGCGCAGCCTGATCGCCAACGTACTTCGAGATGTCCACCACGCGCCCCGCAATGACGTAGTCGGGAAGGTCGTGGGTGCTGAGCTGGACAACGTCCGGACCTGCCCCGGCGTCGACGGCCGCCTTGACCTTCGTGCCATCGTCTCCTGTCATGCGGTGGAAGACGACGGTGGTGCCGGTGTGAAGCGCGTTGTAGTTGGCGACGAGGCTCTCGAGCCCGGGGACCCAGCCCCAGAAGTTGACCGTCGCGGTCGCGGAGCTGCTTACCGAAGGGGTTGACGTTCCGGAACCACACCCGGCAAGGAGTGCCAGGGCGCACACTGCGGCCACCGGACCCAGAATCGCACGAGACCGCTGATGGCCTCCCAGGTTCAACTTCATCGCTGTTTCCTTCCGGTGACACGTCGTCGAGGCGGGAGCGGAGCGGGGTGGCCCCTGCCGTTGCGGCACATTCAAGCAACATCCGCTTGCGCTTAAGAGTGCACAAAGATCCACCGACTGTCAAATAGTCATCGGATGTTTGGCGTCGTATGACTGCGTGTGGTCGCGGGATCCGGTCAAATGGGGGGACAAAGATCGGATATATGAGCGTAGTCTTAGGATGAATTCTCCGCGAACAGAAAGTATGCCCTTGCCGCTCACAGACCTCCCGCTCGTCGAACTGCGAACCTTGCGACCCGAAGTGCAGGAACCCGATGATTTCGACGTGTTCTGGGACTCAACGTTGGCTGAGTCGCGCAGGCTTGCCTGGGCACCACGGATCCAGAAGATCGACACGGTCATGACCACCGTTGACGTGTACGACGTGACCTTTGCCGGCTATCGGGGCCACCCCATCCGTGCCTGGCTGACGGTGCCCTGCAGCGTCGTTGCACCACTGCCGACGGTCGTGGAGTACCAGGGTTACAACGGCGGCAGAGGTCTGCCGGGGGAGCGGCTCATGTGGGCGAGCGCCGGATACGCCCATCTGTTCGTGGATGCGCGAGGCCAGGGAAGTGGATGGGGGACCGGCGGCGACACAGCGGACCCGGACGGCTCGGACGCCTCGAGCGCCGGGTGGATGACGCGCGGCATCCTCGACAAGGACTGCTACTACTACCGCCGGGTGTACACCGACGGGGTGCTCGCCGTGGAGGCGGCCCGCGCGCTTCCCATGGTCGACGGCTCTCGCGTGAGCGTCACCGGCGGCAGCCAGGGCGGTGGCATCGCTCTTGCAGATCGGAAGAGCGTCGTGTAGGGAAAGAGTGTAGATCTCGGT
>OBLW0100003228.1_pt1 | contig 12770 bp, 12 predicted proteins | sample 1520161 | NCBI WGS metagenome assembly OBLW01 (sample SAMEA3539309, study PRJEB22396) | soil metagenome | biome: tundra; feature: field; material: soil | place: USA | collected 2010-05 | depth 0.15 m
GACGTGCTGCCCCGCGAGGACCTGGCGATCGGCTCGTATCGTTACTCGGTCAGCCGGCTGATCCCGGAAATGACCCAGGTCGCGCTGCAAACCCACAAGAAGGACCTGATGCGCGAAACCCCGGATTTCGCTAAACAAAAGTTTCTGTATCGCCTTTCCCGCTCCAACTATGAAAAGGAGTGGGGCAAGGATTACGTGAAACCCGGATTGGGCACACGTATCCTGTCAACGCTCTTGCGATTCATGCCGAGAATTGGTCCCTTCAAGGGTCTGGGGTTTAAGAGCCCGACTCCGCAAACCGAGGACCTGTACATCAAGAGCATCAACACTACTGTCGATCAATACCGAGCTATGCTCCAAGAAGTGGGCGCTGACTCGCTCGTGCTACCCAACTATGACCTGGACAGCGGCAATCCGACCAAGGAAGGCGAATACTCCCTCACGGACGAGACTTACGCAAAGTTGCTGGGTCAATTGGCCAAGAGCAAGTTCGACCATACGACGCCCGAGTTACGCGACAATGTCTTGCAGTTCTATTCCGATGCCCCGGCATCAATCCAGACGAAGGACGACAAGGCTCGATCGACGGCGGTCCTTGCATTGCTTGATCAGTTAAGAGCTGCGACTCCGGTTCCGGTCCCCGAAGCCACGGGCGCCCAGTAATCGCCTTCTCTCAGAGGAAGGGGTTAGTCTGAAGTAAGGTCCATCTGCAGCGACGTGGTTGTTCAGCAGACCAGAAAAGCAGCTCCCTCGCTCCTCCACCCCATCGAGGGCAAAAGCGGCCCTCGATGGGGACCCCGGCTGCGCTGGTGATGGCAAAATGGGATGTTACACAGGTTACGCAGACGTCAATAGGAATTAACACAGCACGGCTTTCCGTTATGCTCCAACCAGCTTAGTAGAGAACGCAGGCTTGCCTGGGCCAGGGCTATACAGGAATCGCCCGCACCATAGTAGATGTTGATGGTATCGCCGTCGGGACTCATGGTGTGTCCACACGGGAAGACAACGTCGTGCACGTCGCCTCCGTGCTCATAGTCGGTTTCCGGTCCGAAGATCCAGGAATCGCCTCGCAGCAAACAAACGTCTGGCTTCAGAAGGTCAAAGAGAGCGAGGCCTACCCGGTATAACGAGCCGGAGGCCGTGTGCTTCACTCCGTGATACAGCATCAGCCAACCTCTCTCCGTCTCGATTGGCGGTGACGACAAGCCAATCTTGTTTGCGTCCCACCACGCGCCCTTGCGCGCCAGCATCATCACTCGGTGGCCGCCCCAATGACGCAGATCGGGAGAGTAAGAAACCCAGATGTGAGCTCCCAGAGGAGTCATGGGTCGATGGATGAGCGCCCACAGGCCGTCGATCTTGTGCGGTAAAAGAGCGGCATCCTTGTCGTCCGGCGACATGAGGAACCCGTATCGCTCGAATGTGCGAAAATCCGTAGTTAGCGCCAGAGAAACCCCAGGGCCGCCTTTGGAATATGCCGTATAGGCCACCGCATACTGCTTTAGCTCGGGAACGTAGGTGATACGCGGATCTTCGATTCCCCACAGTTCCTCTGGATATTTATCTGGATCAGGCATCAGCGTTGGCGTTGCATCGATTTCCCATCCGTTCATACCATTCGCAGAACGGGCAGCGCACAGATGGGAGAGACCGCGGCGATCCTCCACCCGGCAAAGCAGCAGCGTGGAGCCATCCGCAAGCAGTGTCGCTCCGGCATTAAATACGCTATTAATGCGATAAGGCCAGTCTTTACTGGACAAAATTGGATTGGCGGGATGCCGATGAAGGAGAGATTCGGAAGCGTCGATAGACTCAACAGCGTCGATGGCCAAGGTCATAAGTCATTCTACAGGAACAGGAAACTGAACGTTGGAGCGCAAAAAGCACTCGACCCCGCCGGCAACCAGCTCGAGCGCAATCTGTGGCGCTTAAACATCCTGGAGCTGCCGCATCTCCAGAAGGGCCATCAAGAACGACAGCGTTGACTCCGCTCCCTGGTTCTCGTTGGCGCGGTCAGGATGAAGACCATCTCGACAGCCGCCGGTGCTGGCGTCGTATAAGGCGGCTTTCAGGTCGTTATCGCCCAAAAACCAATTGAATGCAGTCCAGGCCTGCTTGCGCCAACGCTCATCTCCGGTGGCGCGATAGGCTTCGAGACAGGCAGAAACGGTTGCACCTGCCTCTACCGGCTGCTGATCGAAACGAGCTTTTTCACCCGCCTTGCAGTAGAAACCCTGCGAGCCGATAGGGACGAAGTGGCCGTTCACGTTGCAGCATTGTTGCGTCGCAAGCCACCCCAGCGACTCGAGGCCAGCCGTAAGCAACTCTTTGTCCGAAGTGCGCGAGCCGGCCAACAATAACGCCTCGGACAAACGTGCATTGGAATAGGCCAAACTATCTTCAAACCAGTTCCAACCCGGCGTGCAGGTGATTCGATAGATATTCAACAACTTGTCAGCGAGCGCATCTCTCTGCCTTTGTGCAGAGCGGTCGCCCGGGAAGCGATCAAGATAGGCCTGGATTCCAAACAAGGAGAACGCCCACGCTCGGGGGCTGGAAAAATTCAGCACCGCCGGAACCGCCAGCTCAAACAGACGCCCCGCGAGGCCCCTTAGACCTTCATCGACGGTCTGATTGACCGCAGTTCCCAAGGCCCACAAAGCGCGGCCGTGACTGTCTTCCGACCCCTGTGGCTCCTGCCACTGACGCCCATAGCTCAGAAAGTTGCGGAACCTTCCATTGGCGGAATTAAAAGCCAGCCAGAGAAAAGCCAGGTATCGCGAAGCCAATTTCTTCGCCTCAGCTTCTCCATTCGCGCCAAGTTGCTCCACCAGAATCGACACGATCAGGGCGCGGGCATTATCGTCGGTGGCGTAGCCCTCGTGATGATTGGGAACGGCGAATACGGCGTGTTGCAACATTCCCGTATCGTCCGTCATGCGATTGAGATGATTGAGCTTCACGGCCGGCAAACTGTGGATGCGATTTGCCCCGACTGGGTTTGGGCTGACCAGGCGAGGGTTCCACATGCGCTCCGCCCGGGCCCGCTGGAAGCTGCGCATGTAGTCCTGGGCCACGCTTTTCCAAACCATGTTGCGGGAATACAAGTACGCCCGTTTGCGCATAGCGTGCCGTTCGGCTTCATTCTCCAGGAGCTGAATGGTCTGCTCTGCAATCGCGTCCGGGTCGTTGAATGGGACCAGTATTCCGCGGCCCTGATCGAGTAGCTCGAGCGCATGCCAGTAGGGAGTCGAGATGACCGCCTTGCCCGCACCCAGGGCGTAGGCCAGGGCTCCGGAAACGGCCTGCGCCTCATTCTTGTAGGGTGTGATGTAGATATCGGCCGCGCCGATGAACTCCATCATCTCCTCAGGACTAACGAATCGGTTATGAAATATGACGTGCTCTCCAACCCCTAGGTCCTCAGCGAGCAACTGTAGCGACTCGCGGTATTTATCTCCCTCGCGCTTTCTTATGTGAGGATGGGTCGCCCCCGCGACGATATACGTAACATTGCTGTTCTGAGACAGAATGCGCGGCAGGGCCTTTATGACTGTTTCAACTCCCTTATTTGGCGAGAGCAAGCCGAAGGTCAGCAATACCGATTGGCCTCCGACTCCGAAGCGGTCCTTGTAAAAATTCGGATCAACAAACGCCAGGTTGGGAACCCCATGCGGGATGACGTCAATCTTTGCCGCAGGAACCTGGAAGATCTCCTGTAGAAATTGCGCAGAGTGCTGGCTCATCACGATAAGGCGGTCGGAGAGCTCCGCGATTTCGACCATCACGCGATGCTGGTCCGGATTCGGTTCGCGCAGTACGGTATGAAGGGTGGTCACGACGGGCATGTGCAGTTTTCGCAGCAGCTCCAGGATGTGGCTCCCGGCCGGTCCGCCGAAGATTCCGTACTCGTGCTGCACGCACACCAAATCGACATTGGTGAAATTGAGGAACTCGGCTGCGCGCTCATACGACGGCAGCTCTTCCTCGGTCAGCTCAAATCGCACGCGCTCAGGATAGCTGTATTCGGAATCCGGATCGTTCACGGGCAGTGCGAATAACCGTTCGGTTCCGTACTCGGTCGAAACCGCGTTGCACAAGTCGGTGGTGAAGGTAGCAATGCCGCACTGCCGGGGAAGATAGTTCCCGATGACAGCGATTCGACTGGGAAGAGAAAGATTGACTGCGGTATCGAAAGGCTTCGCTGACTTGATCTCAGCCATGTGCGGCAGTGAGCTTGCAAGTCCCAACGGCCTCCTGAATGGCAGCGTCCTTGGCAACGACATGGATCCCTCTCTGCTCACCCCACTGGGAGGTAGGTGAATAATCGCGGCGCTGTCCAGTTCGGTTCTCCCCCGAGAACACCTCGCCTGACGGCGCCGCGAACTTTTCAATTGCCAGTGTGCCGCAATTCGGCAGGCACAGCGGCAAACCTCAACTATTTAGTTTCGGCAGCTTCGCGCTGGTTCGCCCGTTTTTCAGCGGCATTGACCGCTGCGAGAAACGACTCGGTGCTCGCCGGAGCGTGCACCTCACCCGAGAGCGTTTTACGGAAGGAAACATTCTTGCCGTAGAACGCAACCGTGGAGTCATTGTCCTGCTGGATCTTGGCGCCATCCACGGCGACTCCAGCAAACAGGCCTTTGGTACGCGAGTAGCTCAAGGCCTCCGTGTTCATCTTCCAGTCGGTGCCTGCCGAGGCATGCCTTCCAACCGGACCCGCTGAAGCCGAGGCTTCGCCGCTAAGTTCAAACTTGCTCGACAGCAATCCTTGCACACCCTTGTCATTCATGAACAACACGACCAGATCAACTGACTCAGCGCCAGCCTGGAAGCCAAAATTGCCGCCGCCGATCGAAATGAATGCCGGGGCGCTCCAGCCGTGGGCCGTCCGGCAGGTAACCACGCCGCGCCCATGCTCTCCGCCGACGATGAATCCACCCTTCGCCATGTCCGGCACCACGGCGATGCACTTAGCGTCATTCAGTACCTCGTCCGGGATGCCTTTGTCGGGTGCCGCCATGATCTCATTCAGAACCTGACCCGCCGCTTGTAAGCGTTCCGTAGTGTCTCGCTCTGCTGAACCAGCGAACCCGAAGGTCGCCAACGACATAACGACTAATGCGATTCCGTATTTCTTCATCGAACACTTCCTTCTTCATTGCACGTGGGTTTGTGAGTGAGTTGGTGACGGTCCGATAACCACCGTAAAGGTCAGGCGGTTCTTCGGCCACTGATCAAATTGATGACCAGGACCACGACGGCAATCACCAACAAAATGTGAATCAGACCGCCGGCGATGTGGAAACTGAAACCGAGAAGCCAGAGAATCAACAGAATGACAAAAATTGTCCAGAGCATATGTTTCTCCTTATGCAGAGTGTGAGCGTCAAGGTTGCGTGATTGCTCAGTAACAGCGCCGGTGCCGGCAATCGCACCGAAAGTCGCTACAAGTCCACTGCTTTGCTGTCAGCAGCAAGGCTTCGGGATCGTTGAAGGTTTACTCAGCGATCCGCTAGATCCGGCCAAGCAGCAGCAAAATAACTACAATGACGAGCACCACACCTACCCCACCGCTCGGGGCATAACCCCAGCTACGGCTGTGATTCCACGTCGGCAGGGCACCCACCAGAAACAACACCAATAGAACAATCAAGATAGTTCCGAGCATACTTTCCTCCCTCGTACTTAAGAATCAAGCTCCGGCGCGATGCGACTTTGGGGAGCACTCGCGCGGGCCGGCTTGGTTGCGATCAGGTTCGCGATCGTTGTCAACAGATTGTGGGGGTGATGTCCTTTGGGATAGAACCGGTCAGCCATGATGCCGGCAAGTACCGCATCCCCGTGGTAGTCTCCGCTCATCGCTACAATCGAAATCGACGGATACCGGCTTCGCACCTGCGAGATCAACTCAAGGCCCGACATCTGCGGCATGTTGAGATCGGTGACGATCAGATCGGGGACGGTTCTGTTCAAGTGCGACAAGGCGCTGACGCCGTTGTCCGCCTCAGCGACGTCGTATCCCAACGCCATCAGCAACACTCCCAGGCTTTCCCGAATGCAGGGTTCGTCGTCCACAATTAGAATCTGAGGCTTGGCACCGTTCGGCATTGTGCTCTCCTGATGGTGGCAGACAGAACGACTTCCACTTCACTACGATGTCATGCCCACGCTCCCCTCGTCTGGTCAAAACAGAACACTTCATTTGGTGGTGATGTGCTGGTGATTACTGAGGATGACCCTTAAGGCGCAGAGGGACGAAGTGCGCGATTTGGGAGAGATGCTGACCCTCGGACGGCAAGAGTCATTATGAGAAACACCGGGTAGCCCTACTCAACTCCGCCCAATGCAGCGGGCCTCAGCGCCAGGAGTTGGGAATGGCCGTCCATCGTTGAAATGTAGGCAAGTAGCGGCGCTTGTGGCAGACAATGCAACGTCCTGGGCAAAGAAAGAGAAGAGGCAGAACGGACCTTTCAACCCAACTCTCAGGAGGCGCGGTCCTGAACTGGTCTCCCTTGCATACACGGCAATGGGCGGATAATAAATGCATTCTTCGATTCGTAGCACTGTTCTCAGTACCGAACAGCGGACTCGTCTCACTCGTTGCGTTGGCTGATGGACAGCATAGACCGCCCGGGGTCCTTATTCCGACTCAAGGAAGCCCGCACTCTCATCGCGAAGTCGTATCCTTGACGGCGACGACCGCGCCGGCTTCTGTGGGGGTTAGCCGCGACCGATCGCACACAGGGTAGCCGCTAATACATGCCAGATAATTGCGTTGCTGATCGGCAACGGTTACTTCACTGGATTCCTTCGTCGATAGTTTTGAACGGTCACAGCCTGCGCTGCCGTCCCAACACTGCGAGACATTACGCCGGTGCTGGGCCACCGCTACCTCGCTCACCTCAGAGGGGCTCAGTTTCGATAAGTCGCAGGACGACCACCCGCTCCAACAATCGGAAACATTCTTCTGGTTTTCTGCCATGGCGACGCCGACCGCTTCGGACGCCGTCAATTTGGAGTGATCGCACGACCTCAGCCCACTCCAACAATCGGAAACCATATTCTGGTGCGCAACTATCGCTACCTGGGCCCGCTCCGGCGCGCTAAGTTTCGAGGGATCACATGACGTCCACGCGCTTTTGCAGTCAGAAATGTCTTGTTCATGCTTGGCCGCCGTTACCTCGTTCTTGTCAGCCTGAGTCAAAGCCGAGCGATCGCACGAGTCCAAGCCGCTCTTGCACGCAAACAGGTTCTGTTCGTGACCGGCTGACTGTGCGGAGAGCAGCGCGGAACACCAAATCAGAAACATAATCAGAGAAAAACGGCGCATTCGCGACATAACCTTCATTTGTTTCCGCCTGGTGACCGTGGACCGCTTTAAGCCGCAGGCACTCCTGGGAGGATTATCGATCAGGCGAGATGCGGAAGGCTGTTCAACATTGCTCAGTGAGCAATCCCGTGCCGTGTCTGATTTGTGCAGTTGCACCACACGAACCGGCGTTGTGAGATCACTAAGAGTGCCCTTCGTCGGGACGCGCATTTCGAGCGCTGGTTGTCTGCCGCAGGGCGAAGGACTTCATCGCCTCAGCACAAGTGCGCTGCCGATGTGTATCCCAGATAGGATTTTGCTCCCCATCATGCAACTTCGGACGGATCTATTATCATGTCGGAGCTGCGGCTCTGAACAAACAACTCGCCTCGTGCGACTCGGCGCAGCGCATCGACTAGGACCGGCCCATCCGTCGAACGATAGACGACCCCCCGTGCTCGCAACCAACGCACATAGGCGGTGCAGTCGTGGTCCTCGGCGAGCACTAGCAGTGCAGTCTGGCTCGGTTTCAACACCGGCTTGATCTTCGAAAATGCCGGCAGAAAACTCGTCGACAAGACTAATACGTGAGGTATGAAGGTTTTCAAAGCCCGCAGCAACTGTTCGGGAGACTGTGACTGGTCGAGAATGCGAACGTCGTTGGTGCCCGCCAGTATCTGTGCCGCCCCAATATGAAAGAGCTCCTGATGGTCGGCAATAATGACATCGATCATGACTGTATCTCCCGTCCACTTGATCAGACTTAGGCTCTTGAAAGTAGCAGTCGATCCTTTCGCAAGGCTGGTCAAAACTGCACACCATCACACTTTAGTGAAATAGTGAAATTAGAGGCAGGCAATACACGAGCTCGTGAGGCGGGGCAAAATAGGAGATTCGATGCAATGGAAAGCCCCCATCCAAGCAAGAGAAGCTTGGATGGGGGCTGCACATTCAATTCTTTAGTGCTTACCGCTTTCGCTTCCTGAAGAACGCAGGGATCGAAGCGCCCAATCCCCAAAAAGAGAAATTCGAGGAATTCGCGCCGGCCGCAATCGCGCCCCCGGTGGCCACCAGGGCAATCGTCCCTGGCTCGGGTGTGGTCGTGCCACCAGCGCAATTGCCGATATTGATGTTATTGGTATCCAATGTGACGGCGCCATTCAGGGCTATTACTCTGCCACAATTGACGTCGGCGCCGGTATTCAGCGTAACGCTCGCGTCCGCGATCACATTCCCATAGAAGTCAGTGGTTGTTCCCAACGTCGCAGAACTGCCAACCTGCCAGAAGACCTGGTCATTACTGCCCGGATTGATGATGTTCACCATCGAAGCGCTGGCCGTGGTCAGCGTGCTCCCAATCTGGAAGACGATCATCTGATTGCTCAGGCCTTCGAAATTCAGGGTGAGTGCTCCGGTCAACCCTGCTGACGATGCGAAGAAGTAGACCCCGGGGTCAAGCGTAAGGCCTCCGAGATCCTGACCCGTCAGAATCTGCGTAGGAGCCAAGCCCGCCAGAAAATTGTACCCAGTCAGCGCGTCAGCCTGCGCCTGCATCGCAACCCCATCGTGGTTATGTGTGGTTCCATGCACGATCCCCGGCGGAAAGCCCGTGATCGAAGTACCGGGGAAAACGCCCAAATCTCCCCAGAGAACCGAAGGCCCGGTGTTGGTTACGGCTGAGGCACCCAATACGGCGAAAGCGTCGGCGCTTCCAAGGACGTCGGCATAGGCTGTGAGGGCGAACAAAGGGAGGACGAGACAACACACGCGCAGCAGTTTCATGGGGAGCTCCGCCTCGTTCCAATCTCGAAGAACCCGGCTTCTGCCGCTGGAAGGAGTAGCACAATGGTGACAGAGCCGCAAACACCTAGCAACTTTATGTTTGCAATTCTACTTCCGCGCTAACCTCTTCTTAGCGCAGCTATTTTACGTTCTTGGAGTGCACACTCTTGCACCAAAGTTCTAAACAATTTCTCACCTTAGCTGGCGTGGCTCGTGCCGAACTGGCCAAAAGTGACCAACATTAGCACTTTGGTGGAATAGGGAGTTGAGGGAGGGAATGCCGACTTGGGATTTGGGCTTATTTGTGGAGAAAGAAGTTGAGCATTGCCCAGTGCACGTGCAAGGTGCCATTGTAATCGATCAGCCCCATCCTGCGAAAGCGGTTCATAAAAAAGCTCACTCTCGAGCGGGTGGTGCCCACCATCTCGGCCAGCGTTCCCTGGCTCACCTTCAGGGCGGCGGGATGCGGCTTGGATTGCGTCCCAAAGCCGGCGAGCAACAGCAGCGTCCGTGCCAGCCGCTTCTCGCTGGAATTGAGCAGTTGATCGAGGAGGTCCTCCTCCGTCCGGGTAACGCGAGAAATCAAGTGCGCAATGAACAGCCGCGCGAATAGAGGGTCGTCGTGGATGATGTGAATGATGGCAATTTTTTCCACTCGTACAATTGTGGAGGGCCGTACCGCGGTGGCGGTGGACATGCGTAGAGACGTCGCTCCTAAACAGCCTTCCCCGAAAAAGTCGCCTTGCCGGAAAATAGTGATGACGGCCTTCTTGCCATGTTTCGATAGGACCGTCAGCTTCACGTTGCCAGCCTCGACATAGAACATGGCATCCGCAGCCTCGCCTTGAGCGAAAATTGGTTCTTTGTTGCGGTACTTCCGGCTGGTGCTGTGCTTGCCGATCTTCTTAAGAAACGTACCCGAATCAAAAGCAAGTGCGCGTTTGGCTGGCATTGCTGCCTCCCGAAGAGTCGAACTCGTCCGCAATGATACGGGCCCACTCGTCAGCTAGCGGCACATGGATCCGTCGGTCGAGGCGGGACATCGCTGCCCGCAAATTCCCCACACAAACCCGAGAATACCGCTTGGCAACAGACAAGGCTGTGCAAAAGCGCTCAATTGGCACAAATTCCAAAGTTGGGAAAACGGTGCAATATTGAAACAGAAACGGCCAACGGGCAGCCCTTAACTAAGGTGTATAATCCAGTCGTGTGAACGCCCCCTTCGGAGGTGCGATATGAGCGTCAGGGGGATTCCAGCCCGCAGCCAGGGCGCTCCAGCCAAACGGGTCCCATCCGTGAATTCGGTGCGGTCCGCAAAACTCGCTACCGGCGAAATTGCACAGCTTCCCGGGTTGCAAACGCCCAAGCCGCAACCCACAAATGGCGATGGGGGTTTCAATCCTGAGGCTTTTCTCGCCAGAGCTGGGTTGGGCAAGAAAATTGTCAATCTGAAAAAAAATGAGGTGGCCTACGCGCAAGGGGATCCTGCCGACACGATCTTTTACGTGCAGAAGGGCCGCCTGCGAGTCACGGTTACCTCGGCGGCGGGAAAAGAAGCCACGATCACCTTGGTGGGCGCCGGGGAGTTCCTGGGGGAGAACTGCATGGTCTCGCCTCATCCTACTCGACTGGCAACGGCTACGGCCATGAGCGATTGCGCACTGCTCAGGATCAGCAAGGCGGAAATGATGCGCGCCCTTCATCGGGAACCCGAATTTTCGAATGTGTTCGTGTCGTTTCTTCTTGTCCGCAACGCCCGCATCCAGGCCGATCTGGTCGATCAGCTTTTCAATTCCAGCGAAAAGCGACTGGCGAGAATTCTGTTACTGCTGGCCCAGTTCGGCAAGGAGAGCAAACCCGAGACGGTGGTTCCCAAGGTCAGCCAGGAGGTATTGGCTGAGATGATTGGCACCACCCGGTCGCGCGTGAGTTTTTTTATGAATCGCTTCAGGAAGCTGGGCTTCATCGAATACAACGGTGAGATTCGGGTCCACAACTCCCTTCTCAATATCTTCTTGCAGGAATAAAGACCTGTGCGGATTTCCAGGCGCAAGCCCCCTGCTCTTGCGCCGAGGATGCACCTCCGGAATCTGGCTCCCTTGGTCTGAATTGACCGTACTTGCCTTGCGGCGTGTGACATGATGATGGTGTTATGCCGGACAAGAACAAGAAGGTCGCATTCAGCGCCGCGACTCTCCGCGAAGTGAAGAAAGAAATGGCAAAGCCCCGCATTGCGGAGTCGGTCAGAAGATCTGCCAGGGTCGATCCGGGTCCGCGGGAGAAGCGTGTGGAGTTCGGCGCAGCGGATTAGCACGATTCTCCGCCATCGCCACCGCCAAGGGAATGTCCTCCCATCGTTCCGACTCGCCAGCACCCGGCCCAGGCGGCGTTTTCGGCACTGCTTTACCGATGCCAGGCGCTTTCGAAAATAAATTGTTCCGGACCCTGGCAAGAGTGATCCCACGATGCGGCAGGACTTGTCAGGCCGTGGCCTTCGACCCCGAATTTCGCGGAAGGGCGCAAGGGTTTGTTGGTTCTGCGCCGTGCTCGTTGCAGCGGTCCTCGCTGTTCCTGTCATCCCGGCAGACGGAAGGCAGGCCCAGATCGCGGTATTGCACGTGCCGGAAGTCGAGGCCGGCTTTCACTTGCTTTACGAGTTGAAGCCCGAGGAAGCTCGCGCGCAGTTTGCGGCCTGGCAGAAGTCCCACCCAGCAGACCCTCTCGGGAGCGCCTCGCAAGCGGCAGCTTATCTGTTTGAGGAGTTCTACCGGCAACGCGTTTTGACGTCCGAGTTTTTCCTCGACGACAAACGCTTTCTGGGCAAGGTCGCTCTCAAGCCGGACCCGGAACTGCGCGCGGCATTCTTCGCCGCGGATAAACAGGCACAGGACTTGGCGCAAATGCGATTGCAAACGAATCCGGACGATACCAACGCCCTGTTTGCCATGACCCTAAGCTTGGGTATGCAGGCCGACTATGCCAGTCTGATCGATAAGCATCAGGTGGAAAGCCTGAGAATGATCGGAGATGCTGATAGCTACGCCAAGAAACTGCTGGTGGTCGCGCCGGATGCCGCCGATGCATATCTCACCTTGGGCGCGGCCAATTACATCATCGGAAGCCTGCCGGGATACAAGAGGTTTTTGCTTGGCTTTGCAGGAATCCACGGCAACAAGAAAGTGGGGATTCAACAGCTCGAGATCGCGGCCGAGCGCGGCCATTATCTCCGACCGTTTGCCAAGATCATGCTGGCGCTGGCCGCCCTGCGTGAGAAAAAGGCAGAAGTGGCCCGCACCCAACTTGAGGAGCTCGTCGCGGAGTTCCCCGAAAACCCGCTTTTTGCTCTCGAGCTGGCTAAACTCAAGGTTCCACCTGCCGCAGTTATCCCCCAGTAGAGTGCAGAATCTGAGGTTTGTGCGATAAGGCTCACTGGGCCTCTGTAATCTTTTTGTAATCCCATTGCGCCCTCAAGCCCCGCAGGATCACACTTCATTACGGTGACACGCTGACAGCCGTTCTTGCGGCAAAGGTGAACAATGAACGCCTTACTCGTCTATCCCAGATCTCCTGACACCTACTGGAGCTTCCGTTATGCCCTGTCGATTCAAGGCAAGCGGTCCGCTCAGCCGCCGCTGGGTCTCATGACTGTAGCCGCGCTGCTTCCCCAACCATG
>OBLW0100003229.1_pt1 | contig 12770 bp, 11 predicted proteins | sample 1520161 | NCBI WGS metagenome assembly OBLW01 (sample SAMEA3539309, study PRJEB22396) | soil metagenome | biome: tundra; feature: field; material: soil | place: USA | collected 2010-05 | depth 0.15 m
CATTTAGCAGCAAGGTTTTATCCCGCGAATTTCCCGCGAGCGCTGCCGTTCATGGTCGTTCAGCGGCGTGTGGGTAACTCGCTGACCTGCCCTGATGGTCCGCTCTTGTTCACCAGGATTCGCCTGACCGCCCTTCCCAAGCTGAGTCCCCCGGCAGGTGGCCGGCCGGCGTACCTCAACGGCCGCTGTCGTGGCCATTTCTTTACCAGGTCCAGCCTCTCTTGCTGGAGAGGCTTCCTGAGACGTGCCGGCAAATACGGCACATTCAAGGGCAACGGCACGACAACCTGGGCGCCGTCGACCTGGATGGCGGTTCAACTGCCGCCCCTGCGCCGCTCATCCGCTGCCTGGTCCGAATTCCGCCAGCAAGTGCCGGCGGCCCACCTTAGGCTCGCCCAATGAACAGAACGCCTTTTACCGTGGACGCCTTGGCTCCTGCCCGCCTGGAGGCCATCCGCAGCCGCGGCACCGACGATTCTGGCAACGCCGTGTCGCGAGGCCTCCGGGGGGAAGGCGGCGAGCCCCTGCGCTGTTGCCTGCGCCTGGCCGAGGCGGGCGAGCAGGTCCTCCTCATCGCCTACAGGCCTTTTGACCGGCCCGGTCCCTACGCGGAGACGGGCCCGGTCTTCATCCACGCCGCGCGGTGCGCTGGCTACAGCCCCCAAGCGGGCTACCCGGAGGCGTTTCGCGACCGGATGCAGGTCTTTCGCAGCTACGACGCTGAGGGTGTGATCACGGGGGGCAGGCTCTGTAGTCCACAGGAGCGGGCCGAGGACGTCATCGCAGAGATCTTCGAGGACGAGAGCGTGGAGCGCATCCATACCCGCAACGTCGTCTTCGGCTGCTACATGCTCCAGATCCGCCGTGCCCCCTGATGCGGGCGCGGTGCCGCCCTCGGTCATACCGGGCCCGAGCCGACAGGGGCCCGCAGAACGGGCGGGAAGGCCAGTAGGTCTCGCCGTGGATCCGGCCTGGCAAAGCTTCGGTGATCTGAACGAGCTTTGGAACGCGCTCAGGCTGTTCCTCTTCGCGTACCGGCGGACGCAAACTCCACACCCTCTTTCATTCACTGTAGGCTATCATTCACTAGGCACTGAATTAATACCAGGAGTGAACGATGGCGGCCACGATCGAGTTGAAGCGTGATCTCCCAGGACGAACCCGGGAGATTCTTGCAGCTCTGCCCGGTGTCATCGTGCGTTCCGGTCGTGCAAGTACCACTCTGTGGGTGGACGGCCGCTCCTGGGATCTAGCCCTCGTGCGGGGAGGGCCTCACCCCTATGCCGTGGCGACGACGCCCGTGCTGGCTGCTCCGACCCGCGAGGCGCTCGTGTTCGTCGTGGCTGAGCGTTTGCCTGTACGCGTTCGCAAGGAGCTTGAGGAGGCCGGATTTGCCTACGCTGACGGCACCGGAGCTGCTCACATCGAACTGCCGGGCTTCTACCTCCACATCGAGGGCCGTCCGAGTCGCAGCCAGACCGCCGTCCGAACTCCTGCCGGGATCGGGGTCGTCGCAGTCCGTACGATCCAGTCGCTCCTCGCCGAACCTGCGCGCGAATGGTCCGTGTCCGATATTGCGAAAGCCGCGGCGTGTTCGACCGGAGAAGCTCATCGTGTCTTGACCCGACTCCAGCTCGAGGGACTGGTGACGGCTCACGGCCGCGCACGGTCTCTTCGCCGCTCGGTACCTAGACCGGGTGACCTCCTCGACTGGCTCTCGACCGTGCCGTCGGCACGCCGGATCAGAGAGCGCATGTACGCCTTTGTCTACGAAAGCGATCCAGCGAAGCTGGCAACCACGATTTCTGCGCGTGGCTTGCGCGAGAACCTGGACCTCGCCTTTTCGGGTGCCAGTGCGGCTCACCTCTTCGGAGCCCTGGTGACGACAGCGGTGCCGACCACGATGCTAAGAGTCAGTCCGTCGGTTGATCTGGCCGACGCGTGCTCACGACTTGAGGCCGAGCCCGTAGACAGCGGTCCGAACATTGTTCTCGTGCGTGATCTTGGACTGCTCGGTACCCACAGACGCCAGTTCAAGGGCCCGGTGCCGTTGGCACCGCCGGTGAGAGTGTGGCTCGACATGCTCGACGAACCCCGAGGTGAGGACGCGGCGGACTTATTCAGGGAGGCAGTCATTGGCTGGTGACGGAGAGCACATAAGCGGTTACGACCCCGAACTGTCTCAGGCGATCCTTGGAGAGACGGCTCATCTGCTGCGGCACCTCGGATTTGCTGCGAACCACGCCGTCCTCATCGGAGGACTTGTCCCAGGCCTTCTCGTCCTCGATCCGGGCCCCAGTCGTCCGGTGCACGTCGGGACGACCGACATCGACATCTGCCTGAGCGTTGCGACGTGGGGGTTATCGTCGGCGACCAGGCGCCGGCCTGCTCTCCCACCCAGGCGAGGCGGGCCACCGGGTCGTCGTCGACCAAGCGGGGCGGAACTGAGCAAGGCGTCGAGGTGGTCGGCAGCGTCGCGATCGACCGATCCAGAGCGGACCCTGCGCCGTGCTCGGGCGAACCTCCGTCGTCTCAGGGCAGCGCACCCCCGCGGCGTCGCGGCGCGCTGGCTTGGTGAGTGTGCGCGACTCCTCGATGGTCCCGTCGATGAGCTGCTTGAGGCCATGACATCGCGGTCGGAGAGAGGGTGCGAGCTGCGGCAGAACTCGCCGTTTGCCGGGGTGCTGACCCAGCGCGAGCGGGGACGCATACTTGCGAACCTCCAAGACCTAGCAACGTGACCCGAGAACAGCTCGCCAACGTTCTCCGCGCGGCCTCGCGGATCGCCGAGGTGCGCGACGTCGTGGTCATCGGGAGCCAGTCAGTAGCTAAGCGTTCCCCCCTCCGCTGACTGCCACACCCCTCCTGTATCGTCGGCGGGGATGCAGTCGCCAGCCAGAGACCTTGTTGATCACACTCAGCGACGTCGGTTCGGAGACGCTTTCAGCGGCGGTGCCGGGCTGACCGACTCCGGGCGCTCGTTCCTTCTCAAGAAGCTTGGGGACGAAGACGACGCCGGGGGAGGCGACGACTTGCTGTCGTTAGCGGAGCTGGGCGACATGAGTGATCCGAAGCGACGCCAGGAGGTTCGGGCCTGGTTCGAGAGCGCGTTCGCACTGGGGTGGGACCGTGCCGTGCTCCGTCCACGCGAATTGGGCGATCTCGCACCTGCCGCTCGGCTGGTTCCAGATGGTCGCCTTAGCCCGCGAAGCCTCAGTCGACGGGCACGAGCGGCACTGGAGCGAGCGGGGCATTCCCGTTGGTCGGAGCTTCTCGATCTCAGCGTCGCTCGCCTGCTAGGGACACCAGGCCTTGGCCCGACGACCGTCGTCTCAGTGCTGGCCGCCTGCTTTGATAGGAGCTTGATCGGCCTTGCCATGAGTGTCGAGATTCAGGACGATGGCGACCTCGCCGCGCTCTTGACCGAAGAACGGCGCGGTCCGAAGCAACCGGTGCTGGAATCGCTGCTCGACGCCGCGACAGCAGATAGCGAAGCTTCCAGCGCCGACTCTCGGCGAAGCGCCGCCGCGCGCCGCCTCCTTACCCGCAATGCGCCTTGGGCATTGGAGAACGTCTCGGCACTGTCCGAGCTCCTGAGGGGTATCACAGACGATCAGGATCGGTTGATCTTCAGATCGACCGAGCTCCGCTCGGAGTGCCGGAGCCTTGGCGAACTCGCCGAAGAACTCGGGATTACACGCTCACGTGCTGCCCAGCGACGCGATCGTGCGGCGGTTCAGGTTCGCGAAGAATTGACGGCGGCGCCTGCGCCTCTCGAATGGCTGGTTAAGGCGGTTCGACAGACGCTTGGGCGAGTGACGACGCCAAAGACGGCGCATGAGGTTTTGCGCCATTTCGGCCTTGACCCATCGACCGGGCACGAGGCGAGGATGGCGGCGGAGCTGTTGCTTTGGCTTGCGGGTCCATTCGATCCCGTGCCTCGTTGCCCTGGCTGGCTCTGTATGGAGCCAGACGACCTGCTTTCGCGGACGCGCGAGATGTTGACGCAGGACGGCGGCGTCCGATCTCTCGCCACGACCAAGGCATCGTTGGAAGAGCTAGGTGTCACGCCTGCTCAAGTCGGTGCCTGGCTTGGCGTGTGCGGTGCTGCCGTGGTTGACGACGATCTGGCTGTTTGGCTGTCAGGACCGTTGGCGGACGTCTTGGAGCGCTTGATGGATGCCAGCGGTCGTGGCCTTACAGCCTCCGAGTGCCGGCACCTTCTCCTCAGCGGAGGGCGCTCGGCCGAACGGTCTGAACTCGAGCGAGCGCTTCGCGGTCGCCGGTTCAGGCGGGTCACCGGAGAAGTTTACGAACTGACCTGTTGGTCGCAGAGCAGCGCGGGCGTGCCCTCATCGAAGCCGCCGAGCACTCGACCACAACGCCCGGGGTCCGGTGCCACTGACTCGGCCGTGGCCCTCGACCAGGACCGACGACCCACCATCTGGTGGCACGTCGGTCGCTCGAGTGGAGCTTTGCTCGGGGGACCAGAAGTGACTTGTGACCGAGATCCGAACGAACAGCTGGGCCTCCCGGGCATTGCCAGGCTTGAGCCCGGGGGCTCTCGCGACGGCGGTGTGCAGATGTCGGGATTCATGGCCGGATGGACGTTGGCTGAGCCTGATAGGGATGGCTCAGCCTCACATCGCGCGTGGTTGTTGGCGACCATCGACGACGATCTGATGCGAGGGGGCGAGTCCGCGGTTCCGGACGGCCTTGTTCGCCGTCTCGGTGTCGGCTGGCGCCAACGTCGCACGTTCTCGAGCCGGTACGGGCCGGTGACGCTGGCCAACGACGGCGCCGAACCCTCGCGCGGACCGCTGCGCCCGATCGCGATGGCTGTAGGGGCCCGTCCTGGCGATGTCCTGACGCTTGGGTTCGCCTCCGAAGGGGACGTTGTCGTCGAGGTGCGCACAGCTGAGCTTGTCGCACGAGCCCTGACGCCCGGCAGCGATCTCTACGAGGGTGGACAATCAATGGGCGGCAGCCAAGCTGACGAAACGACGGACGAGACAAGAGGAGCGACATGAGCGACTTGTCAGATGTGGGCACGGTGTGCCTCGAGCGAGCGCTCGAGGCACTCGAGACCGAAGCGACAGCTTTACTGAGCGCGGTTTCGTCCGTGGCCCGGGTTGCAAGAAAGGCCAAGGCAGCCGCTGAGACCGGAAGTGTCCGAGACATCCCGCAAGCCCTCGATGTAGCTGCCCAGCTGGCTGCCGATGTCGCGGCCGCTGCCGAGCGTCTGAAAGCGGGGTGGCACTTCGATGTGGAGGACTGGTTCGCGTCCGGCGAGTACACGAAAGAGCTGCTGGTCTCCGCCGCCGAGGCTGGTGTGAAAGCTTTCGAGTCCGATGACCGCATCCTGTGCTACCCCGTCATCGTGCAGGTGTCGCCGAGCGATGTCTCCGTCGTCATCGACAAGAAGAAGGACCGCCGGATTCGCCCTTCGGTCGTAGCCGCCCGTCTCGGCCGTCTTCAGCAAGGCGAGCCGAAGTTCAAGCCGGAGGCGTTCATCGAGTCTCTTGCTGTCGCCTACGACCTTGTAATTGCCTCAAAGTCGATGCGACCAGGCGCTCCTGTCAAGCTCGTCGATATTCATGGCGTACTCACGATCATGCCCGGGACTGCCCGTGAGTACACAAGACCTGAGTTCGCCCGCGACATCTATCTCCTGGATCAAAGTGGGATCGTGAAGACGAGGCGAGGACGCCGGATGAGCCTTCCGGCGAGTTCTCTCACGCGATCAGGCGGTGTGCTGCGCACGGTGACGCGCAGCGGCCAAGCGAAGGACTATGCCGGCATCTGCTTCGAGGAGGTGGGGGAATGATTGGCGCCGACGAGTACGTCGAATTCCTCTCTCGGGAATACCTCCGCGGCTACGTCGACGAGGGCGGATCTGCCGTCAAGTTCGTGGTGGCGGATGACTTTGTCGCGTCGGGATTCCGGGACCGGGTGGCCGACGAAGGGCGACAGTCCGGCTACGTTGTCGCCGCCGTGGATGCGGCGACGACCCGCGTGCACCTGATGGAGCAGATCTTCTTCGAGGTCGCCCGTCAGATCGACTGGGACGAGCTCGCAGTGAGCGCTCTGCGGAGCGCCGTTGCCGCGGCGGGCTTTCCTGCACCGACGGACGACACCCCGACGGTCGACGAACTTGCTTCGCACTACAGAACCGACGCCCGGGAGTTGAAGCGCGATGTCGATCGTGAGCTGCAGCGCCGCATCTTCAAGGATTACGACATGATCCAGGAGTTCCGGATCGCCATGTTGCGGTTGTGCCAGGCGGCGTTTCGGACCGGGCAGGTGAGCGACGCTGAGCACGGCGCCATCATCGAATGGCTCCGTGGCGATCTGCGCCAGATGTCGGCGCTCAAGTCCGCGCTCATCTACCGGCGGATCGCCCGCCACAACGCCCGGCAGATGCTGTTCTCTTTGCCCCACTGGCTTGCCACGAACGGCTTCGCGGGATTGCTGGTCGTCATTGACATCCGCCGACTTGGCGTTGCCCGCCGGCCCCCGTTGGACGAAAGAGCCGGCCAGTATTACACGAGGCTTGGGCTCCTCGACGCCTACGAGGTGCTGCGCCAGCTGATCGACAGTACCGACGAGCTCGCTCGGTGCTGCGTTGTCGTGATCGCAGCACCGGAGCTGTTGACCGACGAGGCCCGTGGTCTCGATGCCTATCAAGCTCTCAAACTCAGGATCTTCGATGAGATTCGCGACCGTCGCCGGGACAACCCGTTCTCGTCGCTAGTCCGTATTGGCTCCGAGGAGGTGGCGGTATGACTACCGAGACTGTCGATCGTGCCGTGCGGGCGCGCCGGGCGCTCGAAGCCTTACGGGCGGGCGTACCGAACCGCGACGCGGTAGTCGAGCTCGGGTCGATGCAGATCGGCGTGGAGGATCGGTTCGCGGGCATTCTCGACGGCGTCGGGTCCTCGGCCGGTCAGTCGCCGGGCGCGCCTTCAGACGTGACCGCGGCCCTTGTCACCTCACGTCCGGCCTCACGGGCCATGGTCATCGGTGGCGGATTCGGGAGCGGCAAGACCCACCTGCTCGAGCACTTGACGAACATCGCACTGAGCCAGCATTTTGTCGTCTCAAAAGTAACGATCTCCAAAGAGACCCCCCTCCACGACCCGTCCAAGGTTTTCCGCGCCGCGATCGACGCGGCACGGGTTCCGGGCCGCCCGGGGTCGGCGATCGATGAGATAGCTGTGGCGACCGATCTCGACTCGCTCGCGTACCGGGACCTCTATCGCTGGGTGCATGGGGAACAGGCTCCAGTTGACAAGCAGTTCGCGGCCACGCTTTACCTCTACGAGTACGCCCGTGGCGACGAGGAGCTGCGTGATCGCATTGTTCGTTTCTGGGCGGGTGACAAGCTCTCGGTGACCGACATCCGCCGGCGGCTTCGCGAGCACGGCGCAAGCTCGTCCTACCGGATTGTTGGAGTGCGCGAGGCGGAGTTATCGCGGCAGCGGTTCCGGTTCGTCTCCAGGCTGGCGAAGGCAGCGGGATACCGCGGTTGGATCGTACTGTTCGACGAAGTGGAGCTCATCGGCCGCTACACGATCGGTCAGCGCGCCAAGTCCTATGCGGAGATCGCCCGCTGGGTACGTGGCGACCGTGACGACCCGAGCGCCCCAATTGGTGCAGTTCTAGCCACAGTCGATGACTACGAGACTCAGGTGCTCGTAGGCAAGAACGACCTTGTGCTGATTCCGCAGCGATTGCGGGCAAGTGGGACCGTGGCCGATGAGATCCTCGCATCACTTGCCGAGACGGGGATGCGCATCATCGGTCACGAGCAGGTGAAGCTCCAGCCTCCCGCGCAGGAGGAGCTCGACCGCACCTACGGGAGGCTACGGGAGATACACGGAGAGGCGTTCGGTTGGGATCCTCCCGCGGTGGCCGGCCTGGAACGCCTGCCCTCGAACCGGATGCGCCAGTACGTGCGCGCCTGGATCAATGAGTGGGATCTCCGGCGTCTCGACCCGTCTTACGAGCCGGAGATCGAGGCTGCCACTCTCGAGGTCGACCTGAGCGAGGATGCCGAGCTCGAAGGCGGCGAAGCCGAGGGTGAGGGGAATCTGCTTGGCGACCGAGACTTTGGGCGCGGCGTTGGCGGTGCTGACGAGACGGACTCGGAGGTCAACGCCTCGAGCGGCTCTTCGCAGGCGCATGATCAAAGAAGCCGGCTCGACGACCGGACCGGCGACGCCACAGAGTGACGATGTGTTGGCCGATGACATATCGGAGGTTCTGCAGGGGCATGCGGGGCTGACGGCAGCCGAGATAGCTGCCGCGTTGTCATTGGCGCAGCCGGATCCTCAGTGTCGACAGGACGTTCGGACGATCACACTGGCCTTGTTCAGTGACCGCGAGCGCTTCAGGTGCGACCGCGGCCTGCCGGAGAGATGGTCGCTAGCGGTTAGCAGCAAAGCTGCTGTCGCGGTCGCATCTCAGGTCACGAGTGGCCGGGCAGCAGCGTTCGATCGTTCGCGTTTGTACGCGTGGCAGCGCGATGCACTCGTTTGTTGGGAGGCAGCACAGCATTGTGGCGTGATCGAGGCGGTGACGGGATCCGGCAAGACGATGCTCGGCGTGGCGGCAGCAGCCGATGAACTGGCTCGACGAGGTCAGGTGCTCGTCATCGTGCCCACCGTCGAGCTGATGCACCAATGGCACCGCCACTTGGTGCCCGTTCTCCCGCCTGGCTATTTGATCGGTTGCCTCGGCGACGGCGAGACCGGAAGCTTCGCGACCTGCGACATCATCGTCGGTGTGGTGAACAGCCTTCGGGGCAACGACCTGCGGATGACTCGCCGCGGAGGACTGCTCGTGGCCGACGAGTGCCACCGGTACGCCAGCGTCATGAATCGGCTCGCGCTCGACCAACGCTTCGAGCGCCGACTAGGCCTGAGCGCTACCTACGCCCGTGACGACGACGGACATGTCAACTGGCTTGATCCCTTTTTCGGCGGGACGTGCTTTCGGATGGGATACCGGCGAGCGGTCGACGATGGCGTCACGGCTCATTTCACGGTCGCCTTGGTTGGCGTCGAACTGCCTGCGACCGAACGGGCGATCTACGAGGAGCTCACTTCGCAGATCGGGCACCGGCACGCCCGGCTGATGCAGCGCTATCAACTGCCGACTGCCTCTTTTGGCCAGTTCATACAGGCGCTGAACCTGCTCGCCTCAGGTGTCGGCAGCGATCCGGCCGGCGCGAGTGAGGCCCGCGCCTACCTGGCCCTGCTCCTCGAACGCCGCCGCCTCCTGGGTGGCACTCCGGCGAAGACGCGAACCCTGGCGGGACTCGCTCCGGCGATTGCCTCTGCGGACCGCTCGATTGTTTTCACCGGCTCGATCGCAGCAGCTGACGTCGCCGTCTTGACCCTGACCACTCTGGGTCTGCGGGCTGAGTCCGTCCACTCGCGGCTCGCAATGGCGGACCGCCGCGAGGTGCTCCGGCGTTTCGCCGAAGGTGATCTGCAGGTGATCTCGGCGCCCCGGGTACTAGACGAAGGCGTCGACGTCCCGGAGGCGGACCTTGCTGTGATCATCGGCGCCAGTCGTTCCCGCCGCCAGATGATCCAGCGGATGGGTCGCGTGCTCCGAAGGAAGGCCGACCACCGCCGCGCGCGTTTCGCCGTCCTCTACGTTGAATCGACGATCGAGGACCCGGCCCAAGGCGCCCAGGAGACGTTTCTGGAAGAGATCACAGAGGTGGCTGACGAGGTGCGCTCGTTCGGTAGCGCGTCGGGAACGTTCGTCGCCGCAGTCGAGTTCCTTCGTCGTCTCGGCGGTTAGCTTCAGCTCTAGCGCTTCCAGATCCGCCCAGGAAACTCCCGAATCGCGAGTAGCCAAGGTTGGATTCGCGGGCCAGCCGCGTTCGCCCGTAACGTCCACCAGCTGCAGCGGGATCGGCCCGGTGAAACTAGTGAGCTATGCGACGAACTCATCTCGATCGCCGAACAGCCTCGGAGGAGCTAATGCCGGATGGTTTCTTTACCAGATCGGCTACACGGGAGGCTGGCCGCCTGTGGCCGGAGCACCTGCTGAGCCACCCACATGTCTGGATCGCTTCCCCAGAATGAGATGGACGTCGCCGACTTGACAGGTGCCGACGCCCGATTCTCGGACCGGCGAGTTCGCGTAAGCGACAGTCTCCGGATCACGGCGAGTTTGCAGGTGAAGTACCCGCGTGACCGATCGCGATCCGGAGCGCAAACAGGAGCGGTCAAATCACAGGTATGATTGCCGGTAGAAAATAGCCCGGCAAAGTGGGTTGAGAGCCTGTTAGAATTGCAGACGACCGAGGTTTCTTAGTGAGTGTTCCAAGTGGAGGTGAGTCCAGTGACGGTCCTCAGTCAGGTTGGCGTGCGCACGCGTGCACATAGGGAGGGCGTGAGTCTTGATATCGGGGACGTTGCAACGTATCTCCAGGAGAACCTCGGCCAGCGACTCACGGCTCTGCTCGCCGGCATCACGGACCCGAAGGGGGTTGGCCGGTGGGCGAAACGGCAAAACAGCCCACAACCTCAGATGGAGCGGCGCCTCCGAGAGGCCTACCAGGTATTTCAGCTTGTCCAATCCGTCGAGTCGCCCCACACGGTCCGGGCCTGGTTTATCGGACTCAACCCGCAGCTCGACGATGAGTCCCCGGCCGAGGCGCTCGCCGAGGACCGTTTCCGGGAGGTCATGGCCGCGGCACGAGCCTTTGTCACGGGCGGCTGACGTCGAGTTCTCGGTCGCAGGTCCGCCGTCGGGCGGTCTCTGGCGCGTGGCCCGCGCCGACGAACCGCTGCGACCAAGTTGGCTCGAGCCCGGTGACGCCGATCTCCCGTCAGGCGGTAATCGCTTCGACTCATCGGACTGGGGCACGCTTTACTTCGCCATGAATCTCGAAGGTTGTTTTGCAGAGACCCTCGCGCGTTTTCGGCCGTCGGCACACTTGCTGGCCGTCCTGAAGGACGACGACGATTGGCAGCGCCGCGGCTTCATGGAGCCAGGTAGCGTGCCGGCCGACTGGCGTCACAGACGTGTCGCGGTCCGAGTCGAGCTGCACCGGGAATCCCGCTTTCTGGACGTCGAGGTCGCAGAGAGCCACGTCGTGCTAACGCAGGAACTCGCGGAGGAACTCGACGACCTGGGATATGCGGCGCTTGACGTGGCGGTTGTGCGCGGAGGTGACCGACGAGTAACCCGAGCGATCGCCGAGTGGGCCTACCTCGCGGTCGACCTCGACTCAGACGAACCGGCGTTCGGTGGCGTGCGCTATGTCTCACGCATCGGCGATTGGGAGTGCTGGTCGATCTTCGACCGCACTCCGCTCGCTGAGCTGGAACGACGGTCAATCGCGCTCGAGATGCCCGAGCTCGTGAGGATCGGAGCGCGCTTTGGGTTGCGTCTCTACTGACAGTAGAGCTGACAGCAGTCGATAGCGTCTCCGCCGGAGCGGAGAACCACGGCTGTCACTCTGGGAATCCCGAGTTTTCGTCAGCTACACGGCCGCGGCCTTGTGTAATAATCCGGACAACGAGTATTTCGAGCGAGATTCCCATGGTGGCGGCAGCGTTCTCGAGCGCCCCGAGAACGGTGTTCGGCAGCCTTACTCTTGTCTCTCCCCATGGATCATTTTTGGCATATTTGCCTAGGTTCGCCGGAGTTCGCAGTTGTTCGGACAACTCACCTGAGCTGCTCAACTCGTCCGCCGAAGTTCACTGAAACCCGCCAAAAATAAGGGGCAACTCGCTAGCCGAGAACGCGAATTCGATTCTCGTCGCCCGCTCGAAGAACTCCCGGGTAGTGGCTCTAAAATGGCGAGTAGCCAGCCGTCTCAAATGGCTTCATCCCGCGGAACGTCAGCGATGAGGGCTACACGACAGGCTACGCGATGTCTCGAGATGGCGTTACCGGCTTCAGCGTTCACTGCGTACCGTGGTCCCCCGATTTCGACAGGCACTCGATATCGTTGGGTTTGAGGCCTAGAAGACTTGAAGTCAGCCGCTGCCAACTTCGTTCGGGGATAGCCCGCACTCGTCGGCAACGGATTCGGCCATTCCTGCGACTATGGTCCTGTCAGTGAGCGCCGGCGAGTTCACCATCGAGTTTTTCGAGGCTATGAGGGCCGGAGTCCAGTCGAAGAGTGGATGGACTCTGATCTGACGGACGTTGAGCTGGCCGTGCTCCTTGCCGGCCTCGAGCACATGCTGAGTAACCGCGGGGTCGACGTCTGTCAGACAGAATGGGGCAAGCAGCTCGGGGAAGGGCTCTTCGAGTTCCGCATCCGCCATACTTCAGCCGAGATCGAGCACATGTTCACTGGCGCGTCATCTAGTCGCCAGGCAGGCAAGCGTGAGAAGGTTCTGCTCCGTGTCTTCTGCCACGCCTATGGGACGAACGTCCTGAACGGTTACGACAAAGCAGGCGATTCGAGCGACAAGCGCCAACAGCGCGAGATCACGCTCGCCCGCCGGCGGCTCGTCGAATTCAAGGAGCGGCAAGCCCGCGAACGCAAGAGGCAGCGCCGAGGAGGTGGTCGCGATTCCCAGGGGTGCGGTTGACGACGGTATGTCGTAAAGTGCATACTGGCAATCGCGAAGGAGTTGTGACTTGGCTCGCACCCTTGATGACTACCTACAGCGCTCGAAGCGGGCGAACAGCACGGAGGTCAGCGCGGCGCGGGCGGTGTTTGACCAGGCTTATCGGATCGCCTGCCAGGTGATTGAGCTACGAGAGAAGCAGAATCTCACCCAGGTGGA
>OBLW0100003230.1_pt1 | contig 12770 bp, 10 predicted proteins | sample 1520161 | NCBI WGS metagenome assembly OBLW01 (sample SAMEA3539309, study PRJEB22396) | soil metagenome | biome: tundra; feature: field; material: soil | place: USA | collected 2010-05 | depth 0.15 m
CAAAGTCCGCTTGTACCGGCCATTCTCGGTGAAGCGTTTTATTGAAGCGTTGCCTGCGACCGTAAAGAAGATTGCTGTCCTCGATCGCACGAAAGAAGCTGGCGCAGCCCGCGAGCCACTCTACCTCGACATCGTCAACGGCATTCAAGAAGGAATCAAACTCGGTTACGGAACGCTCAAGGCCTCGCCCGAAATCATCGGCGGACGCTACGGTCTTTCCTCCAAAGAATTCACGCCAGCGATGGTCAAGGCTGTCTATGACAACCTCGCCAAGCCCAACTCCAAAGATCATTTCACCATCGGCATTCAAGACGACGTCAGCCACACCAGCCTCGATTACGATACCGATTTTTCTATCGAGCCCGATAACGTCGTGCGTGCAATGTTCTACGGCTTGGGCGCGGACGGCACCGTGGGCGCCAATAAAAACTCAATCAAAATCATCGGCGAAAACACCGACAATTACGGTCAAGGCTATTTCGTTTACGATTCGAAAAAATCCGGCGCAATGACCGTTTCGCATTTGCGCTTCGGGCCGCAGCCGATTCGCTCCAGCTACCTGATCTCGAAAGCTAACTTCGTCGCCTGCCATCAATGGATTTTTCTCGAACGCTACGACATGCTCAGCACGTTAGTCGAAGGCGGAGTCTTCCTGCTCAATAGTCCCTTTAATAAAGAAGAAGTCTGGGACCACCTGCCGCGCGAAGTCCAGACGCAGCTCATTGCAAAAAAAGCTCGCTTCTTCATCATCGACGCCTATCAAGTCGCTCGCGATACAGGAATGGGTTCGCGCATGAACACCATCCTTCAGACTTGTTTCTTCGCCATCTCAAAGGTTCTGCCCGGCGATCAAGCCATTGAAGCCATCCGCGAATCGATCCGACATACTTATGGCAAGAAGGGCGATGAGGTGGTGCAGCAAAACCTGCGCGCTGTCGACGAAACTCTCGCCCACTTATTTCAAGTTACCGTTCCCGACAAGGTCACGAGCCACACTGAAATGCCCGCCGCCTTTGCCGCTGGAGCGCCCAAGTTCGAACGCGATGTGCTCGGCGTAATTTACGCCGGCAACGGTGACCAAATCCCCGTGAGCGCCTTCCCAGTCGACGGCACCTTCCCCACTGGCACAGCAAAATGGGAAAAGCGTAACATTGCGCTCGAAATTCCTGCCTGGGATACCAAGACCTGCATTCAATGCGGCAAGTGCGCCATGGTCTGTCCGCACGCCGTCCTTCGCATTAAGGTCTATGACCCGACCGAACTGAACGGAGCACCCGCAACTTTTAAATCCACCATTTCACGCGACAAAGAGTGGAAGGGCCTCAACTACACCATCCAAGTCGCTCCCGAAGACTGCACTGGATGCGGCATTTGCGTCGACATCTGCCCCGCGAAGAACAAGAGCGAGACACGCCTGAAAGCAATCAACATGGTGGCGCAGCCGCCATTGCGCGAGCCCGAACGCGAGAACTGGGATTTCTTCCTCAAGATTCCCGAACTCGATCGCCGCGAAATCAAGAACACCAGCATCCGGCAACAACAGGTTCAAGAGCCTCTCTTCGAATTTTCGGGAGCGTGCTCGGGATGCGGCGAAACTCCATATCTCAAACTTGTTTCTCAACTTTTCGGTGACCGCTCCGTAATCGCGAACGCCACCGGCTGCTCTTCGATCTACGGCGGCAACCTGCCCACAACGCCTTGGGCCAAAAACGCCGAAGGCCGCGGCCCCGCATGGTCGAATTCCCTCTTCGAAGACAACGCCGAGTTCGGCCTTGGGTTCCGGCTGTCGATCGACAAGCAAACCGAGTTCGCGCGCGAACTCGTACGCCGCCAATCCGCACTCATCGGCGACGAACTGGTCACCGCATTGCTCTCGCAGCCACAGAAAAGCGAAGCCGACATTTTCGACCAGCGGCAACGCGTTGACCTGCTGAAAGAAAAACTTCGCGGCCAAACTACTCCCGACGCCAAGCAACTAATTTCACTGGCTGACATGCTGGTGAAGAAAAGCGTTTGGATCATCGGCGGCGACGGTTGGGCCTACGACATCGGCTACGGAGGCCTCGACCACGTCATCGCCAGCGGCCGCAACGTCAACATCCTCGTCCTCGACACCGAGGTTTACTCCAACACGGGAGGCCAGGCTTCCAAATCCACGCCTCGCGGTGCCGTCGCGAAATTTGCCGCAGGCGGCAAACCTGGTCCCAAGAAAGATCTGGGACTCATTGCCATGAGCTACGGAAGTGTCTACGTCGCTAGCGTAGCCATGGGCGCGAAAGACGAACACACGCTCAAGGCGTTTCTCGAAGCGGAAGCCTACGACGGACCCAGCCTCATCATTGCCTACTCACACTGCATCGCGCATGGCATCGACATGACCACCGCGATGTCCGATCAGAAAGTAGCGGTCGACTCCGGCCAATGGTTGCTCTATCGCTACAATCCAGAGCGCACTCTCTTGGGAGAGAACCCACTACTTCTCGACTCCCGCACTCCGAGTCGCAAAGTAAAAGACTATTTGTTGCAGCAGACGCGCTTCAAAATGTTGCAGAAGAGTAAGCCCGAAGCTGCCAAGAAGCTTTGGGAAGAGGCGCAGCAAGACGCCGACAACCGTTACCGAATGTATGAATATCTGGCGCAGCGTAGATCGGAACAGGTCGCTGGTCCGACGGCGGACAAGCCTGCTCCCGTTGTAGCGCCCGAAACAGCATTAGCGACGAACATAAAATAAAGAGCACATCGAACGAGGGGAACATGATCGACCTAAGCACCAGATATCTCGGAATGCAGTTGCGCACGCCGCTAGTCGCCTCCGCTTCTCCGCTTTCCCACGAAATCGCCGGAATCCGCGGCCTCGAAGATGCCGGAGCCTCGGCCGTCGTTCTCTACTCCCTCTTCGAGGAGCAACTTCACAAAGAGGCGCTCGAACTTGAACTCCATCTCAATGCCGGAACCGAGAGCTTTGCCGAGTCGCTCACTTACTTCCCCCACTCAAGCGAGTTTCACACCGGACCCGAAGAGTATCTCAACCACATTCGCAAAGCCAAAGCGGCCGTTGACATACCCGTAATCGCTAGCCTCAACGGCGCAACTCTCGGCGGATGGACAAAGTTTGCCAAACAAGTCGAGCAGGCTGGAGCCGATGCCATCGAATGTAACCTCTATTCGATCCCAACCAATACGGAGACCTTGGGCACTGAGATCGAAAACGGTTATTTCGACATTCTGCGAGAAGTAAAACTCGCCGTTCATATTCCGGTGGCCGCCAAGCTCAGCCCATTTTTCAGCAATCTCGCCAATGCGGCCAAGCGGATGGATCTGATGGGAACCGACGGATTGGTGCTCTTCAACCGCTTCTACCAACCCGACATCGATCTCGAAGAACTGGAAATTAAACCGAACGTCTTGCTCAGCAGCCCGCAAGATTTGCGACTGCCCCTCACTTGGATTGGCATTCTCTACGGCCGCATCCGGGCGAGCCTCGCCGCAACCAGCGGAGTGTATGGCCCGGAAGACGCCATCAAATTGTTAATGGTCGGAGCCGATGTGACAATGCTATGCTCGTCTTTGCTACGTTACGGCGTCGGCCACCTCCGCCAGGTTGAGCAAGGCATTCGAAAGTGGATGGAAGCGCACGAGTACGAATCTGTTCAGCAGATGCAAGGCAGCATGAGCCAGCAACGCTGCTCCGATCCAGGAGCCTTCGAGCGTTCGCAATACATGCGAGCCGTTAAAGGTCTGCATCACGTACAAGTGTGACAAACAAGGCAGTCATTAGCAAAATCTGTACTCACAAGAACAATCTCAAACGGTTGGTGGATTGCTGCGGCGAGGCTCTTCGTGAACATCGTTGTGGATTTCGATCCAAAAAACAACATCCTGCGCGCGACGCTGGAGGGCGCCATGACCGGCGCCATTCTATTGGAGTTGTACGCGCGAGCGACTAAGTACTTGGAATCCCATCCGCCGTGTCGGGGCATACTCGACTTCTCGCAAGTAACAGACTTCGAGGTGTCCAGTAACGCGATAAAACAAGTGGCAGCGTCCCCTCCCGTAATTCCTGCGGGATACATGCGGGTCCTGGTGATCCCGCAAATCTTTATTTACGGCTTGGCGCGCATGTTTCAGATTCTGGGCGAACGGAATCGCCCCGAGTTGCAAGTCGTTCGCACCATGGAAGAGGCCTACGCGCTGCTTGGAGTGATCGATCCAGACTTCCTCCCCGTAAAATGACCGCTGGTCACCTCCAATTATTTTCCATCGCTTGACCTCGCGACGCCCTCATTTCTTCGCCTCCAGTCTTTCCCCCCGTCGCATCTCGCGCATCTCCCTAAGTGCGGCCACTAGAGTCACAATAGTCAGGTTTTCCCGTACCCAACCGTGTACCCCGTGGTTCAAGCCTTTATCCCTCAGTGTCTAACAAACGTGACTAGCCTCACAACGTAGCGTACCCGATGTCACCGCCGCCCTCGCCGCCGCAGCTTTTAATGAAAACTGTAGCAATGCGTAGCGCGGCGGTCGAAACCGTTGGATGAGGTGAACATGGCAGGTCAAGCGCGCGGTAAGGTCACGATCGAGGTCGAGGAATGTAAAGGATGCGGCTTGTGCGTCGAGTCCTGTCCTCCAAAGTGCCTGGAACTCGGGCCGGAACTGAATGCCTACGGAGCTCATCCGGCGCACTACACCGGCAAAGACTGCACCGGTTGCGGCATCTGTTTTTATTGCTGCCCTGAGCCGGGAGCCATCACCGTCTATCGAATAAAGGCGAAGTCAAACACAAAGTCAACGCTCGCCAAATCAACGACCGGAGCACCCGCCATAGGAGAAGAACATGCGGCAACTGTGTAAAGGAAACGTAGCCGTCGTAAAAGGAGCCATCCTCGCCGGATGCCGCGGCTACTACGGCTACCCAATTACTCCTGCCAGCGAAATTGCTGAATCCGCCGCGCTCTACTTCCCCCAAGTCGGCGGTACTTTCATCCAAGCCGAGAGTGAAGTCGCCGCCATCAACATGGTCTATGGAGCAGCCGCAGCCGGCGTTCGCGTCATGACCGGATCCTCTGGCCCTGGCCTTAGCCTGATGCAGGAAGGCATGTCGTACTTAGCCGGAGCCGAACTGCCTTGCGTAATCGTCGATGTCATGCGCGGCGGTCCCGGTCTCGGCAACATTGCGCCCGAACAGAGTGATTACTTCGCCATCGTAAAAGGCGGAGGCCACGGCAACTACCGCAACATCGTTCTCGCTCCCGCGTCCGTACAGGAAATGGCCGACCTCACCATGCTGGCCTTCGATCTCGCCGACAAATATCGCAATCCCGCCGTCATCCTCACCGACGGCTTCGTCGGCCAAATGATGGAACCCCTCGACCTCGAAGACGCCGAGATTCAGGCTCCAGAAAAACCTTGGGCCGTAAAAGGTACGCCTGAGACGCGCGCCAACTTCATCAGCTCCATCTATCTCGAAAGCGACGAACTCGAAGCCCACCAGCGCCGAATGGAAGCCAAGTACATCCGCGCGCAGCAAGCCGAACCGCGTTGCGAACTCTGCTACACCGACGACGCCGAGATATTGCTGGTCGGTTACGGCATTGTCTCCAGAGTCTTGCTCTCAACCGTCGAAGCGCTGCGCAAAGACGGCATAAAAGCGGGGCTCTTCCGTCCAATTACCTTGTGGCCCTATCCCGCGGAAGCCTTGGTAAAAGCGGCCGCTAAAGTACAAAAAGTTTTGGTCGTCGAATTAAGCAACGGGCAAATGGTGGAGGACGTCCGCCTCACTCTGAACGGCAGTGTGCCGGTCGAATTCTATGGACGAGTCGGCGGCAATGTCCCTTCCATCCGAGAATTACAAGAACAAGTGTTAGCACGCATGGCCGTGGCGGTCTGAGACCAGTTCCACGTCGATCTGGTTGTAAAAGGACAACGAAAATGGCAAACGAGAGCGTGAGCAGCGTGGTGGATCCCGAAAAACCAATTGAAGCCAAAATTGAAATCAAGCTAGATTCTTCGACGGAACCTGAATTCAAAACCAATACAGATAACATCAATCCCGCCGACGACGGATACGATCTACTGCACGGGCGCTCGCCGATTTTCTACGACCTCTACGAACGTAAATCGGAACTCAAACATCAGACCCATTACTGCCCCGGCTGCGGACACGGCGTCGCCCACAAACTCATCGCCGAGGCTCTGCAGGAACTCGGACTGCAAGACCGGACCATCTTCGTAAGTCCAGTCGGCTGCTCCGTTTTTGCCTACTACTATTTCGACGTAGGCAACGTCCAGGTCGCCCACGGACGCGCTCCCGCCTCGGCCACCGCGATCAAACGCTCGCGTCCCGACTCCATCGTTATTTCTTATCAAGGCGACGGCGACCTCGCCGCCATCGGCACCGCCGAAATCGTGCACGCCGCCAATCGCGGAGAAAAGATTACCGTTTTCTTCGTCAACAATGGAATCTACGGCATGACAGGCGGACAGCTTGCTCCAACCACCTTAGTCGGTCAGAAAACTACGACCTCGCCGTGGGGACGCCGTCCTTCAAACGAAGGCTTCCCTCTCCACATGGCCGAACTTCTCGCCACACTTGAAGCGCCTGTCTACGTCGAACGCGTCGCCCTCTCTGACAACAAGAACATCATGAAGGCCCGGCGCGCGGTTCGCAAAGCGCTCGAGCTGCAACGCGACGGTGCCGGCTTCTCCTTTGTAGAAATTCTTTCGCCCTGCCCCACCATCTGGAACAAAGATCCCGTGGAAGCACGCCGCTGGATCGTCGACAAAATGATTCCCGTCTTCCCGCTGAACGTCTTTCGTGATCGCCGCGTCGAAATGCCCGCCGGCAACGAACCACCGCAACGGCCGGTAGCCGACGTTTTGGGAATTGCTCCCAAGGCCGCAGGCACAGCCCCCGCTCACTCCAAGTCTGCTCATCGCCGCGACACCAAAATCAAAATCGCCGGCTTTGGCGGACAAGGCGTACTGCTCCTCGGCCAACTCCTCATCGAGATGGGCATGCGTGAAGGCCTCGAAGTAAGCTGGCTCCCATCCTATGGACCCGAGATGCGCTCTGGCAGCGCCCATTGTCACGTTTCTCTCTCCAAAGAACGTATCGGCACGCCACTCGTAGCGCATCCTGACGTGCTCGTCGCCATGAATGAGTTCTCGCTGCGAAAGTTCGCTCACGAAGTAGTAAAAGGCGGAGTCATTCTTTATAACGACGCCAAACTGCCCGCCGACTTTAGCGCGCCCGACATACAGGTCATCGCGATTCCAGCTTCCGAGATTGCCGATAAACTCGGTTCCACCAAAGCCACCAACATAGTAATGATGGGAGCGCTGCTCGAAGAGACCGAGTGCCTCGCTCCGGGAACCGCCTTAAGCGTGCTCGAAGACAAAGTTAAAAAACTCGATCTGCTCGAAATCGATCGCAACGCGCTAACCGCCGGCCGTTTGTTCATCGACGAGCAAGCGCACATCGGAGCTGTCACTCAGCCCGACGGCTTCGCTTAGAAACGAGGAATCCTTGAAGAAAGCCACTCTTGCTGTTCTGCTATTTATGTCCGCGCTCGCTTGGGCCGGAACAAACCCAAACCCAGCCGATTACACCATCAACGTTCACGTCAGCAGGTCGCGCTCGGTAATCGAAGGGTCCCCTAACCGCCAACAGAAATTGAACGTCGTTATCGACGGAAAGAAGTACGAATTGGAAGGGTACGGGGGGGAAGGCATGTTAGCACTTGGCGACTACAAGGCGAAGCTCGTGAAAGACGAGCACAAGGGAGGCTATGATTCTCTCCAAGTCTACGAGTTTCTGTTTCCCGACCAGAAGACGAGAAAGTTCATGCTGGTCGGCCAGACGGAGTGAAGCCCCTCATCACAATTTGTCATTCGGAGCGAAGCGAAGAATTTGCATTTTGCCGCGCTCCCCAACGCCCCCAGAGTTACCGGAACACTAAGACGTAAAGAAAGCTAAACCATGTCGACTGCCTGGACCGCCCGCTACGCCGCCCGCACCAAGGGAATCACCAGCTCCGCCATCCGCGACCTGTTGAAGGTCACGCAACGTCCCGGCATGATCTCTTTCGCTGGAGGGCTCCCCGCTCCCGACGTCTTCCCTGTCCAGCGCTTCGAGGAGGCCTGCCACAAAGTGCTCACCCAACAGGCATCGCTCGCCCTGCAATACGGAGCCACCGAAGGCTACGAACCCTTGCGCGAACTGATCGCCAGCAACATGGCCCGCTACGGCATCAAGGCCAACGTTGAAAACGTGCTCATGACCTCCGGCTCGCAGCAGGCGCTTGACCTCATCGGCAAGCTCTTTATCAATGCCGGAGACCGCGTGCTCGTCGAAGCTCCCACCTATCTCGGCGCGCTGCAGGCCTTCAACGTCTACGGCGCGGAGTACGAATCCGTTCCCAGCGACGATAACGGACTGCGCACCGATCTCCTCGAAGAGCCACTCCGCTCAGGAGCGAAGTTCATGTACGTCCTCCCCAACTTTCAGAATCCTGCCGGAACAACGCTGTCTGAAGGCCGCCGTCACGAACTAGTCTTGTTGGCCGACCGTTACGGCATTCCGATTGTCGAAGACGACCCTTACGGTCAGCTGCGCTACGAAGGCGAACACCTTCCCTCACTCGTCGTGCTCGATCGCGAGAACCTGCCGCGCGACAACGGATACTCCATCGGCAACGTCATCTACCTGAGCACATTCTCCAAGACGCTCGCCCCCGGCCTGCGTCTAGGATGGATCGTCGCTCCTCCCGAAGTCATCACCAAACTCGCGCAGCTCAAACAAGGCGCCGACCTGCACACCTCGACCTTCGTTCAATTCGTGGCCTACGAAGTAGCGCGCGACGGATTCCTCGACAAACACGTAAAGCTGATCCGCCAGGTTTATCGCGAACGCCGCGACGTAATGCTGGAAGCGCTAAAGGAATTCTTCCCCGCCGAAGTGACCTGGACCCGCCCGCAAGGCGGCTTGTTTCTCTGGGTAACACTGCCTGCGGGACTCGACATGCAAGCCATCTTCAATTCGGCCATCGAGCAAAACGTAGCCTTCGTCCCCGGCGATTCGTTCTACGCCAACAACAAGCAAGAAGGCTCGCGCCACATGCGCCTGAATTTCTCAAACGCCGCCCCCGACCAAATTCGAGAAGGCATACGGCGCCTGGCCGCTGCGGTAAAAAGTCATTTGCCGGGCGTACACGTTCAGTCGGAACTGACTCTCAAGCTATAGTGCTGCTAGTCTTGAGGCCCCGCGAATGGGTTTTCAATTGTGACGCCCGCGACTATTTGCCCGGGATTAAGATCCTCCGAGAGGATGCGACTCGCTCCAGCCTTGACTGCGGATGCAACGATGAGGGCATCCCAAAATCCAATGCGTGCTTCGTCCTCGATTTGAAAGGCCGCCGAAATTTCGGCTGGAGTGGTTTCGACACACCAGAGCGCGTAACTGCTCACGACCTTCCGCGCCTGGTCTTTGGGTAACGGAGAAGAAATCTTTCGGGTCACATTAATGTAGAACTCCTGCAGCACCTGCATGCTTAGAACACCGGTGCGCCGAGTCCAAAGTTCGCTTAAGGCCTGTTTAGCCAAATCATTCTTGGATTTTGCGTCGGCGTCATGGGCGTAAATCAAAATGTTTGTGTCGACGAAAACCTTATCGTTCATGTAATTCGTCTCGACTGGCCGAAATTACGCCGCCCATTCGGAAGCCCTGTTGGAGCAACGTCATGGCTTGTCGCTCCGCGCGCTCATATGCTTCTTCCTCGCCCACGAGCTTCTCAATTTGCTCCGCGACGAGACCACTGATAGAGGTCGCACGACGCGCAGCGAGAACCCTCACTTTTTGAAGAGTGTGTCGGGTAAGGCTAACGGTTAAGTTTTGGCGGTCCGGACTCATGTAGTCACGTACTATACGTGTATCACGTTTATTACGTGTTGCATAGGATAATTGGAGTATTACTTCTTAGAATCAATGACTTGAGACTCAGTTGCGTTAGGCTAAAGCACCTAGCGCGGCCGTCCTGACCTTTCCAAAGGCATCCGAGGCCGGGTCGATCAGTGCGAAATGATCGGCATGTGGGATTTCGATCAGCTCAACTGACTCGCCCACTTTTTTCTTTTCCGCTACATAAGCACGACTAAATTCCGGTGGAACGGTATCGTCTTCGCTTCCAACGATCAACCATTGGTGCGCGTGCGGAATGCTCAGTTCCATCGGGTCGGCTTCGCGGTAATGATCGGGAACAGCGCTGGGATTTCCGCCTAGAAATTCGGCCACGGCGTCGTTGCTTAAGTGGCGGTTGAAGGCCTGCTTCAGGTCGACTACTCCGGCTAAAGAGATTACGTTTTGGACGGAGGATTCGTGCGCGGCCAAGCACAGCGCCAGCTGTCCACCGGCGGAGTGTCCCATTACGACCAGGCGGGTGAGGTCGAGGTGAAAGCGGGAGTGCTCCTGCTGGAGAAAACGGTAGGCGGAGCGGACATCTTCAAAGGTACCGGGCCATCCGCCGCCGGGGTTGCCGACGCGGCGATATTCGGTGTTGAAGGTGGCGATGCCGGTGGTGCGCAACGCTTCGCACAGGTGTCCGGCGTGTTCGAGATTGTACTTTGCGCGCCAATAGCCTCCGTGAATGTTTAAGAGAACCGGGTGCGGAGGTTTGGTGCGCGGTAGACGAACCTCGATAAATTGATTGGGATCGGATCCGTAAGAGACGCGCTCGTCGGGGGGCGGCTGCGGCTGACTGAGAATGTCTTCGGCGGACACTTAATATCCTTGCACTTGGCGGACACTCTGATTCGTTGCGCCTGCCGTCGTCGACCTGGAAAAAGGCGGACTACGGAGCGCCGGCCCCTGTGGCGACTGGCAATTGGCGTAATTGGGTACTGCACTCGACCGCGGGGTTAAACCTCTTTCAATTTCAGCTTGCTTTTGTTTTCTTCGATGAAAGCTTGAAGATCGGGGACGGCGTTGAGGAGTTTCGTCCACTGCTCGTAGTAAAGGGTCACGGGGAAGCGGCCGAGTCCGTACACGCTCACGCCGCCCTTTTCGCTGACGCGGAACTCGATGGCGCCGCTTTTCTTTTTTGTTTCTACCTGTTTTTCGAGATCAACCAGGCGAGCTTTGAGTTCTTCGTAACTTGGCTCTGTCATGAATGCACCTCAGTAGGGATGGTTAATATCTTTTTATCATAGAGGTCGGATAGCGCGGGCAACGAGTGATGAGTACCTGACAGACGAGTTGAGGCTGTTCGGTAATGGCGGCGGAGGACTCCTCGGGGCTCTCCGTTCCGCCGCGAAATGACTCTCGTGATGATGACGGTGAACAGTGAACAGCTGAACAGCCGGGGGGCCCCCCCCTTGGCCGGTATATTAGAATCAACCACTTAACAAAAAAGTATAGTGATTTCGAGGGTGTTTCCCGTAAAGTACCTATTATAAAGTGCTTACAGGAAACAAATGCTCTGACTCGGGCTTCTGTCGTTATTTGCGAGATTTCTTGCTTCCTTAGTTCTATTTTACCAGTTTTGCCAAGATGAGCGGACATTTGCCTTGGACTTATTGGCTCTTTGTTTTCATGGAGTTACATGAAATTCGAGCATAGAGGGGCTTGACAGGCTTCGACCGACGCGGGACCGCTCATGGAGGGCAGGACCAAGTGCTGCGCATAGCTCGCTCCCGGGATCAGTATCGCGGCCGGGCGGACGCCCCCTCCATTGACAATCGGGATTTTGTTGAAGAATTTTGCACAATCAAATCGACGCCGCACCGGAGCGAAAATGTGCCCGGCTATCTGATTCTCGGGTCTCCAGTTACTGGCACTTCGGTAAACTGCGCGTGGAAGGGGAAATGCTAAAATGAGTAGATAAATCTGGAGTCAGGTACGCTGGGGGCAAATATGACGAATTTAGGAAAAAAATCATTTCTGGAGAGCATACCTATGCTGGTGTTGCTTGGTTTGCTTGCGGGCGCCATCGGAGGCTTGGGAATTGGCATGGTGCAATTGCATTCGTTGAACTCCGCCTCGAGCAGCACGCCGGGTAAATAAATCTCTAGAGTGCGTTTCGATCACTGGGCTTTTCTGATTCGCGCGCATTTGTGCGCCGAATCGTGGATTAGTGCATATAAGTGCCCGCCGATCCGTCTGTTCGTAATCCACGCTTCCATTCATAATGCACTGCACTTCTCGCCCAGCGCTCACGGGCAGCTCATTTCGCCTGTAACTTTCTATTAACCGCTGAGGCGCATAGTGAGGTGCGCGGACGCTGGGCAATTACAATCACAAACGACATATGCTGAGTGCGAGAGCGCGTGCGAGCGAGTTCGTGCCATATGGAAATCCGGACCATCCTTAGATGAAATGTTTAAACCTCGATGCAGTTCGCAACCTGAGCTTGCGCCGCGTTAGCGCGACGGTGACTATTGCGTTTGTTATGACCCTCGGCCTTACGGCACGCGCGGGATGGGCGCAATCGCAATCCGGTACGGAAAGGACGTCAACTCCGGCTGTTACCGCCTCCGCGCAAACCGCTCCGGGAGCCACAGCGGAGGCGACCGGTCCGCCCGATCCTCCAAGCGATGCTTTGGCCGATGCGGAGACGATGTTCCCGCATTTCAAGAACACGCGATTCTGGTTGTCGGGTCAGGCGAACTTTATTTTTCAGGCGCATCCCGACTTTCACGCGGACTATGGCGGCCCGCACAGCCTCAGCTCTAATTACGAGAAAGCGACCTCGCGTCTGATGACGCTATACACCGGCGTGCGC
>OBLW0100003231.1_pt1 | contig 12766 bp, 14 predicted proteins | sample 1520161 | NCBI WGS metagenome assembly OBLW01 (sample SAMEA3539309, study PRJEB22396) | soil metagenome | biome: tundra; feature: field; material: soil | place: USA | collected 2010-05 | depth 0.15 m
CGAGATGCCTAAGTGACTGGAGTTCAGACGTGTGCTCTTCCGATCTACTGTGTAGATATCGGCCAGGTACATCGCAAGCGGATCATTCGATTTCTCGCCCAGGCGGAATGCCGCCGTGGGACTCGTCGGAGTCACAATGGCATCCACTTTGCGGAAGGCTTCGTCGAAATCGCGCGTCAGGAGCGTCCTCACCTTCTGCGCCTTCAGGTAGTACGCATCGTAGTAGCCGGCACTGAGAGCATAGGTGCCGAGCATAATACGCCGTTTTACCTCGGCTCCGAAGCCTTCGTCGCGACTGCGGCGGTACATCTCTGACAAAGTCTTCACTCCGCGCGCCCGATGGCTGTAGCGCACGCCGTCATAGCGCGCCAGATTCGACGAAGCCTCCGCCGTTGCGATCAGGTAATACGTTGGAATCGCGTACGGCGTGTGCGGCAGTGAAACCGGCACAATCTCGCAGCCCAAGCTTTTGAGCTTGTCGATCGCCACTTCCACGGCCTGCCGCACTTCGTCGTCTAGGCCCTCTCCGAAATATTCTTTCGCGACACCAAGTTTCATTCCGCGAACGGGCTTGTCGAGTTCGGCAACGTAATCGGGCACCTGAACATCCGCCGAGGTGGAATCCATGGGATCACGCCCCGCAATCGTGCGCAGCACAATCGCCGCGTCTTTTACGGTTTTCGCCAGCGGTCCGATGTGGTCGAGCGAAGAGGCAAACGCGATCAGTCCGTAACGCGAGACGCGTCCGTACGTTGGCATCAATCCCACCACGCCGCAAAACGCTGCCGGCTGGCGGATCGAACCGCCAGTGTCGGAGCCGAGAGTAACCACCGCCATGTCCGCAGCTACCGCCGCGGCCGAACCGCCCGAGGAGCCTCCGGGCACGCGGCTCAGATCGCGCGGATTGCGCACTAGCTGGTAAGCAGAGTTTTCATTCGACGAGCCCATCGCGAACTCATCGCAGTTCATCTTTCCGAGCACCACCGCGCCTGCGGCTTCCATGCGCGCCACGGCGGTGCAGTCATAGGGAGGAATGTACTTCTCAAGAATCTTCGACCCGGCGGTGGTACGCAGGCCGCGCGTGCTCATCACGTCCTTGATTCCGACGGGCACCCCGCCCAACGGCGGCAGCGTCTTGCCTTCCGCGGCCATGCGGTCGATGCGGTCTGCCTGCTCAAGAGCGCGCTCTTTCGAGAGCGTCAGGAACGCGCCGATCTGGCCGTCTTCTTGCTTGATGCGGGCGTAGTGCGCCTCGGTCAGCGCGAGCGCTGTCGTCTTGCGCTCTTGTACTGCGCTGCGGGCGGCGTCGATCGTAAGTAAAGTTAGGTCCATCTGGGATCTTCGCGGATCTTGGATCTATCGCTCAATTACTTTCGGGACGCGGAAGAAATCATCATCCGCATCGGGCGCATTCGCGAGCGCCTCGTCATGCGGCAACGACTTGCGCAGTCCTTCGAGCACATCTTCGCGGCTCGCGTACGCAAAGCGCGCGCTTCCCTGCTTCGCCTCGTCAACACCGTAACGATCGGAAACCTGCGCCATTGGCGGCACGTCGGAAGTATCGAGTTCGTTGAGGCGGTCAACATACTCTAGTATGGAGTTCAGATCGCGCAGCATTCCGGCACGCTCTTCCTCGGTGAGCTCCAGATTGGCCAGATCGGCGACATAGGCCACGTCTTTGTCGGTAACTTTCATGAGAGTAAGGCGGAGTTTCAGAGCCGATTTTTGTCCGCGCTCTCCGCGGGCGCAACCACAAACTCAATTCGGCGAACCGCCTCGGTCGTGTACCGGTTGATCATCGCCAGATAGCGCGGCGCAAGAGCTTGCAGTTCAGCTTTCCATCCCTGGCCGGCGACTTCGACGCGCAGCACTCCGTCTTCGAAACTGAGAGCCCGCGTGCGCTCGGCCACGGCCGATCCGCAGACGACGGGCCAGGCCATCAGCGGCGCCTCAGCCCGCGGCGCCAGGCGCAAAGACTGAGCGACAATTTTTTCCAGCCCTGATCCCGCTTGTTCCAAGTGCAGTTCCTCGCCTCGTAAGTGCTGTCACCAACCTGAGAGATAACGATTTTAGCATTGCCCTCGCAGGCAGGCTGGCCACCCCGCAAAACCTCAAACCGGAAATTCGCGGCGCACGAATTCGAGCGCCGCATCCCGCGAAGGCAAGCGGCCTTCGAGTTGCGCATCTTCCACCGCGGTAAGGATCTCGCGAAACTTCGGTCCCGGCAGATGCCCCGCAGCGATCAGGTCATCGCCGGTCACCAGCGGCGCAGGCCGCATCTTCTCCGCCGGAATCTCCGCGCGCTTGTGCTGGATAAATTCATACGTCGCCAGGTTTCGGTGGCTGGCCAGGCAATCCGCACGGTGCAGGGCGAGATGCTCATCGAACGCGGGCATGCGCAGAAATCGCTTCAGCGTCGATTCCTTCATGCGCGTCGCGTGGCCGAAGCGCATGTGGTTATCGACGAGCTCCAGAATCTGTTCGGCCTCGTCGTTGGAAAATCGCAACTCCCGGCAGATTTTCTCCGCCATCTTCACGCCCACCTCAACGTGCCCATCGAACCGGATGCGATCGGGCGCCACCCGGAACGTCGCCGGCTTGCCCACATCGTGCAGCAAGGCTCCCCACGCCAGTGTCAGCGGGCACGGAGTCGGCAGGTTGTCCAACAGCAACAACGTGTGCACAAACACGTCGCCCTCGGGATGAAATTCCGGAGGCTGCTCGACACCCTTCATTGCCGAAATATCCGGCAGAACATGATCGAGCAACCCACTTGCATCCAGCAGCAGAAACGCGCGCCGAGTGTGCCCTTCCGTCAACATGCGAGTCAGTTCGTCGCGCACACGTTCGCGCGAAACAACCTGGATCTGTTCCGCCAGTTTCTGCATCGCGCCGAAGGTCGCGGGCTCGATCGTGTACTCGAATCGCGCTGCAAAGCGTACAGCTCGCAGCATGCGCAGTTTGTCTTCGCCGAAGCGCTGCTCAGGATCGCCAATGGTGCGAATGATTCTCGACTCAAGATCCGCGCGACCGCCTACATAATCGAGCACCTCCCCGCTCACGGGATCGAGCAACATCCCGTTGATGGTGAAATCCCGCCGCGCCACATCCTCCCGTGGATCGCGGCTGAACCGCACTTCATCCGGATGGCGGCCATCGGAGTAGCCAATATCACTGCGAAAAGTGGCCACTTCCACCGCATGCGATTTTGAAGACATCTCCACCGCAACTCCGCTTGCAGCATCACTATCCGGGAGTGGTACAAGCACCACTCCGAACTGGGCTCCCACCGCATACGTTTCCGGGAAGATGCCCATTACCTGCTGCGGCGTCGCATTCGTCGCTACGTCGTAGTCCTTGGGTTCGCGCTGGAGGAGAAGGTCCCGCACGCAGCCGCCCACCAGATAGGCCTGAAAGCCATGCTGGCGCAGGGTTTGCACGATCGAGGTGGCGAAGTCCTTCAACATAGCTGTGCGTCTTCCATGATACCGCCCATCGCTCCGAAAAAACTTCTTGACACGCATGTCAAGCGTGCTTTACATTTCATTATGTCAAGCATGCTTTACATATGACACTTGTCACGCCGGCCACGTGACGGTTTGTACTGGCAGCCGCAACCGCGACACAGGATCATTGGCGGGAGAACCTACACGGTGAAACCTGCAAGCAAACGAGATCGAGTTCCATTTATGGAGATGACGATGAAATCCTCACGATTTGCCTCAACCCTCACGGTTCTTGGCTGGATGGCGTTCTATCTGCTGCTGTCCGCACCGGCGATCATCCTTGCCGATCAAGACCATAGCGACAGTTTCGTAATCCGCGGCGCGCGCGTGTTCGACGGCCGCAAAGTGCTTGAGCAAACCGACGTCTGGGTGGAAGGCGGCAAGATCAAGGCTGTCGGCAAGACCCTGAAAATCCCATCGAACGTGAAAGCGATCGATGCCGTAGGCGACACGCTCCTCCCTGGCCTGATCGATTCGCACACACACGCCTGGGGCAGCGCTTTGAAGGAGGCCGAGATCTTCGGCGTTACCACCGAACTCGACATGTTCACCGGCGTGAAATATATGCAGCAAACAAAGAAGGAGCAAGCTGAGGGCAAGGATCTCGATATGGCGGACCTGCGATCCGCCGGCACGCTGGCGACCGCGCCCGGCGGCCACGGGACTGAGTACGGCCTTGAGATTCCCACGCTCTCGTCGCCTTCCGAGGCGCAGGCTTGGGTCGACGCCCGCATCGCCGAAGGATCGGACTACATCAAGATCGTGATCGACGACGCTAGCGCCTACGGGGGCCATCGCCCGACGCTCAACCAGGAGACGTTGAAAGCTCTGATTGATGCAGCCCACAAACGAGGCAAGTTGGCGGTCGTCCACATCGGCACACAGCGGGATGCCCGCAACGCGATCGAAGCCGGAGCCGACGGGCTGGCTCATTTGTTCGCGGACAGCGCCCCAGCGCCGGACTTCGCCAAGCTCGTCGCAGCGCATCACGCATTCGTGGTTCCAACACTGGACGTGCTCGAAAGCGTGAGCGGCACGGCCAGCGGCGAATCGCTCACCACCGATCCGCGCGTCGCGCCGTACCTCACTGCGGAAGACGTCGGCAACCTGAAGCGATCGTTTCCGAAGTTCACCACATCGCTGAGTGAAAAATATGCCGAGCAGACCGTGACTCAACTCAAAGCCGCACACGTTCCGATCCTGGCCGGAACGGACGCGCCCAATCCCGGCACCTCGCACGGCGCAAGCATCCACCGCGAACTGGAATTGCTGGTGCGTTCGGGCCTCACGCCGCCTGAAGCGCTCGCTGCAGCGACGTCGGTTCCGGCCGCCGCATTTCATCTCGACGACCGCGGCTCGATTGCTCCCGGAAAGCGCGCCGATCTGCTGCTCGTGAAGGGCGATCCCGCACAAGACATCACTGCCACCCGCGACATCGTTTCCGTATGGAAGCTGGGCGTGGAAGATGACCGGGCAGGCTATCGCGCTTCTCTCGAGAAGACAAAACTGGACGCGGCGACCGCACCCAAGGCCGCAGCGCCGTCGAATCCGGCGGTGGGATTGATCAGCGACTTCGACGACGGCAAGCCCAACGCCAAGTTCGGTACGGAATGGATGCTTTCGACCGACAGCATTGCCGGCGGCAAATCCACTGGAAACATGAAAGTCGTCGACGGCGGCGCCAACGGAGATAAGCACGCGTTGGATGTTTCCGGCCTGATCGACGGCGGCCTGCCCTACGCGTGGGCCGGCGTGATGTGGGCGCCGGGGTCTCAACCATTTGTTCCGGTGGACTTGTCGGCAAAGAAGAGTATCTCGTTCTTTGCCAAGGGCGATGGACAAACTTACCGGGTGCTGGTCTTCACAACCAGCGGAGGACGCATCCCGGCACAGCAGACGTTTAGTGCCGGCACGGAATGGAAGAAGACGAGCATCCCCTTCTCTGCGTTCAGCGGAACCGACGGGCATGACATTTCCGCGATCCTTTTTGTCGGAGGTCCGGCGGCCGGCAAGTTCGATTTTCAGGTCGACGAGATCGCGCTCGAGTAGGGGAACTCAGCGAACACGGAGGGTGGGATGCTGCTGGCAGGTCTAAGCGGCGTCCCACGCTTTGCGATAAGAGTCGGTCAGGAGTTTCGAGATGGCGGACCGATCCAGTCGCTCGGGCAGCGGCGAGGATTCGGCCGCTGCCTCGCATTCGGAGAAGAGTTTCTGCGCCATCGCGACGACCTTTTCCATCGAGTACTTGCCAGTCCGGACGCGGATCAGAAAATCCCGCTCGGGACGAGGCAGAGTGATCTTCCCTCGGACAGAAGTTCCTTGCACTCATTCAGCAGCCGCAGTGTGTGCATGGCTGCTTTCACGTCATAGCCAAATTTCGCTTCGATCTCGGGCCGCTGCCCCTTCTTGCCTCGCCCTTTCGTCCCGGTCTTCCGTTTGAGTTGGTCATCGGCGAATCCCAGGAATGGCTTCACGAAGGTTCGCGAGAGAAAAACGCTCCGGCTGCGCGCAACGTCCCTCCAAATCGCGTTGCGAAGAACGCCATCGGCGAACAGGAAGTACAATGCCGTAGGATTCCCCTTGCACGCCAGCCCCGCCCATTTCTTGAGAGAGTAAAGCGTGACATCCACATCATGCGGGCCGTTGCGGACGTCGTTCCCGGCGGTCGACCACACGAAATGCGGCATGGATTCCAATCCAAGAACCAGCTCCGGCGGTTCGATGTAGATGCCATAAAATGTCGAGATCGTCCGTCCCGTGAACTTTGGCGCCGTGCAGCTCGGAGCCGCCCACGAACAAGTGGATCAGCCGATCGGGGAACGCGAAGCCCGACTCCCGCACGTGTTGCAGCAAGTCCGCCATCAGACTTCGAATAATATAGGAATATGCCCGACGCCTACATCCTCGGTATCGAGAGTTCCTGTGATGAAACCGCGGCGGCGGTGGTGCGCTCGGGCGAACAGCTCATCTCGAACGTCGTCGCGTCGCAGATCACGACCCATCAGCCGTATGGCGGCGTCGTCCCAGAACTGGCTTCGCGGGAACACCTGCGCGCCATCGTCCCCGTAGTGCGCCAGGCGCTGGCCGAGGCCAAGCACACCTACGAATCCGTCGATGCTATCGCGGTGACTCAGGGCCCCGGCCTTGCTGGAGCGTTGCTCGTGGGCATCAGCTACGCCAAGGCGCTGGCCTTCGCGCTCGACAAGCCGTTGATTGCCGTCAATCATCTCGAGGGCCACATTCATGCTGTGCTGCTCGAGGAGCGACAGAGGGGCAACCACGATCTGCAGTTTCCGGTGCTCGCGCTGGTCGTCTCCGGCGGACATACGCATCTATATCTGGCTGCGCAGCAGGACGATTCCTGGACCTACGAGAACATCGGCCACACCCGGGACGACGCCGCCGGCGAAGCCTTTGACAAAGTCGCCAAGCTTTTAGGCCTGGGATACCCAGGTGGCCCAGCCGTGGATCGTCTCGCTCCGCATGGGGATCCCCGAGCCGTGAAATTTCCTCCGGCCCAAATCAAGCATCGCGACCGCCGCGGCCGACACGACGGCAGAGTAGTCGATGAAGACGATAACCGTCCTCGTTTTGATTTTTCTTACAGCGGCATCAAAACGGCAATCCTGCGGTACGTTGAAGCGCACGACATGCGTGCGACCGTCGAAGCGCGGCGGAAGGCCTTGTTGAACATTGCAAAGCCAAAGCTGGAGGATTACCTCGCCAACTGCGACAAGCTCACGCTCGACCTCGTCGCATCCTTCCAGCGCGCTATCGTCGAAGACCTGGTCGGAAAAACCCTGACGGCAGCCCGCGCCTACGATGTCGCCACACTCTTCGTCACCGGAGGGGTTGCCGCCAACCAGGAGTTGCGGCAGACGTTTGAGCGCGAAGGAGCGAAGCAAGGCCTGCCCGTGTATTTCCCCTCGCGTCCGCTATCGACCGACAACGCGGCCATGATCGCCGCCGCGGCCTATCCCAAGTTTCTGTTGAAAGCTTTTGCTGCGACGGATTTTTCCGCCGAGGCTGGATTGCCCTTAAGGTAAGTAACCCGCCGGCAGGAACTATTTTCCGGCTGCGGTTGCCCGACTCGCTTTGCCCAACACCGCATCCAGCGCCTTGGCGAGCTGCGCTTCGATGTCGATGTCTTTGTAGACGGCGAAGTTCGCGCGCTTCTCCGACGTGTCGAAGCCACTGGCACGGCCCGCAACAATAATGATCGGAATCGCCGCCGTCTCCGTCTTGCTCTTCAGCGCCGTGATCAGTTCGCTTCCCGACATCTTTGGCATCTGCATATCGGTCACAATCAGGTCCGCCTGCATGCGCGAGAGAATGTCGAGAGCTTCCGCGCCATTGGTCGCCGACTCAACCGCGAAACCGCGCTGCTCCAAAAAGCGGCACACGGTATAGCGGATCAGCATGGAGTCGTCGACGACTAGAGCCACCGTGGGCATAGGAAGCGGAGGCCGGTATCCACACGCCCCCGGGTCCGACAGTAGCAGGGCCATTTTGGACGGAACAAGCAGAAACCGCCCACAGCGATTACTGGGGTCACACCCGCAGAGGCAGAAAAGGCGTCAGAGTTCGCTTTCCTGGGTGCCCTCTTCAATATTCATGTCTTTGAATTCGCTGGACTCGAATATCTCGCCGCATTCCTTACACTCGACGAATTCAGACTCTTCGTCCCGGCTGACGATCTGCACGCGTGGGTGCTTGCAAGGCTGCTTCATATCACGGCTTTGGGCAGGAGGGGTCGACTTTGAGGTCATAAATCCGAAGCGTTTCGAGCGAAACTAGATCGGGGGAGTTTTCGCCGGAATTTCCGGTATTCTAGACCGGCTTGGCGGGTTGTCAAGTCCCCAAGCGCTACGTTGTCGTGAATTCGTAACAGCCGGCGCGTTGCCCGAAACGATCTCGGATTCGACGCCACCTCTAAATTCCGACCAAAATCATCGCACAACCATAAGCCGTTCAGTTCTCAATACTTACCGTTAAGGATCATTTTTCGACAACTGCCTGAGCCGACTTGCCCCAACCGAATGAAGTGACGTAGAATGAATTGCGACGGAAAAGGTCGGAATTACCCCCCGACCCTACTAGTCGGGTTTTACACAGGATCAAACAGTGCTCAAGCTGACCAAGAAGGCCGATTACGCGCTGATGGCGATGAAGCATCTCGCCGAGCACTCCATTGAGGGGTCGCGCAGCGCGAAGGATGTGGCGGATGCCTATGGCATTCCGCCCGAGGCGTTGGCGAAGATTCTGCAGCGCCTGGCTAAGGCAGGCCTTTTGCAGTCGCAGCACGGCACCAATGGCGGTTACACGCTGGGACGCGCCGCCCACACGATTTCGGCCTTTGAGGTGATCCAAGCCATCGACGGCCCGCTGTTCATCACGTCGTGCATTACGGTACGTGGCGAATGCGACCAGAGCGACCGCTGCAACATTCGCGAGCCGCTGCGCAAGGTGAACGAGAGTATCGAGGCAGTATTGAAGCGCATCAAGATTTCGCACATGCGGGAAGAACCGGAAGAAACCGGAATTCCGGCTCCCAAGGCGGCCGAGTTAGTGACGATCGGCTGAAGCTTAGACGACAACAGATTCATCCAAGAGATTATCGAAGCAGGAGAGCAATCAATGAGCACGGACGTCAAAATCCCCCAGGCACTCACGCAAGCGCACCACACCGAAGCCAAGGGCGTGAAGTTGCCCATCTACATGGATAACCACGCCACCACCCAGATGGATCCGCGGGTGTTGGAAGAAATGCTGCCCTACTTCATGGAGAAATTCGGCAACTCCGCCAGCCGCAATCACTCGTTCGGCTGGGCTGCTGAAGAGGGCGTGGAGACGGCGCGCGAGCGCATCGCTAAGCTGGTTGGCGCGACCACCAAGGAGATCATCTTCACCTCCGGCGCCACCGAGAGCGACAATCTCGCCATCAAGGGCGTAGCCGAGATGTACCGCGAGAAGGGCAATCACATCATCACCGCGGTCACCGAGCACAAGGCCGTGCTCGACACCTGCAAGCGCCTGGAGAAATATGGCTACCGCGTCACCTACCTGCCGGTACAGAAGGACGGCCTGATCGATCTCGACGACCTGAAGCGCGCCATGGATGAGAAGACCATCCTGGTCAGCATCATGTACGCGAATAACGAAATCGGCGTGCTGCAGCCCGTTGCCGAGATCGGCAAGCTCTGTCATGAGCGTGGCGTGATCTTCCATACCGACGCAACGCAGGCAATCGGCAAGGTTCCAGTCGATGTGATCAAACAGAACATTGACGTGATGTCGATCTCCGGTCACAAAATGTACGGGCCGAAGGGTGTCGGCGCTTTGTACGTGCGGCGCAAGAATCCTCGGGTACAGATTTCCGCCAGCATCGACGGCGGAGGCCACGAGCGGGGCATGCGTTCGGGCACATTGAACGTTCCGGGAATCGTCGGCCTGGGCAAGGCCTGCGCTATTGCGCAGGAAGAAATGGCGCAGGAATCCTGCCGTCTGGCGGGCCTGCGCAACCGGCTGCGCGACCGCATCATGAACCGTCTGGATGAGGCTTACATCAACGGCTCGATGGAACATCGTCTGCCGGGCAACTTGAATATCAGCTTCGCGTACGTGGAAGGCGAGTCGCTGCTGATGGGCATCAACGATATCGCGGTTTCAAGCGGTTCGGCCTGCACCTCGGCCACGCTGGAGCCATCTTACGTATTAAAGGCACTGGGAACCGGCGACGACCTGGCGCACAGCTCGATTCGCTTCGGCATCGGCCGCTTCAACACCGAAGCCGAAGTCGATTATGTGGCGGACCGCGTCATCGAAACCGTCGAGCGTCTGCGCGAACTCTCTCCGCTCTACGAAATGGCGAAAGAAGGCATCAACCTGAAAGATGTGAAGTGGGCAGGAGAAGCGTCGCACTAGGTACAAGGTTTCAACGTTGCAAGGTTTCAGGGTTTCAAAGTTTTGGGAACTTCATGAACTTTGAACCTTGCCACTGCGCAGTCGTTGAAACATTGAAACTTTGAAACTCGATTTGGAGAAAACATGTCATATAGCGACAAAGTGATCGATCACTACAACAACCCCCGCAACGTCGGCTCCATGGACAAGCAGAGCACCGACGTGGGCACCGGCCTGGTCGGCGCGCCCGAGTGCGGCGACGTCATGAAGCTGCAGATCAAGGTCAACCGCGAAACCAACGTCATTGAAGACGCCAAGTTCAAGACCTTCGGCTGCGGCTCGGCCATCGCCTCGTCCTCACTCGCGACTGAGTGGGTCAAGGGCAAAACGGTGGACGAAGCCCTCGCCATCAAGAACATGGACATTGTGAAGGAGCTTTCGCTTCCTCCGGTGAAGATCCATTGCTCGGTGCTGGCGGAAGACGCGATCCGCGCCGCGATTGGTGACTGGAAGAAGAAGCAGGAACAGACCAGCCCCGTCGCCGCCGAAGCGAAATAGTTGCGAGCTTCGAGTGTTTGCTCGCAGCTAGAAGCTCCTAGCTCATGGCTGACTTATGACGACTGCGACTGAAGAACGGACCAAACCCGCTGCACCTGCCAAAGGCATTCTCGTCACCGAGAAAGCCCTGGCGAAGGTGCGCAGCGCCATGGCCAAGGAAGGCATCTCCGCCGAGCAGGGCGGTCTGCGGCTCGGCGTGCAGGGCGGTGGATGTTCGGGCCTGAGTTACAACGTCCGGTTCGACACGCAGCCGCGCGAGCGGGATCGCATTTTCCAGTTCAGCGACATCCGGGTCTTCGTCGACCCGAAGTCGTTCATCTACCTGAACGGGATGACCCTGGACTATCAGGAAACTCTGATGCAACAGGGCTTCGTATTCGTGAATCCCCAGGCATCGAAGTCGTGCGGCTGTGGAACTTCGTTCTCCGCCTGATGCCCGTGTGGCGCGGGCACTCCTGCCCGCGGGACCTGCTCACGCGGGACCGTCTGCCTGATCCAGCGCCACTGTCTTAGAGCGGTTTTCGTATGCTGTTTGAGGAAGAGTAATGACCAAGTCCGCACTAACCGTGATCGGCGCCAAGCCGCTGCCGGAGGACACTCACTCCTGCTGGTCGTGCGGATCCATGCGCGCCGCGCATTTCTGCGAATCCTGCGGCAAGGTGCAACCTCCCGTTCCGGTCGACTATTTCTCGTTCTTCGGTCTGCCGCCGAAGCTCAACGTTGATGTCGCGGCCCTCGAGAAAAGTTTCTACGAACTGAGCCGGAGATTGCATCCGGACCTGAACGCGCGCGCCGGCAGCCAGGAACAGGAGTGGAGTCTGGAACAAAGCTCCCTGCTCAATGATGCGTACCGCACGTTGCGCGATCCGATCAAGCGCACGGAATACCTCTTGCGCCTCGAAGGCGTGGAACTGGAAGAGCAGTCCAAGAGCGCCACCGAGCAGGCTCGCGCCACGGGAGTAATGAAAAAGCAGATCGTCCCCGCGGATTTGCTCGAAGAAGTCTTCGAGTTGAACATGCAGCTCGAAGAACTGCGCATGAACAAGAAGATGGGCGAAGACGATCCGGCATTGATCGCAGAGATCGGAAAGCAGAAGCTGTCACTGGAAGCCAAGCACGAGGCACTCCTGCAGGAATTGCGAACATATTGGAAGAGTTGGGACGACTTGGTTGATCGCGGCCATGCCGCGACCGAAGAGCGAGTGCAAGCAACTAAAAAGATGGTGGATGTGTTGAACCGCCGCAACTACATTCGGAACCTGGTCAGAGATGTAAATGCGGCGTTAGAGGAGTAGCAACCAAGAAATGGCATCGGATCGCATCGTCGGCATTGACCTGGGCACCACCAACTCTCTGGTGGCATTCATGCAGGGGGACACCCCTGTCGTAATCCCCGGCGACGACGGCTTGAACCTGCTGCCGTCTGTAGTCGCGCTCGACGCGAACAATCAACCGGTCGTCGGCAACGCCGCGCGCAATTCCCTGATCGAAACTCCGGAGCGCGCCGTCTACTCGATCAAACGCCTGATGGGACGCGGCATGGAAGACATCCAGGAAGAGTTGAAACTCTTTCCCTTTCGCCTTGCCGACGATATGCAGGCAGGAGAAGTCCTCCGTATCACGCTGGGCGACAAGACATTTACTCCGCCGGAAATTTCCGCGCTGATTCTTCGCCAGCTCAAGCGCAGTGCCGAACGGTTCTTTGGCGGCCCGGTGACGAAGGCCGTGATCACTGTCCCCGCCTACTTCAACGACGCGCAGCGTCAGGCTACGAAGGACGCTGGACGCATCGCGGGCCT
>OBLW0100003234.1_pt1 | contig 12754 bp, 13 predicted proteins | sample 1520161 | NCBI WGS metagenome assembly OBLW01 (sample SAMEA3539309, study PRJEB22396) | soil metagenome | biome: tundra; feature: field; material: soil | place: USA | collected 2010-05 | depth 0.15 m
CGAGATGCCTAAGTGACTGGAGTTCAGACGTGTGCTCTTCCGATCTTCTCGCACTCGCCGGGCGCGCTCGCGAACATGACTTGGGAACGGGCAACGGTGTGCGTTCCGGTTTTGTCGTCGGTTTAGTGCTCTGTATATTTTCCGGAATTTTTTCCTCGATGATGAATTTCAGTTTTGTCTTCGGCGATGAACTGAAAGTTCGTGCTCTTCAGTCCGGAGCGAGCAATGCAATGGCCGCGAATCCGATTTGGGCACTTACAGTAACCGGCGGCTTTATTGCGAATTTCATTTATTGCGTGTATCTGCTGAACAAGAACCGGACATGGTCTGTATTCCGTAAAGGAAATTCATCCGCCTATTGGCTGCTGGGCTTGTTGATGGGCTTGCTTTGGTTTGGCGGAACTGTCTTCTACGGAATGGGAGCAGCTTCGCTGGGTGCGCTCGGCGGGATCGTGGGTTGGCCCATCTTCATGACCATTGACATCATCGCGGCTCTTTTTTGGGGTGCTGTGTCGGGCGAATGGAAGGGGGCGAGTCGTCGGGCCCTGATCTACAACTGGGCGGGAATTGCGGTCCTGCTGGTGGCGATCGCGGTCATTTCCGCCGGCAATGCAAGCTAGCTCGCCACATCCTGGGGCGCATGTCTGGACGTGCTATTTCGCATTCACGATTGGTACGCCAATCCGCACTGTACTCACTCCATGGGTCTTGCTCTGGTCCACACCTCTGCCTTCTCGAACCACGTAGTACTGATTGGCGGGAAGGTCGGAAAGCGTCTCGACCAATCCGCTCGGCCAGCGAATCATGATCTTCTCCGCCCTCGATGACTTGCCCAAACCGAAATGCAGACGAAGGTCGCTCTGCGAAATGTAGCCGTCCCCACTACGCACTTCTTTTTCGTGCTTATCGTTTTCGCGATTACTACTGCCTTGCTCCAGAGTGACAAGAGCGCCCAAAGCTGCGCGGTTCGATTTCACACCGACCAATTGTAGGCTGATCCAGTTTCCAATCGGCGAAGTGTTGTAATAAAGCGACGCCCTCTCGTTCATGTTGTTGACCAAAGCCTCCTGGTGACCATCGTTGAACAGATCGCCGAGCGCCATGCCGCGACCGGAGTGTGGCTCGGTCAGAACCAAACCCGCATCGGCGGTGATGTTGGCGAATGTCCCGTCGCGCAGGTTATAGTAGGCGACCTTCGGTTCCCGATAGCTGGTGCCCAATCCCTTGCCATCAACCTCCGGATAAACATGGCCATTGGCGATCAGGATTCCCGGCCACCCGCTATTGTCAAAGTCATAGAACTGCACGCCCCACCCCAGCCAATTCTTGACCTTGCCAAGCCCGGAGCTGTACGTAACATCGTCAAAGTTTTCGCCACGATTCACATAGAGTGTTGGGGTGTCGTCGCTGAAATTTGTTTTGACGATGTCCTGATAGTTTTTGTGCCTAAAGTCGTCTGCGGAAAGGCCCATCCCTGCCTGCTCAGAGCCGTCCTCGTTGTACGCCACACCAGCCTTCTTTCCGATGTCGGTGAAAGTTCCGTTTTGGTTGTTGTGATACAGAATGCTGGCAGTAGAGTCGCAGGCAACGTAGATATCCGGCCATCCATCATGGTCGAAATCCGCCGTCAGCGACGTGAATCCGTAACACGGCGCGGTATTGGGAATGCCGGATTTCTGCGATACGTCGGTAAACGTGCCGTCGCCGTTGTTGTGATAAAGCGCATTCGCGCCCGCTCTGAGCCCGCGCGGCCCGCACATTACGTTGATGCCCTTCCACTGGCACCAGCGTCCCTGCCCCGGCCGCGGCACCGAGTTGTAACTGAAGTCCACGTAGCGCACCACGAAAATATCTACTTTTCCGTCGCGATCGAAGTCCACAAAACTACAACCGGTACTCCACTCGTCGTGCGCGGTCTTGAGTCCGGCTTTGGCAGTCACATCGGTAAACGTTCCGTCCCCGTTGTTGCGATACAGCACATTCTGTCCCCAATACGTGACCAACAAATCGAGATAGCCGTCATTGTCGTAGTCGCCGACGCACCCGCCCTGTCCCCAGCCTGGGCGTGCCAGTCCGGCGCGTGACGTAACGTCGGTGAACGTCCCGTCATGGTTGTTGTGATACAGGTGTCCGGTCGGTGCTTGGTCTTTGTCTCCGGCGAATCCCTCTACCGTCGAACCGTTGGGAAGGAAGATGTCGGGCCATCCGTCGTTATCGTAATCGAAGATGATGGCGCCATTGCCGGTGGTTTCGATTATAAATTCTTTGTGAGTGTCGCCGCCGTATACGTTGAGCGCGCTCAGTCCCGCCTGCGAAGCAATGTCCTCGAAGTGAATTTCGCCTGGCTTGACTTTCGCTGTCGTCGTTTTGGTGGGTTGCGTTGTTTGGCCTGCAAGCCAGCTTGTTAGTGCTGAAATCGTTGCGAGAAACAAGACGAATCTGAACCTTTGCACTCTTCTGAGCGGAATCACACTGACATCTTAAAGCAGAAATCGAAACCCTTCTCGACGAGTCTCATATCTCTGGACTGGTACCGGGCGGTGTCAACCGTTGCGGGCTGCCATGCTGCCACGGACTGCGACATCTCCTGCCTTCAAGACTGACACATTTTCTTCACCACTCAAGCAAGCAAGACCGAATAGCTTGGTCAGAGATCGTGGTTGCTGCTAGAGTTTGCGATTGCGCACCCCGCATTCACGCGCGAACGATTATGAAAAGAGACTCTGAAATGCCTGAAGTTTTCCCGCATCTCGATTACAAACCTAGGTTGCCACAGCGCATGGACCGTGGAATCGGTATCGTCGGCGCCGGAGGCATCGTCAACTATGCGCATCTGCCCGCTTACAAAAAGGCGGGATTCAACGTCATCGGCATCACCGATCGGAATCGTGAGCAGGCCGAGAGTACTGCCAAAGACCACGGAATCGCCAAAGTCTACGCCACTGTCGACGAACTGCTAGGTCAGCAGCAGATCGAGATCGTTGACATAGCCGTCTATCCCGCTGAACAGGTCAATATCGTCGAACAGGCCACGACCGCCGGCAAACATGTGCTGTGTCAGAAGCCTTTGGCCGATGAGTATTCAAAAGCAGTGCGTAGCGTCGAACTCGCCGAACGCGCGAAGGTGAAGATCGCAGTCAATCAGCAGATGCGCTGGGACGCTGGGATCCGTTGTGTCCGCCTCCTGATAGACGACGGCTGGTTGGGTATCCCCACCTACGGATCGATTCAGGTCCACTGCAAAACCGATTGGAGTCTTTGGCCGTGGATTTATCAGGGCAAACACTTGGAGATCATGTTTCACAGCATCCATTACATCGATTCGCTTCGTTATCTGCTGGGCGAACCCGCGTATGTGTTCACCAGCGGGAGTCGAGCTCCGGGCGAAACCACGAAGGCCGAGACGAAAACTTTGACGACCTGGGAGTACACGTCCGGCCTGCAAGTGCTAATCGATGTTTGCCATACCACTTGGCAGGACGATCCTTACGCCATCTTTCGTTTCGAAGGCAGCGAAGGAGTGATCAAGGGAACGATCGGACTAATGTACAACTATCCGACTGGCCGCCCCGATACTCTGGAGTTCATGTCGAAGCGCAATCCGGGTTATTGGTTCTCTGCTCGCCTCGAGAGCATGTGGATTCCGGATGCGTTCGTGGGCCCAATGGCGTCACTCATGCGTGCCATCGAGAGCGGCTCAGAGCCAGAGACCAGTGGGCGCGACAACTTGCGTACGCTGCAGGTTATGTTTGCCGAGTACCGTTCCATGGCCGAGAAGCGCGCCGTCCGCCCGGAAGAGATCACGTCATGAAAATCAGCGCGTGAAGTTCGGCTGCGCTTCCGGTCGCACACCTTTCAGGTCAGAGGACGAGCCCGGCACTTGCGGTGTTACATACACGCCATTTTCGATCTGAGCCGGATTCACGAAGTGCGGCTGCAAGTGCGGGATGCACTCGAGGAATACTGCTTCGTGTCCCATGGCGATGTGATTGAACAGAACCAGATGCTGGTGAATCTGTCCCATGTCACCAACATGAGGAACCACACGCAGCCCAAATTGTCGCGCCAGCAGGCTGACCGTTAGGAACTCGGAGATCCCCGCAACCCGCGTGCAGTCTACCTGCACGATCTCAAGTGCTTCCGCCTGCATGAAGTTCTTAAACATGATTCGATTTGGAACGTGCTCGCCCAGCGCAATGGGGATTGGCCTGATTGCTTCAGCGAGTGTGCGGTGAGCTCGAATATCGTCAGGGTGCGTGGGTTCTTCCACGAAGTAAGGAGACATGTTCTTAAGCTCTGCGCACATCTCCAGCGCACGTGGAAGAGTCCATTGCTGGTTAGCGTCGACCATGATCAGCGCCTCTGGGCCAGCAAGTTCGCGTAGCATGAAGGCGCGCCGCACATCGCGCTGGCCGTCGCGGGAGCCAACCTTTAGTTTGAACGCGCGGAATCCCTTCTCCATGGCCTGACGCGCCAGCTCTCTGACCTGAGTATCTTCGTACTGAAACCAGCCGACGGATGTGTCATAACCAGGATAGCCAGTAGATAAAACGCCTTCCCGCTCTCGCCGAGAACTCGTGTGCCTACGCAGAATCGCTTCCGCTTCATCCCGAATGAGTATATCTTCGAGATAACTCAAGTCGAGCAGGTCGACGATCTTTCGCGCATCAAGATCAAGAAGTAGTCGCCACAAGGGTACGCCGCGGCTCTTAGCCCACAAATCGAAACAAGCGTTGGTGAGCGACGCGAGCGCCAGGTGAACCACTCCTTTCTGAGGACCCAGCCAGCGAAGTTGAGGATGTTGCGAAAGTTTCTGCGCGACCGTCCCGAAATCCGCCATCAGCTCTTCAATTTCCTGGCCAATCAGCGCCTTGCCTAGCCATTCGATCGCTTCGCAAACCAACTGGTTCCCCAGGCCAAGCGTAAGCACAATACCGGTGCCAAATACGTTTCCCTCGGTGGCGAGCAGCGTTGTCGCAAAGGCATACTCTGCTCCCGAGTGCACGGCGTCGCTACCTGCGCCTTGTTCTAGAGGGAAACGCACGTCGCGTGTTTCTAGTGAAGTAATCCGATATTGTGTCATGTCAGTTTCGGGTTTTCGGCCACTGAATTCTCATCAACCATAGCGAGCTTCCGAAGGCATCGAATATAGTAGAGCGGCCTTGCGGAGTGCAATGTGGAGGATGACATGAAGCGGTACGGTTCTGTGATCAAAGTAAGGCCGGAGTCTCTTGAAGCCTACAGAAAATATCACGCAGCGGTGTGGCCTGAGGTGCTCGCCATGATCCGGCGTTGCAACATTCGGAACTATTCCATCTATCTAAAAGACGACTTGCTCTTCGGATATTTCGAATATCACGGCGCGGACTATGCAGCCGACATGGCGAAGATGGCGGCGGATCCCAAGACGCAAGAGTGGTGGGCCATCATGATGCCGATGCAGAAGCCGTTGGAAACACGAACCGAAGGCGAGTGGTGGGCCAATTTGGAAGAGGTCTTTCACGCAGATTGATTTGACCAGGACTCGAGTTGACGGTTAGGTTTTCAGCCCATCAACCTACTTTACAGATCCTATTTATTTTAGGCAGATCATGCTATGCAAATTGTAGACACGCACCAACATCTCTGGGATTTGGATCTCTTTCGCTACTCGTGGCTCAACTCCCTTCCGGCACTGGACCGTTCTTTCCGGATGTCCGACTATCTCACGGCTGCCGAGGGACTAAGCGTGGTGAGGTCAGTGCATCTGGAAGCCGATGTCGATGAGCTCTATATGCTCCGTGAGACCCAGCATCTGCTCGCGCTTGCCGATCAGCCGGACAATCCACTCGAAGGCATCGTGGCTTGCGGCCGGCCGGAGAGAGAGGATTTCAAATCCTACCTCGACCAGATTGCGGGTCATCCCAAGCTGAAAGGCATTCGTCGTGTGCTCCATACACAACCGGACGATGTGGGCCAGGGAGTGACGTTCATCAAGCATGTGGCCACACTCGCCAGTTACGGTCTTTCATTCGACATCTGCGTCCTCGCTCGGCAGATTCCCATCGCGATTAAATTGATTTCCAAGTGTCCGGATGTAGCTTTCATCCTTGACCACTGTGGAGTACCACAGGTTAAGGAAAACAATCTCGATCCGTGGCGCGCTTACATCGCAGAGATCGCCAAGTTTCCTAATGTCTCTTGCAAGATTTCCGGCCTGGTGGCTTATGCCGATCCCCAGAGATGGACCACGGAGGATCTGCGACCGTTCGTCGAACACGTGATCGCCAGCTTCGGCTGGGACCGCGTGCTGTTCGGCAGTGACTGGCCAGTTTGCACGCTTTCGGCCAGCTTTCGACAGTGGGTAGAGGCCTTGCAGAAAATCACGAAAGGCGCGGGCGAGATCAATCAAAGAAAGTTGTTCTCCGAGAATGCCGTCCGCGTGTATCGATTAAGCTAAAGCCCAAACTCTTCCTGAATTGTCTCGGTATGTTGTCCCACGCGCGGAGCCAGTCGCTCGCTCGTCAGTAGATCTCCGTCCAGACGAATCGGAATGCGCGTGGTAAGAATCTCGATTCCGTTTCCGTCCCTCAGAGTCTGTATCATGGCAAGTTGGTGAAAGGCCTCACTGGCACAGAGTTTCGGCCAATCCAGAACTTCCGCGCACCAGATGTCGGCAGCATTTAGAATCTCGAGCCAATGCTCAGTGGTGTGCTGTTTGAGACGCTGGGCGATGATTTGCTTGATCTCATCGCGGCGGCGAAACCCGTCGGCCGGATCCGCACTTTCCTCGAGCGCAGGCAAATCGAGCAACTTGCCCAGTGTCGGAAGATGGGTCATAGCCAGCGCCAAATAACCGTTGTCTGTGTCGTAAACTCCATAAGGCGCCGCCAGGTACGCGTGCGCATTGCGGAACCCACTTCGGCGAGGCGGACGACGCCCGTCATTCAAGTGCGTAGTGAGCACCTCAAATTGAAAATCGAGCAACGCCTCAATCAAACTGGTTTCCACCAATCCCCCTCGGCCAGTCACGCCGCGTCGTACCAGACACGCCAGAATTCCCTCGCAGAGGTTGTGTCCAGCCAGCATGTCGGCGATCGCCAGAGTCATCGGCGTAGGGGGATCTCCCGCATCGCCGCTCAGCCACATGATTCCTGAGCGCGCCTGCGCCAGCAGATCTTGTCCCGGTCGATCACGCCATGCTTCAGCATTTCCATAACCCGACACGACTCCGTAAACCAAACGACTGTTGATCGGCGAAACCTTGTCGTAGCCGAAGCCCAGCCGCTCCATCACCCCGGGACGAAAATTCTGCACCATGACATCGGCCCGCGCAATTAATGCGCGCAATTTATCCAGGTCAGAGGGATTCTTCAGGTCTGCCGCGTAGCTCTCTTTGTTGCGGTTGATGGCGTGAAAAAGCGTGTTCTCGCCGTGCACATCGGTGTCGCTCAAGTAGAGGGAACGGCCCAGATCGCCGGCTCCGGGTCGCTCGATCTTGATCACGCGGGCGCCCATGTCCGCCAGCCGAAGAGTGGCCAACGAGCCAGAAAGAAACTGGCTGAAGTCCAGCACCAGAATGCCTTGCAGCGGCCTCTCTGGTTTCTCATCCATGTGATCTGTAAAAACGCGGCTTGTGGAAGTGGTCACGGGAAACTCCTGACGCCAATAATTGTAAATTCTACCAATAAAAGATGAGTTTCATTAGGAAAAATAGTAGTAAACTAAGACAGGTTGATAAATAATGACCTCCCGGCGCACACTCTCAACTCGACCGCAGGTGACGTCGCGGAGAGGTCGTTATACTGCTCCAGCCCTTGAAAAAGGCCTGGACATCCTGGAACTTCTAGCTTCGGTCTCCGACGCAATGACCCACAGTGAGATCGCCGGCCGTCTTGGCCGCAGCCTCACTGAGGTATTCCGCATGTTGGTGTGTCTCGAAGGGCGAGGCTATATTTCCCGGACGGGCCCTGACGAGCGCTATCAACTCACGCTGAAGCTATTTGAAGTTGTCCACCGCCATCATCCGCTACAGCGACTGATCGCGCAGGCACGCCCGCTGGTACAGCAGGTCGCGAGCAATACCGGCCAGTCTTGCCATCTGGCAATGCTCAACCATGCAGAGGTAGTCGTTGTAGCGCAGTTCGAGGCTCCGGGGATCATGGGTTTCTCCGTGCATCTCGGAGCAAACATTGATCTCCTGAACACAGCTTCCGGGCACGTGATTCTGGCCTTTCAAAGCGAAGAAGTTCGCGCCCGCGCACTGGGGGTGTGGCGCTTCCGCTCAAGAACGCCAGTCCCGGCCGGTCTTTTCCGCCACCTGAATCAGATTCGCCAGCGCGGCTACGAAGAACTGGCTAGCTACCAGGTGCACGGGGTGGTGAACATCAGTTACCCGGTATTGAATCAACACGGCGAAGCAATCGCGGCAATGACAGTTCCGTTTCTCGCGCGCATCGGAGACACCGTGGGCCCACCGCAGGTCAAAGAAGCGTTGAGCCTGGCTTCACGCAAGCTGTCCTCAGCCATCGGCGGAAAGAGGCCGAAACTTTCCGGCGCGGTGCAACCATGACGCGAACCGAGTACTTCGAAGATTTTGTAGTCGGCGCGCAGCGAGTCACCTCGGGGCGCACGATTACCGAGACTGATGTCGTCATTCATGCTGGACACACCGGAGATTACTTTCCGCATCACGTTGATGCGGAGTTTGCCCGTCAGACTCAGTTTGGTCAGCGTATAGCACACGGCACGATGACCTTTGCCATCGGCATCGGTCTCACTGCCAGTCAAATCAATCCCGTCGCCTTCACCTACGGATATGACAAATTGCGTTTCCCCAAGCCGGTTTTCATCGGCGACACGCTGCGAACTCGCGTCACCGTCAAGGAAAAACAGGAAGACCCGAAGCGCAAGGGGTTGGGTCGCGTGGTTGAGGCCTGTGAGGTGTTGAACCAGCGCGATGAAGTGGTTCTGTATTGCGAGCACATTTTGCTGGCCGAGAAGCGTCTGGCCGCTTGATTCGGCAAAGAAAAAGACGTTTCTAAAGTCACGGAGGTTAATGTGGGAATTACCCTCAAAGGGCTCACCTGGGATCATCCCCGCGGTTATGCCCCCTTGCTCGGAGGAATTTCTGAATACGAAGAGCAGAATCCCGAAATTAAGATCCAGTGGGACCGCCGAACTCTACGCGAGTTTGGCGAGTCTCCCATCGAGCAATATCTGGCTATTTACGATCTCCTCATCGTGGATCATCCGTTCGTCGGCTTTGCCGCAGCTCATGATTCGTTGGTTGACCTCGGCCCCTCGATCACCGAAGCAGAAAAACGTGATTTCGCTGCAGATTCTGTAGGTCCTTCGTGGCAATCCTACTGGTACGGGAGCGGTCTTTGGGCTCTCCCCATAGATGCCGCAACGCAAGTTGCATCGTATCGGCCTGATCTGTTACGAGCACTGTCTCCCGCTGTTCCCGACACTTTCGACGATGTTTTGCAATTGGGAGAGAGAGCGCGCAAAGCGGGAAAATGCATCGTGGTACCTGCGTGCCCGACGGATGCAATCAGTCTTTTCTTCACGTTGAGCGCTAATCTCGGATACCCCGTTCCCGAGGAAGGTGAACATTTCGTGGACGACACTGTCGGTGCGGAGCTATTAGGTCGACTGCACGCGCTCATCGAACTGGCCCATCCCCGCTGCGTGGAGTGGAATCCGATCCAGGTTTACGATTTCATGATCAGCGAATCCGACGCAGTCTACTGTCCATACGGTTTTGGTTACTCCAATTACTCGAGAGTCGGCAATACAGTGCGATTGAAGTTCACCAATGCTCCGGGGGCCGGCCCGCGCGGATGTGCCGGCACGATGCTGGGGGGAACGGGAGCTGCAATCAGCAAGCTCAGTCGGCATCCATCGGAAGCCATCGCCTACGCCAAATGGCTGGTGAGCCCGGAACATCAGCGTGGCACTTATTTTCGCGAAGGAGGCCAGCCTGCTAGCTTGTCCGCATGGACTGACTCGTCGGTTAACGCGATGGCCGACGGCTTTTTTTCCGGCACGCTGCAAACCTTGCAGACAGCCTATCTTCGGCCGCGCTTCGACGGATTTGTTCGTTTCTTTGAAGCCGCAGGAATCGAGATCAATCGCTGCTTGCGCGGAGAAGTGAACGACGCGGACTTGATCCGATGGCTGAACGAGCATTATGCCAGGCAGCGAGTTGCAGCTCGCCGAGTCGCGTAACAACATAAAGAGGACCTGTGAAGAATCCGAATCCTGATCCCGCTAAGCACAAAGAAATCTCCATCTGGAATGCCGAGGATTGGCTATACGAAGACTTCGAAGTGGGCAAGCGTGCGCGTTCGATTCGCCGCACGATTTCGGAAGGGGAAAGCATGTTGTTCAATGCCATCGTCCTCGACATGCATCCCTACGTCGCCGACGATGTCTTCGCCAAAGAAGAAGGTGTCTTCAAAAAGCGCCTGGTAGCGGGCGCCATGGTATTCAGCCTGGGCCTGGGCCTTATGGCGCACAATAATATTCATACTTTCAGCTACGGATACGACAAGTTGCGCTTCATTAAACCGGTCTTCGTGGGCGACACGATTTACACTGTTCGCACGCAGCTTGAAAAATGGCCCAAGTATGCCGAGATGGGGATGGTGAAGGTTTCTTACGAAGTGTTTAAAATGCCGGGGGAGCTTGTGCTTTATTGTGAGCACTTGCAGACGGTCAACTATCGCGATCCGGCGAATTTCAAGCCGCAACCGCAGCAGGAGTAGGCTTACTTGCAGAAAAGAGAGTTTGATGCAAGCCGAAGGACAGTTACGGAAGCTGTTGCGCATTCATCGGGATGACAATGTCCTCATTGTCGTTTCCCCCGTACGCGCGGGGGACCGGGACCTGATGGATGGCCGCGAAATCGTCTTTACGCAAAATATTGCGATCGGCCACAAAGTGGCGGCCCGCGACATCAAGACCGGAGAAAAAGTATACAAGTGTGGCGTACCCATAGGTTCCGCGAAAGAACCTATTCCAGCCGGAGCCCACATGCATCTGCATAACCTGAAAAGTGACTACATCGCTACTTACACCCTGGACAAAGACCATGTTTTCGTCAAATAACTCGCCCAAACTGCAAGGCTTTCTTCGCTCTGATGGAAGAAAAGGAATCCGAAACTGTATCGTTGTTGCCTACCTCGTGGAATGCGCTCACCACGTAGCCCGCGAGATCGTGGATTCCTTCAAAGGTCAACCCGTGCATCTGATCGGGTTTGGCGGTTGCTACCCTAATGCTTACGCTGACCGGATGATGACCAAGCTATGCACCCATCCGAATGTGGGAGGTGCGTTGCTGCTCTCCCTGGGATGCGAGAGTTTCAATCGCCATCGCCTCGCCGAAGAGATTGCGAAGACCGGCCGGCCCGTGAGCACCGTGGTAATTCAGCAAACGGGGGGAACAAGGAAATCTATCGATGGGGGCGCGGCGTGGGTTGAGCAGGCTTTGAAGCAGATTGCGGAAGTACCGAGAGCTCCGCTAGGCGTAGATGAACTCGTGGTGGGAACCGTGTGCGGCGGCTCTGATGCGACTAGCGGAATCTCTGCCAATCCCGCGGTCGGACGCGCCTTCGATATGCTGGTCAAGCAAGGCGCGTCAACGATCTTCGAGGAAACCGGGGAAATGATCGGGTTGGAAGACGTTATGTCCGCGCGTGCAGTCACACCTGAGCTCGGCCACGAGTTGAAAGCTTCAGTCGAGAAAGCGGCGTATTACTACAAACAGATGGGCCACGCTAGTTTTGCTCCCGGAAACGCCGAAGGCGGCCTGACCACGATCGAAGAAAAGTCGATCGGAGCGTACTGCAAGAGTGGTGATTCGCCAATCTCCGGGCTGATTAAGCCTGGCGACGTTCCACGGAATGGTGGTTTGTATTTGTTGGACGTTGTTCCGGATGGCGAGCCAAAATTCGGATTCCCCAATATTAATGACAACGCAGAAATTGCAGAATTGATCGCCTGTGGGTCGCATGTAATTTTGTTCACAACGGGACGCGGCTCCGTAGTCGGCTCAGCGATTTCGCCTGTAATCAAGATTTGCGCCAACCCGGAAACTTACGAGCGTATGAGCGACGACATGGACGTTAACGCAGGAAAAATCCTGCGCATGGAAGCTAGCGTCGACGAAGTCGGCGAGGAGATCTACAAAAAGGTGCTAGAGGTCGCTTCGGGGACGCAGAGCTGCTCGGAGAGTCTGGGACACCAGGAGTTCGTGCTCACTTATAAGTCTTTTGAACCCATCGGGCCGGCCTGCTTGCCGATGTAAAGTGATGCAGGACGAATCGTAGCATTCAGGGACGCTTGCGAACATCTCCTGACTGTGGGTTATCAGCAGATAATTCTACAACTGCAACTGCTGGGATGGCGGTTGAGATAACGACAGCGCTTAACACAAATAGCATCATCGACACCTTCCGCTGGAACACTTCTTGCATCAATCTCTCCGTATTAGTTAGATGTCGTCCTGTCCAGTCGAAGCATCTTGTGCCCACAGTCGAAACTGAAACGGGATCCGGTCCGTTACTCGCGGACCGCAAGATACAGATTTTCATTCAAGACATCAAGAACGGAGCGAACATCTTCGAGCGTGTTATACAAATGAAACGAAACCCGCAGACCATCCATTCGATTCGAAGCGACGATGTTTCGCGTCGCTAGTTTTTTGGGAATTCAGGCTCTGTAGTGGGTAAGCAGAATGGGAAGAGGGCGCTTTCCTTCCTTCCGTGAT
>OBLW0100003235.1_pt1 | contig 12750 bp, 8 predicted proteins | sample 1520161 | NCBI WGS metagenome assembly OBLW01 (sample SAMEA3539309, study PRJEB22396) | soil metagenome | biome: tundra; feature: field; material: soil | place: USA | collected 2010-05 | depth 0.15 m
CCTGGAAGCGGTGGGGGAACTCGGGCAAGCGAACCGGTTGCCGCGAATGGACTTCGGGCGAGTCCACGAACTGCTCCTCGCTCGGCTCGGGGGTGGGAACCGGGGATGTAGGGGTGGACTTCTGCCGAAGGCTCTCAATCTGAGCCTGGGCGGTTTTCAGCTCCCGGCGCAGATGGTTCCGCTCTTCATGCCGCTCCTTCAGAAGCCCCTTTAGCGATTCAATGCGTCCCCGGAGGGCCTTGGCCTCGGATTCGGTCAGGCCCGGTTGCTGGGGCGCACCTGGGCTGGGTTCTGGTGGGGCAGATGGGCGAGGTCGCGCTGGCAGTGGGTGAACGTCGGCGCTCTTCACGGCTGGCGGGTGGCTCTCCTTGCCGGCCAGCTTCCGGCTGAGCTGGTCCAGCTCCTTCTGGAGGGTGCGCATTTCGCGGGCCTTGGCCTTCAATTCCTGTCGCGCTTGAACCAGTTCCTCTGGTTCCTCCTCGGGCGGTAAGTCTTCCGGAAAGGATAGCTTGTCCTCAACGACCTCGCACATAGGATCATCGGGAGACAGGTTCAGCTTATCCCTCGCCCTCAGGAGCTCTTCCAGCAGGGTATCGGCCTCGATAAAATGGGTCAGCGGGATGGCGCAGCGGGCGGCAATTATCCCCAGGGCGGGGCGTACGTTCAGCAGGGAGTAAGCGAAATCCACCATCGCCGGCACCTGGTGTTCGGCTTGCAGTGTCTTGAGCGCGGCGGCTTCCACCAGGTCCAACTGCTGGCGGCCTTCGTCGCCGGCCAGGAGCAAGTCAATGGTGAGCCGTTTGTAATCTAACGACTGCAGCGCCTCGGGGTTTAGGCGCAGCAACCGCTCTAGCATCGGCTTGCTACCCCGGCGAACCACCTCGAACAGTGCCAGGTCCCATATGAACCGAGCTTCCCCTTCCATGGGCCAGGCCTCCAGGGCGGTGACAGCCTGGTCGAGCAGACCAAACGTAAACAACCGGTCGGCAAAGGGCATGCGCAGGTCCGGAGGCAGCTTCGCAGGGTCAAGCTTGCAAATCTCGTAAGAACGCATGGTGTTAATGCCCTCCAGCGTGAGCCCCAATTCGGGCTGCTGGCGGAGTTCGGCTTGAGTCAGGCCCGCCACGGCCGAAGACTCGAGCAGCCGCTGGCGATCCTTGTCATAACAACACTTCTTGTACTTCTTACCGCTACCGCAGGGACAGGGCTCGTTTCGGCCAATCCGTTCGACGGCGCGGCGCACGGTAAAGCCCGAGATCACCGCGGGAGGGGGAGCCTCCGGCAGAAGCTCCAGAGGCGGGCGGCGAATGCGCCCGAGGAACTCTTCGAGAAAGGGCTTCTCCAGAATGGGATGCTCAGGCACACCGTGGCCCTTGAGCACCGATTTCAGGCCCTCGTCACCGAGGAGGTTGGCCAGCACCATGAGTGTGCTGGCGGCCAGGAAGTTGTCCTCCACTTGGCGAGCCAGCAAGCGAGCCTGGGAGATCAACCCTGGCGGTAACGCGAGTTCGGGATGCTCTTTGCTCCAGGCGGCGGCCACAACCAGGGCAGCGGCTTCCCGCTCGATACCCATCAGCCCCGTTTTAACGGCTTCCACGAGCATCGCGCCGACGTCACCGGCACAATGCCAGGCGGCGTTGGCCATTTCTTCCGGGCCCGGGAACAATGCGGCGCCTTCCACCAGATGGCGGGCATCCACGCGCCGACCGGCTGCCAGAGCCGCCAGCACGATTCGAGGAAAGGCAAAGTCATTCCTGGCAGTCACCAGCCCTGCCAGGAGTTGGTCCAAATCCAAATCGGCCTCCGGCAGGTGCGGACCCAGGCTCAAGATGGTCGCGCGGTAGAGTTTGATGGATTCCGCCATCCGAATGAGCTCAGACTTTCTGTGGTCGCTGTTCATCACAGCAAAGATAGCAAAGGCGGCAGTAGGCAGAAAGCACACCGAGGCAGAACCGGAAAGGCTTCTCATATACTCCACCTCTGGGCGCTTTCTGATTTAACCCGACTGCGCCTTGTGCCTACATTGGTCGAATGACCGCCTACGCGCTGACGATCTTCACCGGAGCATTCCTGCTTTTCCAGGTGCAGCCGCTCATTGGCAAATACATCCTGCCGTGGTTTGGCGGCGGGCCGGGGGTCTGGACGACTTGCATGTTGTTCTTCCAGGTGCTGCTGTTGGGCGGGTATGCCTACGCACATTTCACCTCGCGCTGGCTTAAGCCGCGCACCCAAGCGATCGTTCACCTCGTCCTGTTGACGGCTGCCCTGGCGCTGCTGCCGATCACGCCAAGCGACTCGTGGAAGCCGCACGGCGGCGGCGACCCGACCCTGCAAATCCTCGCGCTGCTGGCCGCCAGCCTGGGGCTGCCGTATTTCGTGTTGTCCACCACCGGCCCGCTGCTCCAGCAGTGGTTCAGCCGCGCCCAGCCTGGCCGATCGCCCTATCGCCTCTATGCGCTCTCGAATATCGGCTCGCTGCTCGCCCTTTTGAGCTACCCCTTCTTTTTCGAGACGCATTTCACCCGCAAGATCCAGGCGGGGTTGTGGGCGTGGGGGTTAGTCGCGTATGTGCTTTGTTGCGGGTTTTGCGCGCTTAGGTTGTGGAAGTCCGAAGGCCGAAGTCCGAAGGCCGAAGGAAGTCCGAAATCCGAAGGCCGAAATGCAACGGGTGGCGCGGGCTTGAATGAGTTCGGGCGCGCCGAGGGTGCGGCTGTTGCTACGGCTGGGGACAGCCACGCTCCCTCTGCCACCGACCCAGAGCGAGCGGCCGATGGCGCTGCCCTTCGGACTTCGGACTTCGGACCTCGGACTTCCTACGTGGCCTCCTCGCCCCTCGCCCCTCGCCCCTCGCCCCTCACCCACGTGTTCTGGCTTCTCCTGCCAGCCTGCGCGTCCGTGCTGTTGTTGGCGACCACAAACAAGTTATGCCAGGACGTTGCGGTGATTCCGTTTCTTTGGGTGGTGCCGCTGGCGCTCTACTTGTTGACCTTCATCATTTGCTTCGACAGTCCGCGCTGGTATGTGCGCTACCCGTTCACGTTGGCACTCGTCGTCGCCCTGGGCGGTTTGTGCTGGGCGCTTTTTAACGCGAGCGACTTGTCCCTTTCCAAACAGGTGGCGATCTACTGCGGGGGGCTGTTCATCTGCTGTATGGTCTGTCACGGGGAACTTTATCGGCGTAAACCTGATCCGTCCCATCTCACCGGCTATTACCTGATGATCGCCGCGGGGGGCGCGCTGGGCGGTCTGTTCGTTGCGGTCGCGGCGCCATTGCTATTCACGGACTATTACGAACTGCATTGGGGGCTTTTCCTCTGCGGGCTGCTGTTCCTGCTCGTCTGTGCTACGGCCCGCGCGGGAAGTCCCAGGTCCGAAGCCCCAGGCCCGAAATGGAATGAGTGGCTCTGGCTGGCTTTCACACTGGCGTTGCTGGCGTTCGGCGGACTCGACCGATTGCTGGCATGGCTGCCCGGTCACGCCGGCACCATCGCGAAGGGCTATTTTACCGGCCTGCGCATCGGCCTGTGGAGCCTGCTGGTTGTGGGGGCAGTCTTCTGGATCGCGCGCCGGAAGTACTGGAGCCTTCAGCACTCTCGTTTACTGACCTGCGCCTGGCTGTGCTTGGGCTTGATTGGGCTCGGCGCAGTCCTCCGGGAGCAGGCGCATGCAGCCGGCAGCGAGCGCGTTTACCGCTCGCGCAACTTCTACGGCGTCTTGACGGTCTATGAGCATGAGAAGAAGGACCCCACCTCGCATTATTTTCTCCTCCAGCACGGGCGGATCACGCACGGGTTGCAGTTCGTTGACCCGGCCCAGGCCATGTCGCCGGTCAGCTATTACGGACCGGAGAGCGGGATTGGACTAGGTGTAGCCGCGCTACCCACCGGCCCCCGGCGCATCGGGGTGGTGGGTCTCGGCACCGGAACTATGGCGGCGTTTGCGCGGGCAGGAGATTACGTGCGCTTTTACGAAATCAATCCCCAGGTGCAAGCGGTGGCTACCTCGTGGTTCAGGTATCTGCCCAGATGCCCGGGCAAAGTCGAAGTTGCCCGCGGCGACGCCCGCCTGTCCCTGGAACGGGAACCGCCGCAACATCTCGACCTGCTCGTGCTCGATGCCTTCAGTGGCGACGCCATCCCCGTGCATCTGCTGACGAAGGAGGCTTTCGAGGTTTACCAGCGGCATCTGAATACTAATGGCATTATCGCCGTGCACATCTCCAACCATTACCTCGACCTTGAGCCTGTGGTCGTCAACCTTGCCCGACACTTCGGCTACAAGCTGGCCTCCATTGACTACGAGGAAAGCGATGACACCTGGTGGCTTTACGCCTCGACTTGGGTGTTATTGTCGCGTAGCGAGCAGATCATCAGCTCCCCCGCCATCCGCAGCGCCGCCAGCATCGTCAAGACCAACAATATCAAGGTCCCGCTCTGGACGGATGACTTCGCCAGCCTCTTTCAAATCTTGCGCTGAAGGCGCCCGCCGGCTAAGTGCGTTTGCGAAAACCCCCCGGGCGCGCTGCCCGGGGGAATTCGACTGGCCGAGGCGTTGAGGCCCCTGCCCGGCCTCGATTAATCAACGGCGATCCGGCGGGGCTTGACTCTCTCCGACTTCGGCAGAGTGAGGCTCAGGACTCCCTGGTCCATCTTCGCGGCGATCCGGGCCGTGTCAATGGCCGGATCCAGCTCGAAGACGCGGCGATAATCCGCCAGGGCGCGCTCGCGGAAGAGAGGCGTTCCCGACACCACCTCATTATTGTGATGGCCGACGATGGTGATTTCGTTGCCTTCGAGGGTGATTTCCAGGCCCTCCTTGCTCACGCCCGGCATCTCCGCTTCGAGCACATAGCCGTCCCTGGTCTCAACGATGTTCACCTCTGGCGAAACGTAATTCTGCGCTGGGCGGGCATCTCTGGCCGGCCGCTGTTCTGTCTGCATAGTTGCTTTCATATGTCTCTCCTTTCTTCAAACGGTTCCTGGCGGGTAAGCCCGCCGGGAGAGCGCTTCAGCTCACGTTAACGTCAATGTGTTTCGGCTTCGCTTCCTCGGTTTTGGGCAGCGTGATGTTCAGGATGCCGTCTTTGTATTGCGCCTTCACCTTCTCGGCGGCGACTGGCGTTGGCAGCATCACCGTCCGCTGGAAGCGGCCGAAGAAACGCTCGGCACGATAGACCTCGGCGTCCTGGTGTTTCTGCTCGCTCTTGCGCTCGCCCGAAATACTCAGGCTGCCTTCGTGGAGCGATACGTCAATCTCTTCGCGCTTCATCCCGGGCAGTTCCACCTTCACATACAGGTTGTCTTTGTCCTCGTAGAGGTCGAGCGCCGGGTTCCAGCCGCTCAACAGGTTTGAGGTGCGCGCCAATTCGGTCAGGGGCGACTCGAAAAGGCGGTCTATTTCATCTCGCAGATCCGTCAGCCGTCCGAATGCTGGCCATGTTGATAATTCTGGTCGTTGCCATCGTGTTAGATTATTCATTTCATTGTCCTTTCTATGAACTGGTTTGCGTAGGCCATATGAATAGCTTTCAGTATGCCAGAAAGGAGTGATTGGTATAAGTCACTATATTATAGCTATTTGAGAATAATAATAGACAGACTTTAAGCTCGATATATGAGACAATATGTCTCATATGTGCCGCAGGCGGCGGCACAAATGGGTCAATATGTCTCTGCATCGTGAGGATTGGCACGAATCGGCCTATTTTCGGAGTAATGAGGGCTTCAGCGTCCCCTACCGCGCGCGGACATCGCCGTAGCCTCGCCGTAGTACCTCCGTTAGCCTAACGGAGGTACTACGGCGAGGCTACGGCGAGGCTCCCGGGAGGGCACGGTGGGGATTGGTGGAATAGTCTGGCAGAAGGACAAGGGGAAAACGCCTGTCTTTTCAGCAGTTAGGTGGGCGCTGCCACAGAAATGCACCTTGACCCCAGAAATCGTTCGAGCGCCCTCGCTTATGGGGCGCCGAGGTCGGCTTTTAGTCAAAGGCGTGGCCAGCACAGCATAGCACGTTGCGGACCTTGTGCCGAACCAATTCCTTGACCCGGGCGCGTGCGGGGCCGAGGTATTTGCGCGGATCGAACTCTTTCGGGCTCTCCGCAAACACCTTCCGGAGGGCCGCTGTCATTGCCAAACGCAGATCGGTGTCAATGTTCACCTTGGTGCAGCCGATGCGGCGGGCGATTTCGATGTCCTGCTCGGGGACGCCGGCGGCGTCGGTGCCGAGCTTGCCGCCGTATTTGTTGATTTCCTCGACCAGGTCCTTCGGTACGCTGGAGGCGCCATGGAGGACCAGCGGGTAATCGCCAAGGCCCGAGTCCATGAGCGCCTTCTTTATGGCTTTGAGGCGCTCCAGGTCGAGGTGCTGTTCGCCCTTGAACTTATATGCGCCATGTGAGTTGCCGATGGCTACCGCCAGTGAATCCACACCGGACTGCTTCACGAATTCGACGGCCTGCTCAGGGTTGGTATAGTGCCCTTCCTTCGAATAGTTGCCGCCTTCTTCGCCTTCATCAAACTGCGCCCCCACCAAATGGCCCAGCTCGGCTTCCACAACGCTGTTGTGCTTGTGGGCATATTCAGCCACTTTCCGGCTGATTTCGATGTTCTTCTCGAACGGCTCGTGGCTGGCGTCAATCATGACGCTGGTAAAACCTTCGTCAATGCAGTCTTTGCACAGCTCGAAGGAGTCTCCGTGGTCCAAGTGGACCGCAATGGGAATATTGGAAAGACTGACGGCTGCCTCGATGAGTTTCTTGAGATAAACCGGGTTTGCGTATTGCCGCGCGCCTTTGGAAATCTGGAGCATGACGGGAGCCTTTTCCTCTTCGCAGGCCTCGACGATGGCCTGGAGGAGTTCCATGTTATTAACATTAAAGGCGCCGAGCGCGTATTTGCCCTTAAGGGCTTTGGCGAACAGTTCTTTGGTATGTGTTAGTGGCATAAGTCTTTTGTTTCCATCAGTGAATCAGTCACTTGGCAGCCGCAAACCCAACGACCAGCCGGTATAATAGAAAACTTCTGGGACAAAGAAAGCAAAAAAGACTGCCCTGGCTCGGTCACGGCCCCGCCTCTTCCTCAGCGAGGCGCCGATACAAGGTCGCTATACTGATGCCAAGCTGCACGACCGCCTGTTCTTTGTCGCCGTTGCATTGTTGGATCGCGCGGATGAGATGGGCCCGCTCCTGCTGCCGGAGATAGGTCTTCAGCGGGACCAGCGGTTCGCCGGGCGCCTGTCCGGCCGGCGGCGGAGCGCCGGGCGCGTGGCTGTGTTGAAGCGGATACAAGGCGGATGCAGGCACTTCAGGCAAGATCGCGGCAAATTGCGCATCCAGTGCCGGAGTGGTGGGTTTGACACTGGCCAACAGGCTTGGGGGAAGGTCTCCCGCCTGAAGTATGTTGCCTTCGCACAACGTCGCCGCCCTCTCGATAGCGTTCTCCAACTCGCGCACATTCCCCGGCCAATCATAGCCGCAAAGAATCTCCATCGCCTGGCGCGTCATCTGGATCGGCCCGTTCCTGTCGGCGCTTGCCTTGCCTTTGAGAAAATGCGCCGCCAGCAAAGGGATATCGTCCCGCCGCTCCCGCAAGCTGGGCAAGGGGATGGCGATGACGTTGAGCCGGTAATAGAGGTCCTCGCGAAAGCTGCCTTCCTTGATTCGCTGCTCCAGTGGCTCGTTCGACGCGGCGACCACGCGCACATTGACATTGATCGGCGTGTTCTCCCCCACCCGCCGGACCTCGCGCTCCTGCAGGACGCGGAGCAGCCGGCTCTGCAGCATGGCCGACATCGAGCCCACTTCGTCCAGGAAAATCGTTCCCCCATCCGCTTCCTCGAACAGCCCTTTCTTGTCACTGATCGCCCCCGTGAACGACCCGCGGCGATGGCCGAAGAGCTCCGATTCGAGCAGATTCTCCGGCAACGCGCTGCAATTGACCGGCACGAACGGCGCGAACTGCCGCCGGCTGTTGTAATGCAGCGCCCGGGCCACCAGCTCCTTGCCCGTGCCGCTTTCGCCCAGCACAAGGATCGTGCTGTCGGTGTTTGCGACCCGTTCGATCATCTTGAACACTTCCTGCATCTTTGGCGCGTTGCCGACGATCTGGTTGAACTCGTACTTCTTCTTGAGCTGCTTGCGCAAGTAAACGGTCTCGCTCACCGCCGCGTTGTAAGTGAGGGCCCGCTGCACGCACAGCTTTAGCTCAGCCACCTTGAACGGCTTTTCCAAGTAATCGAACGCGCCGTTCTTCATGGCCTCGACCGCCGTTTCGATCGTGCCGAACCCGGTAATTACGATGACGACCGCCGGGGGTGAGAGCGCGTGCGCTTTCTGCACTACCTCCAGGCCATCCGCCCGCGTCTTGTCGAAGTAAAGGTCCGTGATGACCAGGTCCGGCGAATGCGTCGTCAGCCCGGCGATAGCCGCCCCCCTACTAGAGAAGGGGAACACCTCATGCCCTTCCTGCCGGAGCAACTCCGCGACCATTTGTACCATGGTCAGGTCGTCATCCACCAATAGGACTTTGGCCATCGGGCGCAGCTTAGTTCAAACCCGCGCGCCCGGGCAAGCGGAAGTTGGAGGGCGGAGCGCGCTGGCAGAGCGTATGCATGAGAGGGGCGGGGACGGCTCGTCCCCTGCTTGCTTGCTGATCTCAATGCGAAGGATTTAGGGCCGAGGCCGTCCCCGCCCCTGTGGCAGGGCTTCATGCATGCGCGCTGGCGCACCGGAGAGTATGTTGCCGGCACCACCCCGCGAGCCGGAGCCCTGACGGCGCAATAGCGCGGTCGTCGCCCCCGAGCGGCACCGGGGCAACTCCATAGCCCTGCCGGAGCCTCGCCGTAGTTGCAAGGAAGTTGCAGGCATGTTGCAAGCCTGTTGCAAGCTAGTTGGAAACTTCCTCCTCCTCTCTCCCGCCCGCCCTCCATGACGACCACCGGTGCGATCTAGCCGGCAAGCGGCGTATCGTCCCGCAGGACCCGACTACACGGTATAGACGGCGGAAGGGTTACCAAGGTTACAGGGAATTGACGGATTTCAAGCTGGCATGCGCCACTCATTCCGGTCTGGAGCGATCCCGCGATAATGGTACTGACCACGCACGCCGAGTGCGCTGCCATTCGGGGCCTGCTGTGGGCAGGAATGCCCACCCGCCGGCCGTCACTTCCCGTTGACGATATCGGGCAGCTTGAAGATGGGCAGGAACATGCAGATGACCATGCCGCCTACCACCACGCCCAGGAATACGATCAGAATGGGCTCGATCAGCGCCGTCAATCCCGAGAGCGTAGTTTCGATTTCCTCGTCCAGGAAGTCCGAGATGCGCTCCAGCATGTTATCAATCTTGCCGGTTTGTTCCCCGGCGGTGATCATGCGGATGACCATGGTGGGGAAGATCGGATGTTTGCCCAAAGCCGCCGAGATGCTTTCGCCACGCTCAATATCCGAGGCCGCCGTCTGAATCGCCTTCTCCATCACCACGTTGCCGACCGTCTGGGAAACGATCTGGAGCACCTCCAGAATCGGCACACCGCTGCGAACCAGAGAAGCGAACGTGCGGGTGAACCGCGCCAGGCAGATCTTGTGGGCGATGACGCCGAAGATTGGTATCTTGATGCGGCGCGAATCCCAGAAGAGCCTGCCGGCCGGCGTCTTGATGAAATAGAACCAGCCATAGCATGCCCCGCCACCGCCGAGGAGGACCAGAATGAGGTAGCTCTTCACGAAATTGCTGATCTTGATCAGATAGAGTGTGGGCGTCGGCAGCGTGGCATTGAAGCTCGAAAAGATTTCGCCGAATACCGGCACCACCTTCACCAACAGGAAGATCGTGATTAGGACCGCCACTACGCTCACGACCGTGGGGTACATCATGGCCGATTTGATTTTCTTGCGCAGCCGGGCGGAGTTTTCCAAGTACGTAGCCAGCCGGGCGAGAATCTCCGCCAGCAAGCCGCCTTGTTCGCCTGCGCCAACCATACACACATAGAGCCGGCTGAAGGCCTTGGGATGCTTTTGGAGCGCTTCGGAGAAACTGTCGCCGCTTTCAACCCGCGTGCAAACGTCGTTGATGGTGTCACGCATGACCTTGTTGGTGGTCTGCTCTGCCAGCGCCTGCAGCGACTGCACCATGGCCAACCCCGCGTCAATCATCGTCGCTAGCTGGCGCGTAAAGATCACCATGTCCGCCAGGCGCACCCGCCCACCGCTGGTTCGGCCTTGCTTGGCGACTTTCTCCTGGATGGAGAGGACCAGCATGTTGCGGTTCAATAGCGCCGCGATGGCCCCCTGCTCGGTGGCCGCCTCGACCGAACTACGTATCTCCCGGCCTGAAGCCGTCTCCCGCGCCAAATAGAGGAATGAAGCCATAAATAGTGTTCAATTCTTCATTGGCCGGACCTGGCCAATTCAACGCTGCGGTAGCCGTCAATTGGGATCAAACTAGACATTTGCTGCTTCCAGCAAAGCAGCCTTTGTTCCAGATACCTGAGCCTGCGATGGCGAAGAGCAAACTACCGTCCACGGAAGCTCATTTTGCCGATCCAGGCTGTGGATACTGCCTTAATTTGATACAGCCGCTGCATATATTTGGTGAGACCCGATGACGCGCCATCACGGAGAAACCACCTTGCGCCTTGCGCGGCCGCCCCCTAAGTTGTCCGCAGTCCGGTGAACAAGCCTGAGTCGAGATACGTCGAAAAGAAAGCCTACCTTTCGCGCTATGCACACGAGCGGTTGCTGGCGCAGCGCGAATCGGCGGCCCGCATGAAGGCGGAGTTCAGCGACGAGTGGTTTCGGCAGGCGAAAGAGGATCTGCCCAGGTTCATTCCCTTCTTAATCAAGGACTGCGGCGTGGAGTTCCGTGGCCGGGTGCTGGAAATCGGCGCGGGCGGCGCCTGGCTTAGCGCGGAACTCTCCAAGTTGCCTAAGGTGGTGGAAGTCATCACCACTGACTTTTCGCCCAAGCTCTTGCAGGAACAGGCGCCCAAAGTGTTCACAGCGCTAGACGCCAACACCGCCAAGATCACACGTATGCCGGGCGACTTCCATCAACTCGACTTCCCGGACAACCATTTCGACTTCGTCGTCAGCTCGGCGGTGCTGCACCAGGCGGCCAACATCGTCCAAGTATTGCGCGAAGCCAAGCGCGTATTGAAACCGGGCGGCCAATTCATCGCCATCCGTGAACCGGTCTGGCCGCTCGTGAAGATCAAATCGCGCGCTAAGATGATGGCTAAACTCGTCGCCACGGGTGTCAACGAGCGCTTCTACACGCTGGCTGACTACAAGGAGTTCTTCAGACAAGCCGCGCTGCCGTGCGTAGCCAGGCGGGTCAGCCTCGCCTCGGGCTTCAGATATTACGTGGACAAAATGGTCAACGGCATCACCCACGCACGATATGCCCTGATCGCTGCTAAGCCGGGCAAGGCAGGAAAGGACAAACCTTGGCGCCCGTTGGCCAGCCCCGGCGAACGACCCACCGCTCGCCGCTGATGCGCCGACCGTGACCCGGAGCGCCGGCGTGGCGCCGGGTTGCACGAGCCGGGTGTTTTAAGTCGGCACTATGCCGGCCCGCTTGGCCGCAGTTGTGGAAGGCTTGACCTATCGCGATTGCGCCGTCGTGTCACCGATACCCGTCTCGGCCAGGGCGCGCTCGCAGGCGGCGATGACAGCCTCAGAAGTGATATTGGAAATATCTATGCCCACGGTTGGCGTGACCGCCCACTCCGGATGCTGGAAAGGATACTTGTTGCCCGGCGCGGTGGATTGGATGATTGCCACCACTCGCTTGCCCATGGCCGCCGTCAGGTGCAGCAACCCGGTGTCGCCGCTCACGGTCAGCGCGCACAGTCCGGCCAACCCGGCGCTCACCAGCAGCGGCACGCCAGCGGAAACCGGAAAGCCGGACTGTTGCGCAGGCTCCAATGCGGTCCGTTCGGACGGGCCGCCACCGAATAGGACCTGGCGACCGCGCTCGCGCCAGTGACGGGCGACAGCGCAGTACCGGTCGAGCGGCCAGTTCTTTCCCACAGTGCTCGTGAAGGGCTGAATAAAGAGGGTCGGGCGGTCCAGCGCAAGCTGGTGGGCCGCAAAGAAGCGGCGCGCCTCGTCGAGAGCCTTGCCTGGCAGGACAAATTCATTGCGTACCCTTCTGGGCCGCACTCCGCACTGATGCAGCAACGAAAGGAACCACTCGGCCGGGTGAAGGCCGTAGTTGCAGCGGAAGCTGCGGGTATAGGCCCAGCGCCGCGGAGTCGTATGCATGCTTGCCCAGCGCTGCGACGCGCCGCTTAACCATGCCAGCCACGCCGTTTCGCCGTAGCCTTGGAAATCCACCACCAGCGAAAATCTGCCCCGGCGCACCCGCCGGAGCAGGGTGAACGTTTCCTGCAAAATGTGCAGGGGGTTCCCGCTGCGAAAGCGGGCACGATCCAGCACGATAGTCTCATCCACATCCCGAAAGCCCTCCAGCAGCGGCGCATTCTCAGCGGAGACCAGGTACGTGAGGCGCGCACGGGGAAACGACTCTCGCAGCAGGTGAACTGCTGGAAGAGTGAACACGACGTCGCCCATTGACTTCAGGCGCATCAGCAGAATATTCGGCTCTGGCTCCATGCTCAAACCGCGGTACTCCCGGGCGAACCATGCCGTCCCACACGCCGGGCGCGTTCTCCAATGCCACGGTTCAAACCGTCAAGTCAATCGCAAACTCCTCGGCAGACTCCCCGCGGGCGGCCGGATCTCGTCAGTAC
>OBLW0100003237.1_pt1 | contig 12745 bp, 7 predicted proteins | sample 1520161 | NCBI WGS metagenome assembly OBLW01 (sample SAMEA3539309, study PRJEB22396) | soil metagenome | biome: tundra; feature: field; material: soil | place: USA | collected 2010-05 | depth 0.15 m
TTGTGGCTCAGGATGTGATGCGATCCATGGCAACTCTGGCAGTTCGCCGCCACCAGCAGGCCTTCCTTGCTCAGCGCGAACCCGTGAATCGAGTCCACATAAAGCGGATACACACTTGGAAGACCGTGTTTCTTCGCCATGCCCTCGGTGCCGTGACAGTTGCCGCAGGTCTTTGGAACATTCAGCGGATACACAGCTGACCGCGAATCGCTCTTCGGAAAAATGGTGTGCGCGTGTCCGTGGCAACTGGTGCATGGATGCTCTTTGGAGTCCGCATGCACGCTGCTCGACAGGCCGGTTGCCTCGTCCGCGTGGCAGCTCTTGCACTCGACCTTAGCCACTTGCTCCGGATGCGGATATTCCTTGATGTTGATGTGGCAATCACCGCATTTCAGGCTGCCGTGGATGCTGTCCGCGAACTTCTTTCCGTCCACAGTGACGCTGTGCCCCGCGGCATCCTGCAAGCTCTGATCGCTGTGGCACGCAAGGCAATCCGTCTGGGCTTGCAGCCCGCGCGAACCCGTCGCCAGCAACAGCATCGCAACTCCGGCAGCCAGAACTCCGCTGCGCACATACAGCTTCACCCGGCCCGCAGCCCGGCCCGCCGGCAATACCATTGAGAACTCTCTTGACCCTGCGGCTTCGCCCATCCTGCCGTCTTCTTTCTCCTGGAAGGAGGGATCCCCCCGGCCTTCCCGGCTTGCCTGTCACAAAATCTGCCCCTGCAACTTTAACTGCTTCTCAAAAGCTTCTTTTGCTGGGGTTCGCACCTCTGAGGTGATGCTTTTGAGAAAAAACACGCAGTGATAGAGATCACAACTGCAATCGCCGCCAAATTGCGCCTTCTCTTTCCGGTCCGGAATCGCCCAATCCAGATCGGATAGAGCCGCAATCCCTTAGCGCACGGACTGCGCGCGTAGCCCCGCTCCGCGCCAGCCCGCCAATCGCACTTTTTCCCGTTCCGCGCGCCTCCTTCCGTCCACAGGTCAAAGTGATGTGGGTCACATGCCGAGCCATGCTCCGTAGAGCACAATATGAGCGCTGCTTGAGGATCAAAATTATGGCCACCGTTGCGGTACCTGAGACAAAAACCATGCTCACTCTCCCTGGTGACGCGGTACGTCAGATCCAGTGGCGCTTCGCCGACCGTTTCGACCTGCAAATGCTCGTCCAGTCGGCTCGAACCGTAGCTCGCGGAACCGTAGCGCGCCTCGTTGCCGCCGGAGAACGCAACACCCACGAGTGGACCCCCGCCAAGAACGCAATGCTTGAAGCCTTTGACCGCTCCGGCATTACCGCCGCCTTCATGGAACCGGAAGAGGGCGGCTTCATCGCCGGACCCAAAAACCTCGCACTCTCCCTGGCCGCATTCGAGCTCGCCTGGGTAGATGGCGGCGCGGCCACTGCCAGCCTGGCCAGCTTCCTCGCCCTCGCGCCCATCCACGAGCGCGGCACCCAGGAGCAGGTCACCCGCTACAAGACCCTCGCCGCTCCCCCGCAAGCAGGTGAAGACCGCAAGCCCTGGCGCGGCGCCTTCGCCCTCACCGAGCCCATCCCCTACGTCGGCGTCGACACTGGAATGCTCAGCGGCCGCATCAGCATCGCCGAGTGGAAAAAGGGCGAAGAGCCCATGCTGCAAGTCGACAAGCGCGGTCGCTTCATCACCAACATCGCCTTCGCCAACTTCGTCACCGCCGCAGTCATGTCTGAAGATCCGCGCATCAAAGGCAGTTGCGTCATCATCATGGAAGACGGTGACGAAGGCACTTTCGATCGCGGAACCCCGACCAGGAAGCTGGTTCACCAGCTCTCCTCCACCGGCGATCCCATCTTCACCATGAAGGTGCCCGCTAACCGCATCGTCGGCGGCTACACCATCAAGGACGGTGTTATCGTCCCCAATTACAACCACGGCGAAATCATCGAAGCCGTCTTCCGCCGCACACGCGTTCCCGTTGGCCTCATGACCGCCGCCAAGCTGCTCTCCGCCGTCGAGCCCGTCATCCGCTACCAGCGCGAGCGTTTCCGCGGTGCTGAAGGTTCCAGGCCCGGCTCCGTCCGCTATGAGCAAGGCATTCAGCAGCGCGAAGACGCACTGCATCGCCTCGTTGATGTATGGGCTACCGGCGAAGCCGCTAGCTCGCTCGGCTTTGCTGCAGCGCGCCTGTTCGATGACCTCGATCCACTCGAAAAACACAAGACCGCGCTGCTCAAGGAGCAAGGCATCCAGGGCGGCCGCTCGGAGATGAAGGCCCTCAAGGAAAGCGAACAGCGCGCCATCCTGCTGCTCTCTCTCAAGCCCGGCGATCCCCGCCGCGCCGAGCTCGAAGCCGATCTGCTGGTCCAATTTGTCCTCATGGACGCCGAGGCAAACGTGATCTGTCCCGCCACCAAGCTCTGGAACACCGGTCACGGCGCCAACATGATGCGCGAAGCAGTCAGCCTCATGGGCGGCTACGGCATCACCGAGGACTGCCCCGGCTTCCTCGCCAACAAGTGGATGGACGCGCAGCTTGAAGCCACATACGAAGGCCCTGAGGCTGTCCAGCGCCGCCAGCTCACTGTCACCATGACCTCCGAGCTGTTCCTCGCCGAGTTCCGCGCATGGACGGTCGTCATGCGCCGCATTGCCTCAGATCGCCCCGGAACCGGAGCGTGCACACTCGCCTCGGCCATGACCCTGTGGCTCTGGACGATGAATTACCTGCAGCATTCCACCGATCCTGAAGGCAACAAGCTCTATCACGGCCAGCGCCAGGGCGTCACCTTCGCCCTCGCCGATGCGCTCTGCTGGCTGCTCGCCTCGCGCGCGCAGATTCTCGACGTCCTCGAACTCGAAAACCGCGGCGGCAACGATGCAGTTGCCTCAGAAGGTCTCGCCGGAACAGTCCAGTTCCTCAGCGACCTTTGCCATACGCAAGCCGCGCAAGCAGCCGGTGAAGTTTCGCGCATCTGCGGCGAACTGGTCTTCGGCTACAACCGTCATCCCGCCTGGGACGAAGAAGAGCACAAGAGTTGCTTCCTCGCCAGCGAATTGGAAGAGTACGAAGAGACCATGCCCGGCATCACCGCCATGGCCGTCGATGTGCTCGGCGCCGACGGCACTCATCCGCTCAAAGCCGGCCCCTGCGCAGGTTGCATCGGTTCGGCCGAGTTCCTTCGCTTGCAAAGCAAACTTACAACTTGTCTCAGCGGATGCCGCCTCGCCAAGGACCGCGCCGCCGACACCGTCAGCAAAGTAATGATCCCCGAAGCCCTCGACTACCCTTCGGCGGGCCCCGCATGACCGAACCAAAACAAACGCGGGTACCGCAAGCTCTCCCGAGAACTTCCGTGCCCCATCCTTTCGCCTTTTTTCTGGCGAAAGGGTGGGACAACACGAAGCCCACCGGGTACCCCATCTTTGAATCGCTTTTTGATTCAAAGGTGGGAATCCGCGAACTCAGCCCTCCTCCAGAACCTGGGTGCCCCATCCTTGAATCGCTTTTTGATTCAAGGGTGGGATACCTGGACCCTAAACCGGCCAGCTTGATGAGGAACTCAGAATGAGCGAAGAAGCCATGACCGAGGTGTCCCCGGCCCTCGAGATCGACCGCCAATCCATCGAAGTCGATATCGCGTGTGTCGGCTTTGGCCCCGCCACCGGCGGATTTCTCACAACGCTCACCCAAGCCTGGAATAAAAACCCCGCCGATCCCGCCTTCGAAAGCAAGGTCGCTCCGGGAATGCCCCTTCAAATCCTCTGCTACGAACGCGCCGACGACCTTGCAGCCGGTGTGAGCGGCGTAGTCACGCAAGCGCGCGGCATTGGCGCAAGTTTTCCCGTGCTCAACCCAGCAGAAATCCCCATGGCCGCCAATGTGACCAGCGAGCGTGTGCTCTACCTGCTCGACCCCGCGGGCGCCAGCCGTCGCTCCCTTACCCTCCGCCTCGCCGACAAAGCCCTTCGCACTCTCGGCCCGCTGCTGGGACTCAAAGACCACGCCTTCCAATTGCCCTGGACCCCGGCCTTCCTCAACAAACACGGCGGCCTCGTGCTCTCCATCGGCCAGTTCAACCAATGGATCGCCTCGCAACTTATGGCGGGTGGCCTCGTCCAGATCTGGCCCGGCACCCCCGTCAGCGCTCCGCTGTTAGACGGTCAGGCAGTCACCGGCATACGCCTCGCCGATCAGGGCGTAAACAAAGACGGTGCGCCCTCCGACGGCTTCATGCCCGGCATGGATGTCCGTGCAAAACTCACAGTCGTAGCGGATGGGCCCGTCGGTCAGGTTGGTAAAGCTCTCGACCAAAAGTTCAAGAGCGCGGAGCGCAAGGACTGGGCGCTTGGTATGAAGTTCGTCATCGAGTTGCCAGAAGACTCTGACCCCGATGCGCTGATTCCCGGCACCGTCCTGCACACGTTCGGCTATCCCGAGCCCGAGATCTTCGGCTTCCTCTACGTGCATCCCAACCGTCTCGTCTCCGTCGGCATCTTCGTTCCCTCGTGGTTGAGCGATCCCTCACGCACTGCCTACCGCTGCCTGCAGCACTACATCCAGCATCCCGCGCTTTGGAAGATTCTCAAGAACGGAATTCTCCGCTCTTGGGGCGCTAAATCCCTTGAAGAATCGGGCCGCCACAGCGAGCCTGCTCTCACCGGCGACGGCTATGCCCGCATCGGCGAAGGCTCCGGCTCCACAAACATGCTCACCGGCTCCGGCGTGGATGAAGCCTGGACCACTGGCACACAGCTCGGCGAGTCCGTACTTGAGTTGCTTCGCGCCGGCAAACCTTTCACGCAGAAAAATCTCGCCGCCACCTACGAAACCCGTCGCCGTAAAAGCTGGGTCGAGAGCGGCGCTCGCGAAGCAGAAAACGCCCGCAACGGATTCCACGACGGCATTGTAAAAGGCATGATCGGCATGGCCCTCGCCGGCCTCACCAGCGGCCGTCTCTCACTCAAGACGAAAATCCCCTCGGCCAGCAAACAGATTCGCCCCACCGCCCTGCATTCGGCCGAGGCCCTCCAATTGATCGAAGCCATGTCGCAATCGAATGATGAAGGCCGCCCGCTTCATGATGCTCTGCTCTCCGTCCGCGGCTGGCCAGAGATTCCGTACGACGGCCGTCTCCTTATCACGCAGCAGGACGCGCTGCTCATCGGCGGCAAGGTGCAGGCCATGCCCGGCTTTGCCGACCACGTCGTCTTCCGCAACCTGGCTTTATGCACCGCCTGCACCGAAAAGACATGCGTAGCCATGTGCTCCGGCCAGGCCATCACGCAGGGCCCCGACGGCCTGCCCGCCTTCGAGCGCGAGAAGTGCGTTCATTGCGGCGCATGCCTGTGGAACTGCGCCCAGTCTCCCGGCGGCGAAAGTTCAAACATAGAATTCAAAGCCGGCTCCGGCGGCCTCCACTCCGCCGAGAATTGATTTCGTTCATGGATTCATTGGCAACCACGCAAGAAGATCGAATCTCGAATTTCGAAAACAGCTGTCATCCTGAGCGAGGCGCAGCGGAGTCGAAGGACCTGCGGTTGCCTTTGCCGTTGCTTGTTTTGAACCCGGCTCGGCTTCTTGAACGACCCAGACCGCGCAATTAGAACTCTTCAACTGATTCGAAGAAGGAAACAGAAATGTCAAATGCTCTCCACATCGTAGTCTGCGCCGGCATCGTCCCCGATCCGCTGCAAACTCTCGAGCCCAGCACCACCCCCACCGGTCCCGGACTCAAGAATGAAATGGTCCTCCCCGCCGTCCTCGACCCCTGGGCCGCCTGCGCACTCTACGAAGCTGCCGCCCTCGCCGCCAAAAACCCCGGCAGCAAACTCTGGCTAGTCTCCCTCGGCCCCAAGGCCAAGCTCCAACAAGTCATGATGACCGTCGCGCAGAAAGTCCCTTTCGAACTCGTCCCCATCGACGGCCCCATCGGCGGGTTCCCTGACGCCCACTCCACTGCCGCCGTTCTCTCAGAAACCATCGCCGCCCTCCTCGGCCTCGATCGCGACAAGCTCCTGCTCTTCGGCGGCTGGGAGTCAGCCACCCGCGGTGCCGGCGTCACGCTTCAAATCGTTGGTGAGCGTCTCGGCATCACCGATCAGTTTCAGGGTGTCGACCAAATTGTTCTCCGCGACGATGGCTCTTTCGAGGTTCTGGAGCGCGTTGAAGGCGGCAAACATCAAGTCTCGGTCTGCGCCGGAACTCCAGCCGTCCTCGGCTGGGCCACCGGCAATCTCGCCGAGCCGCGCAACAATCCGCAAGTCGGCATGAGCAATATGCGAACGATTATGCCCGCACTGCAAAAAGCCAAGCCCGCAACCCTGGCGCCCAACGGACTCCGCTACGTCTCCGTCAGCCTCCCCAAACAGCAGCGCACCACCCGCGTAGTCAAAGACCTCACCCCCGACCAGATCGCCGCAGAACTAGTCGAGTGGATTGGAGCCGAATAATGGAATCGATACTCGTACTTACCCACGTCGACGAAACGGGCTCCGCACTCACCAGGGCCTCTCTCGAAGCCGTAACCGCCGGCCTTGAACTCGCCGCCCGCCTCAGCGCCCCGCTCACCATCGGCATCGTAGCCGCCGACCCCACAAACCTGACCAACGGACTGCCGTGCGCAGCACTCGCCGTCTCCGGCGAAGCCTTCGCCCAGCCGCGTTATTCCACTGACGCCGCCGCTTGCGAAGCCCTCTGCCGCGCCTCCGCTGCCACCATCGTTCTCGCTCCCACCAGCGCCCGCTTCTCCCGCGTCGCCGCAGGAGTCGCTCACCGCCTCGGCGGTTTCATCGATACTCACATCACATCCATCGGCGGCCCAAATTCAAGCCCTGCCAGTATCGAAGCCACCCGCTGGTTCTATCGCCAGCGTGTCGAAGCCGTCGTCACCCGCGACACCCGCCCATGGTTTCTGCTCCTCGACGCAGGCACTCACACGGCCTATTCCGGCGCGCCCGGCTCCGTCCAGGTCGAACAACTATCAGTCGAACTCCCCGCCATCCGCACCACCGTCAGCGGCATCCGCGCTCCCATGCAAGACGCGCAAACCATCCGCCCCGACGCTAAAATGCTATTCGTCACCGGCGCCGGCTGGACAAAGAAACAACCCGACGGCCAGATTCATGTCGCCGAAGCAAGTGATCTGATTCTCGGCTTCCTGCGCCAGACCGGCGCATCCCTCGGCAGCAGCAAATCTCTTGTCGATCAGGGCGGCGATGGCCAGCCAGTCCTCCCCTTTCTCACTCACATGAACCAGGTCGGCCAGACAGGAGCCACGCCACGCCATCCCAAGGGCCTCGCAACCTGCTGCCACGGTGAAGAGCCCCACGTTGTCGGCTGGCGCTTCATCGGCGAGCGCCGCGCCATCTCCGTCGACCCCAATTGCGGCTGGACCCGCGGCAAAGCCGACGTCGTCTACGTAGCCGACGCCTTCACCGTCATCGCAAAAGTCAACGCCCTGTTGGAAGCAAAGAAGGGATAGTCCCCTTCGCACAACCGCCGCTGACTTGCTAACTTGCTAGGCCCGCGCAGCGGGCGCTAACTCGCTGCCTTTGTTTGAAAACCCATCGCATGTGCCGGGTGCCCCATCCTCGCCACGTCTTTGTTTTTGTGGCTAGGGTGGGGTAGCACGAAGACAGTATTTATTTGCCGGATCTATAAACCTTCAGCTCTTTCGGGAGCCGGGTGCCCCTGGTCCCGCTTCTGGGACCTGGGAATCGACAAATCAAATATCCGTCCCGGGTCCTCTTAACTATCCCCACTAAACCTTCAGCTCCGTCGGAAGCGAGAGCGTCGCCATCATCTCTTTCATCGCCCCCTCGTCATTCCCAATCGTCGCCAGCAGCTTATCCTTCAACTCTTCGCGTTTGCCATAAAGCCGCAGCGGCTCCGGCGGATTGTGCAGCAATTCCTTCCCCACCAGTGCGCGAACAAGGAAAGGCATGTACGACGAGTAGTCACCCTGCATGCTCACCGTCTGCGTCGTATAAGTCTCCGGATTCACCTTGCCCCACGACACCGCTTCAGCCGGCTCGCACGACGACAAACTCCCATCCGTCACCGGCGAAGAAACAATCTGCGCATCGTAGTCATAGCCGCGAATATTTTTGAGGAAGAAAATTTGCGACAGCGCCGGCTCCGGTTGCAGCGAATAATTCTTGGGCACGCCGCCTCCCAGAATCAAAACCGCAATCGACTTCGCTTCGGAGTTGAACAGTCCCCAGTAATGGTAGGCACACGACTCGAACACATCTTCATGCAGATCGTAATCAAATCCATATTCAATCTTCTTCATCCGCGCCAGCGCCCACAGCTTCACGGAATTAAGAAACATGCTGCCATCTGCCGGCGCTCCAATAAATACCGGCAACTCCATATCCGCGCATGTGCTCAGCAGTCCCGGCTTTACGCCCAGCGCCTTTTCCCGCACCCCAAATTCTTTGCCCAGCAGATAATTGCGTTCCGTCGTCGTCATCCGCTTTTGGAACTCAGCCCTCTGCAGTATCTCCGTCGCCACTGCATCCTGGTCAAACAGAATCTGCTCAGCAAACCCCGTATCGGCCACGCGAATCACGCCGTTCTCGCGCAACTCGGCATCGTCGCCGAACAACGCCACCTCGCGTATCGGCCGTTCAGCCGTCTTGCGCAGACAGTCGTGCCCATCGTGGTAGCAAATCGCATCCGTCACCGTAATGTAAGCCGTGTTCGCCGCCTTCAGCAGCGGAATCAGCCACGCCCGGTGCTGATCGGAAACCGTGATCGGTCCGGCGCAAGTCACGACAAGCGGAATCCGTTTTTCGATCACCTGCTTCATCGCGTCATAAACGCGCCGCAGGTAGGCGCCGCCGAAAGCCGGAAGAGCGGCCTCAAATACCTCGCCCAGATCCTGGCATTCTGTAACCGGTTTTCCGGTCACCGGCGCGCCCATCAACCCGTTCGTCGTCGAACACTTCCCCATTGCAACAGCCTCCTGTTTCACTCCTCTCCAGTATCCAACATCCCCCAACGCTCCCCCTGTTGAAGTCCGACCCCAAATGCGGAATCGCAGTCAAAATTCTTCATCGAGTCCGACACCGCAATCGTCGCCCCGCTCATCTTCGCCTACGTTCCCGGCTGGTAAAAAACATGTGCCCCAGGTCCCTAATTTGGGACCTGAGGCACTATGACCCACAACAAATTGTGCAAAGCAGTCGATCTCTATTGAGCTTCAGTTCTTGGGCAGCACCACGAACGTCCCATGCATTTTCTGCCCGTCTCCGCCCTCAAACGCCGCCTCTGCCAGTGAAGGAATCCCAATCTCCCACTTCGGTCCTTCCAGTTCCGGCATCGGCTTCGCCCGGAACAGCTTCTTGCACTGGTGCGCCGTCCACCGCGCCCACCGCTTCGACTTCTTCCGCCGAGCGCTGTCCGTCGAGATGCCGGTGCCCGCATACATCTGCCGGTAGAGCTTGGAAAGAAACATGAACGCAATCCGCGCTTTCAATGTTGGCGTGCACGCCGAACGCTCCCAGATCGAGCTCCAGTTATAGAACCGGTCCCAAACCTTCTGCGTTCGCTCCCGGATCTCCTCCGAGCTCATTGTAGGATGCGGCGTAAACATCTTCGGCCTTACTTCAGTCGGAATCAGCCAGTACCGCGTAATCGGCACGTCACCCACCATGGTCGGATGTTGCGACTGTTCCTTCTCCCAACGCCCGAAATCCACCGTGCCCGGAAACGGCGTCATCATTACAAACTGCGCAAACGTCACGCCCGCCCTCAGTGCCATATCCACCGTCGCATCAAACGTCGCCGCTCTATCCGTCGGTAGTCCGAAGATGAACGAGCCAAGCACATGCACTCCGTGCGCTTTGAATGTCTGCAGTTGTTTCGCCAGCGCATCGCCGGAGTAATTCCAATCCTTGTAAACCGCCTTCAGCCCCTCCGGTGTCACGGCTTCCACGCCCACCAGAGCGCCCTTGATATTGGCCTTCTTCATTGCGTCCAGAAAAACGCCGTCCTCACCCGCTTCCATGGTCATCTGGGTGTAGAACACCATGTCTTTCGGAAGCTTGGCCAACTCTTCCATCAGTTGGAAGCGTTCATTGCGAATCGCGGTCAGCTCCTCCACCTTCGCGGTGTTGTTCTGCTCCCGCGCCAACCGCAAATCGGTAAACGTCACCGGATAGAAGTTGTCATCTGCCAGCGCAATAAACCTGAACCCCAACCGCCGCAAAGCAATAATTTCATCCACCACGCTTTGAAACTTCCTTTGCCGGGGCTTTTGTCCATCCGTCCGCCACACGCTGCAAAAGGAGCAGTGCTTCGGGCAGCCGCGAATCGTCTGCACCGAGGCCCACATATATTTCTCGGGATCCATCAGGTCCCAGCGCGCCGCCAGAAATTCGTCGCCTTCAATTCGTCCGCCCGCATAAATTCGTTCCGGCTTGCCCGCCAGGCAATCGGTAACCGCTTTGCCCCAGGCAACGTCGCCGTCCCCGGTCACCACCGCATGCGCTTCTCCGCGCTCAAACGCCTCTTCAGGAAAAAGCGTCGCGTGAATCCCGCCATACACTACCCAGGCTCCGCGGCTGCGCGCCATCCGGCCCACTGCATATCCACGCAGTGCGTTGCCCGTGTGCACGCTGATGCCCACAATGTCTCCGGCCTGTATCGTCTCCGGCACAATCTGCTCCAGAGACTCGTCCACCAGAATGGGATCTCCCGCTATTTGCGGTGTAGCTGCCGCTAGCACAAACAGCCAACGCGGTGTAATTACCGCCGTACCAAATGAATTGTCGCTCGGATTGACAAGATGAACGCTCAACGAATCCAACCTTTCCTGGTGCAGGTGCGGTTGGCGTCACAGCAATTGCAGGGTTGCCGTAATGCGGGGGTGATCAACTGAAGTGGCTTCTCATCCAGAAAAAACCACGCTGGATTTCAAATAAGGCCGGTTAACCCTGAAATCGTGCAAGTAAGCGTCTTCGTAGTCCGGAAAATCAATCGGGAAGATCCGTCTTCAGAAGATTGCACGCCATAGATCTCCCTAAGCCAAGCAATCCCCCTGGACAGTTCCCCTAATTGTACAAGTTTAATCTCAGGCAGAGTGGTCAATGTTGACCACATTTGCCCGAAGGAACCAATATTCATGAGAAGAGCGGTGATAAGGCAAAGCCAATCAATTTAAACGGCCCGGTGCCCCCCATCCGCTCTGCAGCTCCAATCGTCGATGGTGCAACTGACCACTGACCACTGTCAACTGACAACTGTCCGGCTGCACTCCTCCACCGGAATCGCCACCTGCTCCACAATCTCCAGCCCAAACCCTTCCAATGCCGGAATGTGCATCGGCGTGTTCGACAGCAGCCGTATCCGATGAATGCCCAGGTCAGACAATATCTGTCCGCCCAATCCGATGGCGCGCAAAATGCGCCCGCTCCGCGCCTGCGATCCTTCGCGTGAACGCAGTTCCTGGTGCAGAATCAGCCGGCCGGAATTCGATGCCAGCTCGCCCGCAGGCATAGTCGCACCTTCCGGCCCAAACGCCGCCGCCTGTGTGTGGTCAATCTCAAATCCTCGCGAGGTGTTATGCAGATACAGCACCACGCCACAACCCTCTTCCGCAATCATCCGCATCGATTGGTCCAGCGTCTCGCGGCACCTGCAATCGGCGGCAAACACATCGCCCGCCGTGCACCGCGTGTGAACCCGCACCAGCACAGCGTGCTCGCAAGGCGCTCGCAGCTCAATCTGGCCAGGCAAATCTCCCTGTGTCGGAATGCTGCCCACAGCAGGTCCGGCGTTGAAGGCCGCGCAGTCCTTGCACAGATCGCCGCGCACTAGCGCAATGTGGCTCTCGCCGCCGTTCACTTCACTCTCGTAAGCAATCATGCGGAACTCGCCGTACTTGGTCTGGATGCGGCTCTCGCCCGCGCGCACAATATACCGCTCGTTGCGCAGCCGGTAGCGAATCAGCTCCGCCACGGTAAGAATCAGCAGCCCGTGTTCCTTGCAGAATGGAATCAGGTCCGGAATGCGCGCCATCTCACCGTCGTCGCGCATAATCTCGCAAATCACACCCGAAGGGTTCAGCCCCGCCAGCCTCGCCAGGTCTACCGATGCCTCCGTCTGCCCGGCCCTCACCAGCACCCCGCCCCGGCGCGCCCGCAGCGGAAACACATGTCCCGGCCGCGCCAAGTCACTCGCATTGGAACGAGAATCGATGGCCGTACGAATTGTATGCGACCGGTCCGCCGCTGAGATCCCCGTCGTCACGCCCTCGCGCGCCTCAATCGTCTCGGTGAAAGCCGTCCCGAATCGCGACGAGTTCTGCTGCGTCATCGGAAACAGCCGCAAATGATCGGCGCGCTCCTCCGTAAGCGTCAGGCAAATCAGCCCCCGCCCGTACCGCGCCATAAAGTTGATGGCCTCCGGCGTAACGTGCTCCGCCGCCAGCGTAAGATCGCCCTCGTTCTCGCGATCCTCATCGTCCACCACCACCACCATCCGCCCCGCACGAATCTCCGCAACCGCGCCGGGCACATCGGTAAATGGAGCTTCGAAGCTGCGCGGTGAGTTTGGCATGGCTACCCCTTCATTCTCGCCTATCGCAGCAACAATCGGCAAAACCACCGCGTCCAACGATCCTGGCGCGGTCTCCGGTTTCCCGGTTAATCAGGAGTTATGCGCAGAGGGGGTGTCCCCTCATGCGCAGTCCCGGGCCGGCTTGCTATTGCTTCGGCAAATAAATACCAACAACCTTTGGGTGCCCCATCCTCGCCACG
>OBLW0100003241.1_pt1 | contig 12736 bp, 5 predicted proteins | sample 1520161 | NCBI WGS metagenome assembly OBLW01 (sample SAMEA3539309, study PRJEB22396) | soil metagenome | biome: tundra; feature: field; material: soil | place: USA | collected 2010-05 | depth 0.15 m
CGCCGCGCAAGACCAACCAGCCTATGTCCGCGACGCCTGCGTCAAGGTGGCACCCGGCAAAAGCGCCGAGTATGCCGCCATGCTGCGCGACGTAACGGCGAAACAGATGCGCGTCCGCATCGATGACGGTCATGCCGCATGGTGGCTGGCCCTAAGCTCCGTTGTGCCGGCAGGCGCGGCGGCCCGTTGCGACTATCACGTCGTGATCGGCTACGCCGGCTTTCCGCCGGAGGGTTCGGCCGAGCAGACCACGGCCGAACTGAAGAAGGCCGGTCTGAACATGACCAGCGCGGAATATGTGGCCAAGCGCGATATGCTTTCGAGCCTTGTGAATCTCGATATCTGGCAGGTGCGGGCGGACGTCGGCCCAGCGCTCGAGAAGGGGCAGTATGCGCGCCTCAACTACTATCGCGTCAAGCCCGGCCAGGGAGCAGCATGGCTGAAGCTCGAGACCACAGGTTGGAAGCCGTTGGCGGAGTCATTGAAGGACTCGCACCTGGGCTGGCACCTGAACACGCTGGCGATGCCGGCCGGCACTGAGGCGCAATGCATTGAGCCGGAAACTTTGCTTCTGCCTGCAGGCAGGTTCTGATGATAGTAGACGCAGGCGGCAAGCTATGGTCGACAACCGTTTGGTGTCTTGTGCCCGCCTTTCAGCATGACTTCGGCTGCTGCGGTGCATTGATTGGTGGCGAGCCGGCCTTGAAAAAGGTTCGGTCCGAACCCGCTGGAGAGTCTGTCGTTTCTTTCGCAAGCCGAGCCTGGGTCTGAAATCAGACTTGAGAAGTATGACATGGCAAAGCGCATGATGTCCACTTTCGAGCGGTTGAATACCCAATCCATCCGGTCTCCGTTTACGATCGTGTATAAAGCGTAGTCCCTGTACCAAGAATGGAAAGCAGGAAGAGCGACTTTGCGGTGGCAGCCCCGGCAACCTCGGCGGGCGTGGCGAAGACGCAGTCCATCGGCGGGAAGCAGTCGCCGGCAAGCTGGCGAGCGCGGCGCTGATGAAGCGCCGGGTTGCCCGGGAGATCGGCGATCACCAGGATGTCCACGTCGCTGCGGTCATGCGTTGTGCCCTTGGCCCACGAACCGAAAAGCATGATGCACTCAGGCGCGAAAGCGTGGATCAGACGCTGGACAGCCCGCTGAACGAGAGGCGGCAGATCTGGCTGCGGTTTAGCTTGCGTCATAGTTCACCAACAGCAGCACGTCGCCGATCAGGTTCTTATTCAGCGACTGAAAGTTAGCAGCGCCCTGTTGCTGAAGCTTAAAGCTCCATGTGCCTAAGGGAGTATTGGGTGGCATCGTGATTGTAGCTGCGCATACGTTCGGCTCAGTGACTCCGCCAACCGGAGTCATGAGGACCGACGCGACCGGCAACGGCGCCTGCGGGGCAAGCAGGAAGCTCCCCGGTTCCCAGGCCACGGCGATGACCGTGAGCGAGGTGACCGTTATAGTCTTGCCGCGCGTCCAGGGCGGGAACTTTAGCGGAGTGATGCTCAGAGTGAGCACCTGGTCGGTATTGACTCCCGCTGCCGCTGCGGGCGGATTATCGAATGCCTGCCACCGCGGCGTTCCGTCTTCCTGGAGGGGCAACGCGCCCACAATTGCCTTCTGCGTTGAGAGGAAGGCCTGCCATGGAGTCAGCGGGTAAGGGACGTCCACAGTCGGCGACGCCGCGCCGAAGTCGTTTTGTGCACTAAAGAACTTGATCCCGGAGGTGGGCAGGTTGGCCGCGTTGCTGGCCTCTACCGCCTGCTGGAATGCTGCGCCACCGTCGAGGGCGGTATAGAAGAGATGAAGCACGACGTCGCCCACGGTCGAGAGGTCGATATCGTTGTTCGCCTGCGGCATTTCGAGGTGCCATGAGCTGATGGCGCCGGCATTCTCAAAAGGCACATAGCGCTGATCGGCGATATTGCCGGCAATGGTCGTGATAAAGAGGCCGGGATCGTCCTGGGCATTGCCCAACGCGATCTTCTGCGGAACGGCCGCGTAATTATACAGGAATCGCGGGTCGGAACTGACCGGGTTTTCCGCATAGCCGTTGGTGGTCTCAGTGTTGACGCGCACGCGATTGGCGACCAAAGTCAGGGTTGCTCTCACATTGTCGAATTTACCCGGGCCCGGGTAGACCACCGTTACACTGACGCGGGTCAGCCGGCGATTGTAGTGCCCGGGATAGTCGTTATCGAAGAGCGATTCTGTGAGGCTGAAATCGCAGGCACCGGTCGTGAGCAACTGTTGCAGCCAGGCCGGATTTACCGTGCCAAGCGAAACGAACCGGCTGAGCTCGTAGCGGCGCGCGTTCTGCTGCAGGTAAGAGGATTGCATGCGCCGCAGATCATGGATCAGGGTTTCGCCGGCCAGCAGGCCCTTGTGCAGGCTGTCCCAATACCCGAACTGGATGAAGGAACTGTTCTGAATGCCCAGTTCAAACTGATAGCAGCGCTCGACCTGTTTACACATCTGATAGGCAAGCTGGTAGCTCTGGAAATAGGTGGCGGAGAGCACGCCGACCATCCAGTCGTACAAGCTGTCATTGGTGAACTTGTTAGTCAGAAAATCGATCTGCTTCTGGACATTGTCAATCTGATTCTGATTGCGGGTTTGGCTCTGCTGCGCGACCTGGAGCAGGAGTTGAGCACCCGCGATTTGAATATTTGTCTGTGAGATCTGAATGTTCGCCTCGTTCGCGGCTTCAGTCCAGTTGTCTTTCCTGTGCTCCCAACTGCCAATCGTGTTGGAGAGCACGCCCCCGGCCGCCAGCAGATCCGCAATCCCGGTGACGATACTGTCCGCCGAATAGTGGGCGGCTTTGGCGATATGCTCTCCGCCGTCATTTGCAGTGAAGAGGGGGGTGCCCCCGAATCCCGCTGCGCCGATGGTAAAGTTCGGACCCACAGCGGCCACCGCGGCGGTCATCTTGAGCGCTCCGGCTATGGCTTTCGTAACCGACGCGGCTGCGACCAGCGTCGTGCCCAGTATCTCGGCCGCATTAGCTATTGGCTGTGAATTGTTGAAGTCGTACTTCTGCTGGGCCAATGCGAGCGTCTGATAGAGAGCCTCGATATTGCCCTGCGCCACCTGTACCTGCCAGTCGAGGATGTCGCTGCCGTCGCTGAGTAGCTGCTGCGTAGTGTTCTGGGCCAGCAGGGCGAGCGCACCGCCGTCGGTTTTCTCCAGCGCAGCCTGAAGCGAATTTCCGTAGGCGCGCACCGCATTCACGAAATCGAGCGCCTGTGGGTATAGGAAGGTGAAGCGATAGTTGGGGAGCGAGGCACCCAGATTGCTGAGGACGCTGGACAGATCCACACCTGCAGCCTGAGCCGCGGTCAGCAGGCCGGGATCGATCGGAGCGTCAAAGAGGGCCAACTGGAGCGGCGCGCCGCTAATGCTCTGGCAGTGGCGCAGCTTGTACAGACGGTCGGCGACCGTAGCCCAGTAGCCGAGCAGTTTCGCATTGGACGGAATCTTGAAATAGAATGTCTCCGGGGAGGGAATGCCTCCGGTGCCACCGCCTGTGCCGCTCACGCTCGTCTGGCCGATCACGTTTTCTATTTCCACCATGGCGTTGGCGAAAGCGTCGAGTTCGGGCTGCAGTTGGTTGAAGGACTGGTCGGCATGCTGCGGCGGAGTGACGGCAACCGGCGCCGGGCCAAGCACCTCGGAAGCAATGACGTAAAGCAGCGTTGCTTCGCCAAGCGCCTCGCGCGATTCGGAGGCGAAGAGATTATCCCCCCACGCAATCAGGTTGTCCAGGTACGACATGACTGTGGATTTCATGTAGGCAACGGGCCGCAGGTCGGCCAGTACGAATGGATTGAAGGGGTCGTTGCGCCATGTCTCAATCTGGTGAATGGCAGTCGCATCGCCCTCGTTAACGGCCACGAGCAGATTATTAATCTGCTGAGCCAGTATCCCGGTGCTGGTGAGATTGTGAAATGGCTTGGGAATCCAGAAGCGCTGCGGGACCGGGTCGGCGCAATGTCGGGACGGATTGAAAATGTAATGAAACCACGTTTGAGCGTCCTCGAACTGCTGGTTCTGGCTGAGGAGTTGGGCGATGTAAAGAGGAATATGATAGAACAACTCCCAGTTGTAAACCGAGAAAGATCCGGTGGTGCTGAAGTCGAGGAACTGGCGATCCTGGCTGGTCGCGACCGGTGTCACGGCGGCACCGCCCGCGGCAATAGCTGCCGCCGTTCCCTGTTGGGCGCGCACGACTGTCCAAGTCGTCTTGTTGGGTCCGCCGACCGCCGTCACCTGCATAGTTTCGCTGCCGATGGTGACATAGAATGCCGGCGAAGAGATCCAGATGTTGTTCGTAACCGTAATCGTTGTCTGCGTGGTGCTGGTGATGGGCGATGCAAGGGTTGTACTGACATCCGCCAGGCCCCACTGAACCTGGGTCGCGGCAGTCGGCTGATAGTTGTTCTGGAAGCTGAAGACATCGGAAGATCCGGGGTCGATGCTATCGGGGGCCTGCTGTAGATTGGGGTCGTAGAGCAGGTCAAACCCGCCGCTTTCGAGCTGGTTCCAGAACAGGCGGGTGAAAGGGTGGTAGAAGGGATGAAATGTGTATCCGATCTGATAAGCCGTACCCTGGGTCGGTCTGTAAGAACCCTGCACGCCGGTGGCGCCGGTAGAGGAATATATGATCCGGGTTTCCACCCAGTAGCAGCGGTGGTTGTCCTGAAAGAAGAACGAGCCCTCGTCGCCATGGAACTCCTGATAGGTGACTGGCACGACTACACGGAACGGAATTTGCGCGGTATTCAGAATGGGACTGACGTCGGTCGAGGCAAAGGCCAGGGGCAAGGTTCCGCCCGGCTGAATGGCGTTCGGGAGCATATTCGCCACCGCCGGGGTTGTGAGAGCTCCCGCCTGGGGAATGAGACCCATGTCGCCCGTGTAGAGCGGATTTGGCGTACCGAGTAGCAGGAGAGGCTGAGCATCGAGCCCGTAGTGTTGCTGCGCCCAGGTAAACAAGCCGTACGATGTGGTTCCCGAATCGTCGATGAGAATTCGTACCGTGAGGTCGCTCAGTTCCAGGTCGCTGAAACGGCCATCGAACACCGCACGGCCTATGTGAACAGCCTCGTTATCCATCAGACTATTCCCGACAGGGTCCCAATAGGGCTGACGATATACATCTATATTCAGGATGTTGCCCAAGCCTACTGACGCATCGCCCGACAACTTCAGTGTATAAAGGGCCTCGACGATCTTCGTATCGTTGGCCTGGGCCACGTCGAATATCGGTCTGTCGAACAACTTAGCTTTCGATGTCTGGGGAGGCGCCCAGCTACCGTTTCGGAAGATGCTGAAATTAACACCCAGCGTCACATACCTGTCTACCGCCTGACTGGCGGCAACGCTGGAGGGCTGCGCGACGGGCAATGTCTGCTGCGGCTCATTGGAAACTTTGACATCCAGCCAGAAAAGACAGATACGGTTGCGATATAGTCCGGGAATAACATGGTGCGCGTTGATATTGAACGGAACCTGGGACCAGCCGGTCCAGACACCGCCCTGCGAGGAACGGAGATAGTAGACCGGCGGATCCACCACGGTTCGCGCAACCACGTAATTGGTTGAGTCAAGGGTGCATGTGCCGGTGACCAGCAGGTGAGCCAGGCCATCCAGACGGTCCACATAGTTGAGCACTACGGTCTCAAGGTAGTCGGTGGTGCTCTGGCCTTGCCGCACCTCCTGCTCAAACGTCTGGTAGGTCTCTGTGCGGTTGGGGCGCTGGGATTCGATCAGCCAGTTTTCTGGGTAAAGAAAGACTTCGCGGTTCGCCTCCCAGATGCGGTAGCGGCTCATCCACTCCCACTGGCTCCAGGTGTCGTCACTGTTGAGGTCGACGACGATCTCCGGCGCCTCGAGGTTCATCATGCAGCGCTCGACGAAAGTCTGAACGGCGATGTAGGCCTGGACGACGCGCGATGTCACCTGACATGAACTCATCTGCACGTCAATGAGGAAATAGTCGAAGAGTCCGTTTACATCGCCGTAGATCAACTCGCCGGAGGAATCGCGCTGCGCGATGAGGTACGCGCGCAGAGCGGCGGACCGGTTCTCACGCAGGGGATTCATCACCGTCGGCGCGAGCACCAGCCAGGCGTTATTGCCCGGCTGCTGCGCTTTGAGAACGCCGAGCGCACCGTCGGCGATGCTCTCGGCGGTTGGCTCATCTGGCGGGGTTGTGCCCCAACTCACAATCTGCGCGGCGGTAGCGGACGCGGCAGTTGCCATTGCCTCCAAGGTGCGCAACGCGTCATAGGTTGCCGGCTGAAGGTAATCCGCGGGAAATGCGAGCCCAAGCGCCGCACTGAATAAAGCGATGTCTCCCGCCGGCCATCCTGTGATAGTGGCCAGCGCGTTCTGAGCGGCCGCTGCGTTGGCCAAAGTGCCAGACTTGACACCGCCGATGACGTTATAGAGTGTTTGCACCGAAGAGGATGGCAAGGCGGCGGTCCACAGGCGGGCCAGCTTGATGAGCAATAAAGTGGTCAGCAACAGTGACAGGCTCAGCGGCTGCTGACCGGTCGTCAGCACCGGAAGTTGTGTAAAGTCGAGCCCGCCGTAAAAGCTGTTGTCGGTCACAAGCCAGCTAAGGTCGGCTACACGGAACCCGAGCGCGCGCACCAGAACCCCGACCTTGTCGAAGAGCTGGATCGCTAGGAACTGAGCCGGGGAGTTCGAAGGCGTCAGGGGGTTGCCTGAGGCCGTGAACGCGGGATCCGTCAGGACGGCCAGCAGCGTCTTGCCGGTGCCTGGAACTTGAAGCGTCTGAAGAATGAACGCGCTCACATCGTTGAATAGTCCGGCGGTACTGTCGGAGTGCGCGTTGGCGGCTACGGCGGCGATCACGCTGCCGTTCAGATCGCTTCCCGGCGGCGCCACAGCCGCGCCGGTCGCGGCGACTGCCGCCACGGTGCCTTCCTGGGCGCGTGCGACTGTCCAGGTGGTATTGCCTGCTCCGCTAATGGCCGTAACCAGAAGAATCTCGGCGCCGATGGCGATTGAGAAATTCGGCGCGGGGAACCCCGCGTCGCTCGCCACCGTGATGGATGTCTGCGTAGTTGTAGTGATCGGCGATGCGAGCGTGGTCATGGCCGTGAAGAAGCCGGCCGCTTCCCGAACGGCGCCGAGCGTAGTGACGATGTTCGCCTGAGTCATCTGGGTGGTCGTCGTCCACCCGCCACTGATACTCGCGGATGGCGGCGTGAGCAGATAGACAAGAGCGTCGACAGTCAGGCGGGATTGCTGTATAACCGTTGCCTGTTTCAGGAATGTCAGGGTAGCGGAAGGCGATTGCAGCAGGGAAGCAAGGGCCGTCGCGGGATTGGTAGCCGAGGGGTTCAGCAGGCCGGCAATAACTATGAGGTTGGAGGCCGAAAATTTCGCCGCCGTGGCAAGAGCGTTTATGCGATAGATGAGACTGAGATTACTCAGTGTCAGCTGACCGTTTGTCAGATTGAAAAGAAGCGCAGCGTCGGATGCCGATACGCCGAGAGCGGCCTGAATTCCCGCCAGGTGAGCCGTAAGTAAAGGATTGATGATTGTCCCGCCCAAAGGTATCGCGGCCAGATCGGGGTCCCGGGCAACCGAACTCACGGCCGCGTTCAGAAAGATCTGCGCATACAGCGAGGTGGTTGTGCTGCCATCGGGGTCGCGGTGCGTCGCGATATCCATGTTCTGATAGAAGGCCAGTTGCTGGCTCACCGTTAGGCCAGTAGCAGCCTGAAGCTGCCGAAATGCGAGCAGGGAGGCAAGAGCGTTTTGGTCCAGTGTTCCGTTGGCGACCGCGGGAGCCTTCAGCAGAAGGTCGAGCTCCCACATTTTATATCCGGCAGCAAGCCAAAGCCGGAGAAAACGGTGCGCACGGTCGAGGAATCCGGCATCCAGAGGCGACGGTTTGAGCGTCTGGTTGCTGGTCATGCACGTGTCGTCGATCCCCTGGATGGAAACATTGAGGCCACCCTGCACCCACGCCACCTGGAGAAGCTCGTTCAGCGACTCATACGACAGTGACGCGCCCTGCAGGAAGGCTGGAACAGACGCAAGATCCACCGGAGGGTTGGCCGTATTCCATGCAATTGGGGTAGCGACGAAGTTTGGATTCGTAACCAGGTCAGCTCCATGCGGAGTCATCCCGAAGCGCTCGGCCGCGACCGCCGATAGTTGGGCAGATGTAGCACCGTGGAGAGGAAGAAGCGCCTGTCGAACTTGCCAGACCGGCAGTTTCAATTGCTGCAGATAGGTACGAAGCTCGTCCAGCCCGGCGCTGTAAGGCAACGTAAAGGGATAGCTCGCGCCGAAAAGGATAGCAAAGGCGCCCTGGTTGAAATACGCCGGCGCGGCGCTCAGTTCCGCGGTCGTCATATTCGCAGGCGTTTGCTTCCATTGGGGGTTCCAGCCTCCTGCTATTCCCGTCCCATTCTTCGGCGTCACGCCCGGCGACGTGGACCAGTAGATGTTATAGCTGGCTGCGCCCGGAACGGCGTTCCAGGTGATGGTGATCGAAGTGTTGCCCGGAGCGGCTGATACACCCGATGGAGCAGCGGCAGCTAAAGGCGCCGCACTCGGCGTGGCCGAAACCTGGGCTGAGGGCGCGCTCTCACCGAAAGAGTTCACAGCAGTCACGACGTAGTAGTAGGTTCTGCCATTGATCAGCCCCCCCTGAAGATAGGGGGTGGCGGCACTTGCTATCCGCGTTCCGTTGGTAGTGGTGACTCCCGAACTATTCGACCAGTAGACGTTGTAACTCGTCGCCCCTGACACGGCGTTCCAGGCAATCGCGGTTTGGGAATCAAGCGGCGTCGCCGCTACCCCGGCAGGCGGGTTTGGCGCTGCCACGGGTACAGACGGAATAGCCGGAAGCTCCGGTGACGGGGCGCTTTCGCCCGCCGCGTTCGTTGCGGTGACGATGTAGTAGTACGTGGTGCCGTTGACCAGCCCAGTCTGGATATACGGACTTGTCGCCCCGGTAATGCGTGTGCCCGTCGCCGGGGTCAGCGCCGCGGCCGTTGACCAGTAAATGTTGTACCCGGTCGCTCCTGACACTGCATTCCAGGAAATGATGATTTGTTGAGTATCTCCGGGAGTAGCCTTGACGCCCGTTGGCATTGAGGGCGCGGTTGTCAGAGCGGGGACTGGCGCCGCGGCAACCTGGATAGAAGGCGCGCCCTCGCCCGCGCTATTTACCGCGGTAACGATGTAGTAGTAAGTTAGGCCGTTGATCAGCGCCGACTGAGTATACGAAGTGGAGACAGCGTCAATCGGCGGGTTGATTTTATCCGCGAGTAACTCATTCACCAGATCGATGTAAGGCAATTCGGTGTCGGTGTTCGGGCAATTGAGAAGCAGATGCCGAATGTCCGGCCGCCTGCTGTCCAGTACATCGAGTGCCGTTTGGGTGCCCTGCGGATGCTTCGAGAGCCAAACGAGGAGATCGCACAGATAGGCCGCCGGGCTGAGAATGGACGTGCAATCATCAGTGGCGCAGTAGTCCTGCGATCCGAACAGCGTGGCCAGAGACGGGTCTTGCTGTATCGCCTGTTGCATCGGAACGTCAAGATCCGAAAGCTGTCCGATTGCCTGGGGCAAGACGCCGATCGGGTCGCGGTTCAGTTGCATATAGAGCGAGACAACACCGGCGTAGCGCTGAGCGGAGGCCTGAAAGGCATGATTTGTCTCGGAACTGGTGAGCCCTGCAGCCGTAGCCTTCAGGAAAAACTGCTGCTTGCCCATCGCGGCGATTTGAGTGGCTGAATTGACGCCAAGACTCAGCAGCGTCCGCGCCACATCGGGGTCGGGCGCAATACGCAGCACGCGCTGGAACCTTCGGGCCTGCGTGATCACCGCGGCCTGGTCTTGTGGGCTGATGCCCGCGAAAGCCCTCTCCCCCTGACTGGCGAGATAAGCCGGAATATTCTCTTTGATCAGATCGAGAGTCGGGTGGTTCTGAAAGAACTGCATGAGCGGTCGCCGCTCGGCGGCCGGGACGAACGTGCCGGCCGCGATCGAGGCCGAAAGAGCGGCCGTCGGGAAAGAGCGGGTGGCGCGGGTATACAAATCGCTCGCGAAGTACTCAGCCGCGCTCACGCTCCCCGCCGCATCGATACCCGGCGGCGGGCCCGTCTGGTTCACCATGTTAACCCAGTCCTGCTTGCTGAGCCGCGCGAGATCCTCCATTGTCTTGTAGGTGCCCGCGGCAAATCCTTCGGTGATTTTCTGTACAAGCGGCACAAAATTCTTAACGAATGAACCGACTGTCAGCGTAAGCTCCATTGCCGAGGCCTCCTCGGCCATGAAGCCATGCTGACCGTCGCCGAGCGTACTCCAGAAGTTAGGCATTGGCTGCGAATTGGTGGCCAGAGCCTGGGCGAAAGTCTGATGTTTCGCGGGCGGAAGGCCCGCCACGTCGAGCAGTTGGGCGAGCGTGGCGTTGCCGAATATGAAAGACTGGCTAAGCATGTCGGCGGAGCGCAGCACCTGCATCTGAGCTACATGCCCGGAAATCTGAGTTGTGAATCGGGCGCCAATACGGTTGAGGGCAATGGCGGCTGTTAGTGTCTGCGTCTGGATCTGTGGCGACAGACGGAAAATCATGGAAGCGACGGTCTGGACCAGGGGGCCGATCAGTGTGAAATTCTGGCTTGCATCAAGGAGGGGAGTTGGTAAGCCTGCCGGGACATGCTGACAAAGGAAGGCGTAGAAAACAGGCGCCGGAACCTGAAACGCGGTCTCAAGCCGCGCCGCCACGGCGACTCGCATCAGGGCTTCGGCGCTGTTGTTGGATTCGCGTGCCAGGAATGAGAGGTCCTGGTGAGTGCTGCTTTCGACCAGATCGCTGAGCTTCAGTCCGTCGAGCAAAGGCGTGATCGAACTTGCGAGTGTGGTCCATTCCGACTGATCGGGAGGCTCCAGGTTGAGATCGACTTCCAGCGTCGGCTGTGCCACGGTCAGGGCGGAGAAGAGCGGCGCGTCGAGATACTCCGACAGCGCCTCGACGACCAGAAGCAGAGGCAGCGGCATGTTCTCAGGAATCTGGTACGTGAGTCGGTACGCTCCATTGTTCGCGGCGTCTCCCGCCACCAGTTCCTGGCGCCCGCGGATCTGTTGCCGCCAAACGACGACCCGGGCGCCCCCGAGGGGGGTGCCGTTGCGCCCTCTCACAGTACCGTGTATCTCGTAGATATTCGTGTTTTGATCCATAATCCCCTCGTCAAATGCACCGCGTGGCTTGAGAAATTTCCCTTAGCTGAAAAAAGTGACGCCGTTCAGGACGCACGCTCCACCGGGTATGTAGGTGGCCGGATTCATTTCGCGGGCCGTCCACAGCTGGACCGTCTCATTTCCCACATAGCTTGCTGATAAAAGCAGACTCGCGCCGATCTGTCTCTGCGCGCTGAGGTTCCACTGTTGTACGTAGGTCGGACGAGTATCCAGCGGATAGTTCACCCAAGTGCCGCCTGTGGGGAACGGGGCATTGGTGGAAAGACTGACTGGAAAGAAATTGCCGCCCGGGTAATTCTGCCAGTGCGTGGCGAGCGAAAGCCGGCCGATGACGTTGATCTGCGAGCCCCATGGCGGTTCCGAGCCGAAGTGGCTCTGCGAATACAGATGCGGCAGATCGTAGAAGATTCCCCAGGAAGCCGGATCGTCTGGCGGCCATCGCCGACCGGGTCCAGACCAAGCCCACGCGCGGCGCGAATTTCGCCGGCCGGCGATCGAAGCCGGCCTAGGAGGGACCATGTGCGTCGCCCGGAAACAGCACGCCGGCCGGAGCGTTCACGAATCGTATGCTTTTGACCCCGGCGAGGAACGATGACAGGTCGAAGTGACTCAGCCATCCGAAAGGCATAACTGCCGGGAGCATCGGTTCCCAGCGCAAGCCGCCGTTAAGGTTTGTGCCCTGTATGGTAAATGCGAAGGTCGCGTTCGTGTTCAGGTTGGTCGCTGCGTTGGCATTGGTATGAATATAATTCACCCCGAAATCGATATGGTGGGCGCCACGCACAAGACTCATATCCTCCGCTCCCTGGAACGTCGTGGTGTTGGAGAACCCCGCAGATGCGGTGCCGCCTCCCGTGAAGTCACCGGGTTGTTTCCAGTGGAGCCACTCGCGCCCGGTCCACTGGTCGGGCGAAACGACGACCAAGGTATTGTCGATGGCGGGGCGGGAACCAGCGCCCACCAGGCCGCCGATCGTGCTCAACTGCGCGCCGCCGGCGAAATTGCTGATGATGGTGTTGAGGTCGTTGGAGGCGGTTTGAATGCCCGGCAGACTGGATTGCTGGAAGGCGCGCGCGGCGCCAAAATCATGGTTGGCGACGATGGTCGCGAGCTGGTCGATTCCCTGCTGGAGAGTGGTGATGGTGGACACCAGGTCCGGCAGTTTCTTGGCGGGATTTCCCACCGCGAGCTCAAACGCGTTTTGCCAGACGGAGTAGTAGGGGCTGCGCGGTCCGGTAGCGCCGGCAGGCGCGCCGGCCGGGGGCGCCCCGCTGGGGATGAAGTCTCCAATGGCGGGACCGAGGGCGCCGAACATGAACCACGGCCTATCCGCATCGCTGATGCCATGCAGTCCCCTGTTCGGCACGAGGGTGTCCCAGATCTGTTCAGCAATCAAGAGCCGGCTTACAAGGCCTACCACGATCCCTCCTAGACAAATCCGCCGATGCAATATGGGGCATCGGACAGACGAGTGCGGTTCGCC
>OBLW0100003242.1_pt1 | contig 12735 bp, 9 predicted proteins | sample 1520161 | NCBI WGS metagenome assembly OBLW01 (sample SAMEA3539309, study PRJEB22396) | soil metagenome | biome: tundra; feature: field; material: soil | place: USA | collected 2010-05 | depth 0.15 m
CTGAGCGCCCGGACGCCCACTACCCGCGCCGCGTATCGCAGCGCCGAGCCGTGCCTGGGCCAGCGCCCTGAGAGCCCCTGCCGTCATGCTCCGATTTTACTCATCTGCCGAAAGTAGTGCGTTGCCCACGCGAGTGGTTATGCGGGGCAGCGAATCCGTATGCATGACAGTCGTGATCGTCAGCTGAATCTGGCACCAGGACTGCGTCACCCGGCGACTGAGCCGAAAGATATTTGGTGCGGCCAGATCGCCGAATACAAGTGGCTTGGCTGGTGGGTCATCAACCCGCTGTAAAGTGCAGAACATATCGTTCGGAGCGGCTGGTGTCGCTACGTAGCCGTCTCGTCGATCGCCTTGGCGTCCTTTGGACTACGGGTGTAGGAAGTCTTCGATGCCCCAATCGTCTTACGGCTCCTCGGCGCGTTCCACGAGCCGTTGCGCGCACCGACGCCGACCGGGCGCACTCTGTCACGAAAGTGTGCCGGGGCGCGCGCAGAGAGCGTCACAACTACGGCCAGCGTTGCAGAATGTCGAGCACAGTATCGCCGAGATATTGGGCTTTGAGCTCCGGGCAAAGCAGCCGTTCGGCTTCTAGCAGGCTTGGTAGAAGAGCGATAAGCGCTGTGCGCCGGTCGGCGGGGGCATCGAGCGTCCGGCGCCACAGAAGGCCGGGCAGGTGCGTTCCTGCCTCGATCTCGGTTGCCAGCGCGATAATTGTCTTCGTGCAGCCCGGCAGCAGCCCGCCGTCACTGATGATCTCCACGGCCTGTTCCAGGTCGCCGGGCGTACCCGTGAGCGCCTTGAGGATTCGTTGTGCAGCATCAGCCTTCCAGGTGTCGTTGCCCGTCCACATTCGGGAGGCTGGCCCGATATGCGTCAGTCTTCGCGACGCGACCGCGACGACGTTGCGCAGGGCCTGGATCAGTTGAGCAGGCTGGGCGGATGGGTCGGCTAGCAGCAATTCCAGCGCCTGCCTGATGTGCCAGTCGGGGTGTTCGACGGTATCTGCGAGCTCACGTGCGTGTTGCCATTGTCGCAGCGCACACAGACGCGCCACCAGGGGAGTGACCGCCTTGCCGTAGGTTTGTGGCCAGCGGACTAGGCTCATCGCTTCCCGCACAGCGCGGTCCAGGTCTTCCCCCGTTAGGATCGGCGCGATCGCGGCGAGTGCGGCCGCCCGTTGTTCGTCGTCCTTGAGTTCGTTGAGATGATCGACCACCCAGCCGGCCTCGCCGCTTGAGAGCAAGCTTGACAAAGACCCCAGCAGATCATCGCGGGAGGGCCCGGAAAATCCCCAGTCGGAGGCCTCCGCCGCGCCCCGGAATGAGATGGCGATCACATCTTGCCGGTCTGGGATGTGTGGGTTGAGTTCTAGCAGGGAGATCCCCAGGACCGCACGCTTCTCCAGCTCGTCGGTTGCATGGAACTCGGCATTCACGTGGTCGAACGCCAACTTTCGTAGCGAGGGTCCCCCTACCTGATCCAGTGCGCCCCAGACGGCCTTTAGTTCCGCCTCATCATTAACATGCTGGATGGCCGTGGGAAGCAGCCGCAAAATATCCTCGATGGGCGGGTCGCGATCCAGGTCCGCCGCCGAGGTCAACAGCGTGGCGATCTGCTCGACAGTGATTTGTGATGCTCTCGCCGCCAGCGCCGCGAGCGCGTCATATGCTCGGGCTCTCACCTCGCGAACCCGGGCTTCCAGCAACGGGGTGAGCAACCTGAAGGGTTCGGTCTCCGACGTCTCGGCCGCGGATGCGACGCGGAACATGTAGTCGAACACTCTCATCGCGTCCTTGCCCTCCGCGTATTTCACGCCCGCTATGAGCCAGTCCTCGCGTCGGCGTTGATCGTCGATCCGCCGGGCGACTTCCAGCAGACGTGACCCGAAGAGCACGGGGTCAAACGCAAGCAACGGGAATGCCTGCTGAAGGGCGTCGACCTCATCGCCCAGCACGCGCGCTGCCGTAAGGGCTTTTGCGAGAAGCCGACCGCGCTCCGTGGTCGCGTCCACGAGCTGCGCCACCTCGGACAGGGATGCAGCCTGCCCCTCTTTCACGGGCGCGCTGCACGCGGCCTCGACGGCGAGCGCGAGCACATCGTGGCTTCCCGCTATGCCCAGCACCCGCAGCTCCAGCAGGCAATGAACCACAGCCTGTGAGGTCTTCAGGCGGAGCGCCGTCTCGATGGCAAGATCATGATCGGCGCGATCCAGCCTGGGCGCGATCAGCATGAGATTCCATGCGGCGGTCCAGCCGCTCTGCCATAGATTGCCAAGTTCTTCTCGCAGCATTATGAGAAGCTCGTGAGCTTGGTCGCCACTCAGGCGGGGCGCGATGGCGTACAATGCGCGGCCCTGGCTGGTGATCACGCCATGGAGTGCGGGAAGGGCTTCGGGCAAGAGTGCGTCCGGGAGCCGTTGGATCAGTTCAGCTAGTGGATCGTCACGCCAATACTCAGGAACCGATGAGAGCATCTGGAGAACGTCTGGAAGGGCGCTGTCTGGTGCGATTGCAACGATGGCGCTCCAGGTTGGCGGCTGGTCTAGGTGTTCCACTCGCGTGAGTTCTCGCGTGAGTTCTCGCGTGGCTTCTGCTCGCTGGCCATCGGTCAGCTGGGCACCCAGGACCCGAAGAGCGTGCTCGCGCTGGTAGGCCTCGAGACGCATGGCCAGTCGTAGCGCCTGCTTAAGGTCTTCGGCGAGTTCGAGGGCTGGGGCGAGACGGGCCAGGAGGTTCGCCACCTGATCCTCGTCGGCGAGGCGCTTGATTTCGGCCAGCGCTCGGTGTGGCCGCTCGGCGCGCCCGAGGGCTGCCTCAACCAGGCCGCGCGCGCGGGACTCTCCGGGTGCCAGCTCCCGGGCGAGGCGCGCCGCCTCCTTGAGCGCGCCGACACTGTGCCCAGCCAGCGCAACCAGGACCCGAACGGATGCAGGTGAAGGCTCAGCCCCCGCGCGGGCCGCGTGAAGCCGCTCGCATTGTTCTGGCGTGAGGCGCGGGACGAGCGTCACGAACGCGTCCGCGAAGTCGTCATCGGCGGCGATTCGCTCCGCCTGGCGTGCGAGTTCGTCAATTGGCTCGAAGGTGGTCTCCTGCGCGAGTGCGCGGATGCCCGCACTCAGGGCGCTGTCTTCCACGAGCGACCGCACAAGGTCAAGCAATGGCATCACAGCCGAAGCGGCGCACGTCTTGGCGACGGCGGACAATACCACGACCTTGCTGTAGTCGAATTCGAAGTCGCCAGCGTGCTCCAGCGCCGTAACGGCCATCTCGGGTCCCGCGATGCGGACCAACAGGGCGAGGAAGTCGGCACGAGAGGCCTCGTCGATGTCGCTTGAGAGCCCAGCAAGAGCCCGGTGCCAGGCAGTACGTGGGAGGCGGGGCAGAGCCTGCTTCCAGCGCTCCTGACGATCACGGTGATCGGGGCCGAGGTCGGGCAGCTTCAACAGCGTGTCAGCGATGTCCTGCTCAGCAAGGGTGCGGAAGTCACCCTTCAGCACGTCGAGTAGCTCTAGTAGGCGGTCCGCCCTGGTGGACACGTCGGGGATCGTCCGGACAGCGGTGAGTGCCTGCTGCGGCGTCCACATGCTGGTGCGCACAAGCTGCGGCACAAGACGCTCGGGAATATTCGAGTGTCCGTCTCTTACCGAGGCAGCCGCGAGCGCACACCACACGTCCAGCCGCAGGTCCGCGGCGCCGGCAGCCGAGCCACCTGTCGCCCATGCCCGCGCGGAACGCTGGGCTTCGGACAGGTCGGCGAAGAAGTAGGCGCCGTCCGGGGAGAAGCGGTCCTGTGACTGAAACCACTTCTGGCTTTCAATTAGCGACCGGAGACCGTCTCGGTCACCCGCTTCGCGCAGGTGGAACGAGACGTGCCTGCGTCCGTACCCATCGCCCAGCGCGGGCAGGCTACCATCACACTCCGCCATTGTTTCGCTGACTATCCGCTTATGGGCCTGCACAGAGGCATCTGCCAGTTCCTCGGCGAGGAACTCCTCCAAGGGAGTCGGGAACTGGATACGCAAATCGCCTCGCAGGTAATCCCGCAGCGTGGCATGGTAGGGCTGAAACAGGCGAGAACCGGGATCGAGCTGCTGGACGAAGGCGGCCCATTCCTCGCGGAGCAAGCGCCTCACGTCCTCAACGGACGTGGCGGTCCCCGACCACCTCGTGAGCGTCTCGAGGGTCAGCGGCTCCGCGGATGCGCCTAGCGTGGCCACCAATGGGCGATAGGTATGGGGCCAGGCAGGGAGTTCGCGCCATTCAGACCAAAACCGCGCGTAGTAGGCAGCGAGACCCACGGGCAGGCGTTCAAGGTCCAACGGGGCGTGGCGCGGTTCCTTTTCAAGATCGCGGAAAAGGTAGTGCAGATACATCCAGTTATCCTGGCATCGCGCCTCGACCGCTTGCACGAAGTCGGCACTAGGGATGCCGGCGACGTCGAGCCGCTCCGACAGCCAGGCCTTCCTAACAATGTTTCGAAGGTAGGAATGAATATCATCCCTGTTCTTCGTACCCGAGATCTGCCGCCTGTGCAATGGCTCGACGAACAGCCGGAAGCCGACCGGTCGCGAGCTCACCACCAGGAAGATTCCATCGGGAAGCTGCTGTGGCAGGCCGAGCACGTTTCCGCCGACATGGTAATCGGCCTCATCCAGCGCGTCGATCAAGATCGGCAGCCGCTCCTCCTGGGGCAGTAGCCGGGCCGTCTCCTCAAGCATTCTGCTCAGAAAATCTGGAGAGGCTGTTAGCGCCTCGGGCAGTGAGTCCTGACCGTAATAGGGGGGAACGCGGTATCGCGTGATAAGCTGCACAGCCAGGCTTTGGATGGCCAAGATCGTGCCGGCTGCCCCGCGGGCCTGCTCCATGAAGATATGGGGATAGCCGAACTCCCGCACTAGATGTGCCATGAACGCCGATTTCCCCAACCCAGCTTCTGCGGTCAGCAGCCATGTCCCCGACCGCAGGACTTCATCGCTCAGATATGCACGGAGATCCTCAAGCAGCCAATCCCGCCCGGTGAAGCTTTCGGGATCCAAAGCCCGGAAGACCGGAGTCGGGTCTATGAAGTAGGTGCGCAAGAGAGATGCCCGGCCGGCGATGGGAAGATCGATTCCGTCGCTTTGGCAGAGGGCTTCTGCAGCCACTGCGACGGGTATGAAGGCACCCATGTCCACGTCCTCGGCCATTTCGGCCTGGGCGAAAATACCGACAACGTCGCCGACCATATCAATGACTGGGCAGCCGCTGAAGCCTTCCTGCAGCTTGTAGTCATGGGTGCCGGTCGCCTTCAGCTGCATCCAGTTGCCGACCATCGGACCGGCGAAACTCAGGTCACCCTTCCACACCCCCGCAGGGCGCCCACGGGGAAAACCAAACAGCCTCAGCGCCTCATCCGGTCGCATCCGGCGGCCGATAAGATCCAGCGGCTCGATGCCCGGGTCTTGCTTGCTGACCAACTCGGCAATCGCCACATCGCCCTTGCCCAAGTCACCACGCGGGCACCACGCCACAACCTGTGCTGCTTCACGGCCTTTGCCTTGCAGCGGGAAGTCCACCATAAATGTCTGGTCCGGCCGCCGCGCCGTGTCAGTGCGCCGCCCCAGCGCGGCATCGACGACATGGGCACAAGTCAGCACCCGTCCGCCTGGCAGCAGCACCCCGCCGCCCACGACGCTCTTACCCCGGAAGACTCGAGCGATTCGCGGGGCGTCCGAGCTGGTCATTGCTCTTGCCCAGCCCACTTCACCTTGAAGGGTGCCAACCATTTCAACGTGACCGTGAAGTTCGCCTCACCAGCTGCCTTGGCAACGACTACTCCTGCCTCCGCAGTGAGTTTGACACCGAGCTCCACGGTCAACTCATCCGGAGTTAGCGTTCTCAGCCGCGCCCCGATGGAACGCAGCGCGGGTAGCAGCCGATCGATCGCCGCCTCCAACGAGCCCGCGGCAACTAGGGCAACCTCGCCCGGGTTCACCGCCGCGGGCGCAAATCCGGCAAGCTGATCGTCGTCCATCTCGACCACGATCGTCTCGCCCTCGGCTACCGGGAACTCCACCAAGTAAGCCATCCGCCCCCCTCTGCAGAAATCTCCGCTTCCGAAGATTGTCCGACAAGGTCGACGAAGACGGCAAGCAGTGGCACCAGACCAGGAGAAGGTCGCTCTGGGCATGGATCCACTCTCAGGCTACAGGGCAGGAGGCCTACCACGACACCGACTCCCTGGACCCAGCAGAATGCCCGGCCACCACTGGCCGCTGTCAGTGCAGCTAGACGGAAAACCTGCTGGTCGATGATGACAAGCCCGCAATCGAAGCGGAGTTCGCCGGCAGCATACCGGGGAGTTCGCCGACGTTCAGCCCACCGGCCAGGCGGTCCGGGTGTCGTACTCGGTCGTCTACCTGCGCGGCAACCAGATCAGCCAGCTGCGCCTCTACTTCCCCATGTGTCTGCTGGTGGAACAACTCACATGCTGACCAGGGCCGGCCCCGGGGCCAGTAGCCGCACGCTGCCAGTAGCCGCACGCTCTTCTCGGCCCGGCCGTGTAGTGCCAAGCAAGGCCAGGCGCCTGACGGCAACAGATCCCCGGTGCAACGCTCGCCGGGATGACCGACCGGCGCGCAGATTATCTGATCTGCGTCCGGTCAAGCAGATAGTCGATCATCGGCCGGGTCGACCAGAACGAACGGGTCGGCGCGCGGTTATTAAGAGCTCTTCGCCCGGTAGGCAATCCCGACCACGGCCGGGGCAGACAGCGGCGAAATCGTATTTTTATGCACCGCCAGCATTCGGCGTGAACTTCCGCTTCTGCCGCCGACCGGGCGGTTCACCGGGTCTCTGTGGACCTCCGCGGCTGCGGCCCGCCCAGCCCCGCCTCCTACCCATCGGGCCGCCGCGCCTCCGGACCACGGCCGTCCCCGAGCCTCGGTCGTAACAGAGCGTGGACGGGTGACCGAGTGCGAGCGCGCACATCCCCGCCGATATGGGCGGGTTGATCGACCGCGACGGCTGGCTAGCGGCCTGCGTAGATCAGGTCATTCTGCGCGCCGGCAACAGCAGCGAAGGCATGTCTCAGTAGTCGAGCAGCGCGGCGGGGTCGAGGACGAGTAGTTCCCCGTCGGTGGTTAGCTTGAGGTCGCGTTCGTAGGCCGGCCATCGGGGAGCTGGGGCGGGCCGCGGGGCCGCCGGCCGCCCTGCCTGGCGGGCGATCTCAGCCAGCGCGATGGAGGCGACCAGTCGCAGCGGCCCGCAGGCGACTTGCTGAAGGCCAAGGGAGGCCACCCGGATGCGGCCAGGGGTGGCGGCCTGGACTTGCTCGGGCGCCAAGCCGATGACTACCACCTGGCGACGTCCGCGGGCGAGCCGCTCACGGGTAAGCGCCTGCCCTGGCCCCGACGGCGTGATGACGACAATCTCGCCGAAGCCAGCGGTGAAGCCGGCCAGCGCCCGCCGGACATGCAGCGGGTTCTTGTGCCATCGCGCCGCTGCCCGCGCCACCGGCGCCGGATGATGCCGGCCCGGCCCCGGCCGGCGCATCCGGACAGCAGGAAACGACGCCCGGCGCGCCGCACGCACGCGCCGCGGATCACTGCGAACGCTCCCCGACACCAGCCCATGGTGACCCACGCCACCGCAGGCTCTGGCTCGGTACGCGCCGTGACCTGACGATTGCGGTATCAGGCTTGCTGTGGATGGAAGCTAAGCTCCCAGCGGATCCGTTTCCGGCCGGCGCCTGAGGTAAACGACCCTGAAGTTCTCCGGCATCTCGGCGCCCATGGCCTGGAAGACCGCCAGTAGCGCCATCTCGTAGCTGACGCCGTCCCTCATCAGCCGCACAGCGGGCTCTTCTCTCACGATCCGCCCTTCCAGGTGCGAGGGCTGCAGCCACGCGTCCCAGACGTTGTAGTCGAGGCGGTGGAGCACGGCCAGGGTTTTATCGCCCCGGCGTCCCTTGGTCCATTTCAGGTGGACCTCGTCACGCTTCTGCACGGTCAGTTCCGGGTGTTCACGCTCGTCGTCGGGGCATACCGCCCACTCGCACCGCGGGCGGTGCTCGTCGGCCATCCGGATCAGCATGTCCAGGCTGTCGCCGTCCTGGATCGGCTCTTCCAGAATAACTCCGTCGCCGCCGGAGACGCCTCCGGTCCGGCCGCTGCACTGCAGCGCCAGCCCGGAGCCGAACCCGCCATAGCGGCGAATCAGGTACCGCGCGTACGACATGGGGAGCGGCGCTTCGGATCGCGCCCGCTGCCCGGCCAGCGGCCCGGACGGGTGCAGATGCGGATCCGGTTTCGGCTGGTGCATCAGGTAGACGACCCGGAACTCCTCCGGCATCTCGTCGCCCATGGCCCGGAAGGCGGCCGTGAGCGCCATCTCGTAGCTGACGCCGTTGCGGGTCAGCCGCACGGGCGGCTCTTCCCTGTTGGTCTGCCCTTCCAGGTGCGGAGGATGCAGCCACGCGTCCCACACGTTGTAGTCGAGGCGGTGCAGCACGGCGAAACTCCGGTCGGCCTGGGATCCCGTCTCCCATTTCAGGTGGACCTCGGCATGCTTTTCCGCGGTCGGTTCCGGGTGCTCAGGCTCGTTGCCGGGGCTTACCGCCCACTCGCACTGCGGACGGTGATCATCAGCCATCCGGATCAGCGTTTCCAGGCTGTCACCGTCGCGGATCTTGCTGAGGATGGTTCCGTTGTCGGTGAAGACGCCCCCGGTCTGGCCGCTGCACTGCAGCGCCATCCCGGAGTCGAACCAGTCAGCGCGGCGGACCTGGTACCACGCATACGACGTGGGGGGCGGCGCTTCGGACGGCTCCGTGTCACGTGCCCCTTGAGGGGCGGCGTCCGTATCGGGCACCCGCTGCCCGCCAGGCAGCCCGAGCAGCCGCAGGTACGGATGCGGCGGCTCAGGAGGACGGTGGCCGCCGGACCGGAGCAATTCGTCCAGGACCCAGCCTGGTGGTTCCTCGGCGCCGCCCGGATGCCGCTCGGAAGTCAGGGCCCAGTCGCGTACCGAGGACGGGATGTCACGGCCGAGGCCCAGGACGATGTCGGCGGCCGGGTCCAGCGGCGGGTTTTCCCGTTCGTGACGAGTGAACGCCCACATGAACCCGTCGCTCCCGTCGTCGCGCTGCGCCTCATGAACCCGTCGCACGTAGCCGGGCCGCAGCGCCACCCCGAAGTACGCGCTGGCGGGCGGATCGAACCCCGGATCTACGGCGGTCCCGCCGTTAAGGCACCATGCCCAGTTCAGCGGGATGTGCATGCCGATCGGACGGCAGGCGTAGCCCTCCGCGTACAGCAGGCCTGAGTCCATGGCCCGCCGGTAGGCGTTCCGGCCCGCGTAAGCGGGGAACATCGGGTCTGCGCCGCCGCCGGCGTCCGTGCCCGGCGTGAACAGCCGGCCGTAGCGCATGATCAGGCCCCAGCGCCTCCAGCCGCCCCACGTCACGCACTGAACCGCCACCGCGGCTACGGTCTTGGCCTCATCTTCGGTCATAGGGCGAGAATGCCCGGCCAGGCTGACGCACCGCAACAGGCAGGCGATCCCGGCGACATGACTCAGCAGACCGGCACCGCCGGGCAACGCTGGCGCCCGCGCGGCCCGGCCAGCGACACCGCAGGTGAGGGACCACAGCCCGCCCGCTACGCTGGCCCGCGAGACCACCTCACGATGAGCTCCCAGAACGGGGAATTCTGCGCGCAGCCGCCCGTCTGATCGACGTCGGCGCCAGGCCACTCCGATTCGGCGTTCGGCGTCTCTGTGAGTGCGCAGGGCGTCGCAGTTGCTGTCACTCCAGGTAATAACGGTGGAGCGGCGCCACTCCGCGCCCTGCCCGCGCCTCGTGCTAAGGCCCGCGCCGACGCGCCGCACTGGCGTGCGCCCCGGCACAAAACAGGCGCGCTTTCGCGCCGGAAGCGCCGAGCGTGGCGCCGTGCCGACGCCATTGGCCCGGCCTCTTTTGTGCGCAGGCCCGCCACCACGCGCACGCCATCACGCGCCGGCGCGGCCGGCAGCACGATCTCGGCGCTCTTCCAGGCCCCCGACAGCGCTTCCCGTGCGGCCAGGAGAGATCACCACAGCGAACGGCGCGACTAGCCCAAGCTGACCTTCTGCAAATGCGCCAAGAGTCAAGGCTGGAAATGCCCGGCCAGAACGGTTCCGCAAGCGTGTGTGGCAAGAGTCAAGGGGGCTCGGAACCAGGACATTCTCGCAGCTCAGAAGCTTGACGGCTTCCGGCAGGAGCCGGAGTCCGGGAACCCTGCCAGCAGATCTAGCCGAGGAAGGTCCCGGATCCGAACAGACGCGCGGCGTCTCTTGCGGCCCACTGTTGCAGTACTTTGCTGCTGTACTCGCTGTCCCGGCTTTCGAATTATATCTCTGACCTGTGGAGCTATGGGGATTCGAACCCCAGACCTCTTGCATGCCATGAAGCCCAGGCACTTCCGCTGACCAGCACCTATGCGGCGTGACCAGCGAAAAGACCAACACAGAGCAACGCCGGGCGACGCAGAACAACGCCCGCAAACACCGATCTGCTACCCAACCCGCTACCCGCAGACCAGAGCAATCGAACCCCCTCCCCCGCGCCGAAGCGATCCACCATGGCCAGACCATACAACTCCGCCACACCGCGCGGCCGGGACAACCACATTGTCCGAGCGACCTCGCAGCCAGTCACCCAGACGGCCCACCGGGGCCTGACACGCCCGGATCTGCCGATGTGAGGGCTGAATCTGTCGGAATTCGCCCGTATGAGACATCGAGGTGTTCCGAATTATGGCAATTTATCACAATTCAAGTGTTTACACCGTAATACTCTATCTAGACTACTATCGGCCTAATCGTCCATCACTTCACCGGGTAAATAAATTCACTTATATCCCACGAAGAAGTCGCTGCTGCCCAGTTGCGAGCTACCACCCTAAGGTCTTAGGCTGTCAGCAGCACCAGGGCGGGGATCTGAGGGGCGATAACGGTGCATTAGGGGATTCTTGGTGAATCACTCTTCCAGTTCTCTGAACTCTGGCTGAAAAAAAGATCAAGAGCGCCTTGGGTGATGCTCCACAGATCATTATTTTGCGGGCCGTCATAGAGATCGACCGCTAAGAGAGTCGTCGCCGTGTCTGCAGAATCAAGGCTGTGGATTGGCTCATAGGGACCGCTGCACATATTCCGCACCCAGGAGGCGGGCAATGGCATCCGCAGGCTTACCGCCGCGTCCGGCGAGCTCCAAGGGTAAGAGGTGGGTCTTCAATGTCCCGCCCGGCTGGCCAACGCCGCCGACCGGGTGGGAGCCGCCAGCCGACTGGCATCCTGATCCATCCTGGCCGCCCGCGCCGGCAGCCTGGGAGTTCTGGAGGCCAGCGCCGCACCGCGAGCAACGCGGAGGCAGCTTCTACATCAAGGCTGTCGCCGGGGTTCTTACCTTCGCCGCTACGATCACCGGTACGTACCTGGCGTACCTGGCCATCAAAGGCCAACCGCAGACTACCGCCAACTGGGTGCGCCAAGCCAACGCCGCCTGCGACCAAGACATCGGCCCCCTGCACATGTCCATTTACGATGGGTTGGTCCCCTCTGCGGTCGGCCAGGGCAATTCCCCCACCCAACCGTCCCTTGTTAGCAAGGTCAGTGCCCTGATCGCCTTTGAGGGCAGCCTCAGCAAACTAGTCGGCGACCTGGGCGCCCTGCAAACCCCGAAGGATAATCGCGCGCCTGAGATCCAAACTGTTCTCAGCAGCGGAAACGTGTTTGTCGACAGCCTAAGCAACTTCTCAACTATCATGCAGACGATTGTGGAGCAACCGTCCGGGTCCGCCACGTCCCAGCAGCTCACCGAGCTGAGCAACGCACAGAAGCACTTCCTGACCGCCAACGTCGCCTGGAAAAAGGCGATCGAAGCGCTCGGCCTCACCCGGTGCCCAGGCTGGGGACCCATTCAGACCATCACGCCGACCGAATCGCCGACCCCGCCGCCAACCTTGCCCACCACCCCGCCGCCGAGCTCGACAACTGCGCTCACCGACGGCGAGCAGCAGCTGATCAACTCGCTGGACCCGAACGATCTGACTGGCTGCACCGGTCGGCCCGACCTGGAGGGCGGGTCCATCGTCGCGGCCGTCAACTGTCATACCGTCGAGGCAGGGCCGACGACGCAACCGGTGATCGTGCAATTCTCGGATCTCGGCTCCGCACAGGCGTGGTTCAGCAATATCACAGCCGGCTATGTCGATAGGGGCGACTGCGCCGATGGCTACAAGCTTGGCACGTGGACCTACAATAACCTCACTGCTGGGACGCTCGGCTGCACTTATACGGGTGACGGCAGCTTCCGGGTGGTATGGATCATTAACAGCGCTCTAATCGGCGTTACCGCCGTGGGCTCTGACGGCCCAACGGTGTACGCATGGTGGACGAAATCTGCCTATGTCATCTCCAGCCCGGGCTGACCCAGACGGGCGAGGCCCCCACGTGAAGAGACTCACCGTGGCCGATCACCTCGGCAACGTTATTCCTGGCCTGTGGCAAGGACCGAAACGCCCGAGCTCTCCTGAGGCCGCCAAAGGCACCGAAAAGCTGATTGCCTAGCAGAAGCGCGCGCTCCGACCCTGTAGGGCTCGATTACTAGATCTTGTGCCGCCCGAATACTCAATTGCACGGCTGACCTGGGTTATCGCCAGCAGACTTGATGCCGTGATGGTTGGCTGGCCGGGTGCTGCTCAAGATCGTCTACCTG
>OBLW0100003244.1_pt1 | contig 12735 bp, 9 predicted proteins | sample 1520161 | NCBI WGS metagenome assembly OBLW01 (sample SAMEA3539309, study PRJEB22396) | soil metagenome | biome: tundra; feature: field; material: soil | place: USA | collected 2010-05 | depth 0.15 m
GTGCTCGCTCAGGTAGCCGTAGGTGTCGCGGTCGGCGGGGATGGCCACGCCGATGCTCGAAACCACCAGCCGGTGCGGTTCACGTGTGGAATTCTCCGCGATGACGGCGAAGACTACTTCGCCATGATCCAGGTATTTCAAGCCCTCTTTGCGAGGGATGACCTTGCATTGTGGTGGAAAGATGGACGAGACGCGAACCAGATTCTGCGAAGCGATTCCTGCATCACGGAGTGCCAGCTCAAACGAGGTCAAACGCTCTTTGTGCTTGCCTACGCCTTTTGTGAAGAAAATCTTCTTTGGGACCATGTTCTTTCCCAATTTCTATGTACCCTCCATGACGTCGGCGGAAGTGACTTTCGCAAACGTTCCCGCATGAGTTTACCGCATCTTGCCCGGTGGTGACAGAACTCAAATGGATTTCATCTGACGTTCACAAGAACAGTAACTTTTTTCGCCGGATCGCGTTTAACCAAGCATGAAATGGATCACGCTGGTTGGGGTGTGTTTGGTATGCGGGGGACTGGTGCGGGCGACTGCGCAGGCGCCGGCCGGTGCAACTGAAAATAGCGCGCAGTCGGCTGTTGGCACGCAATCCAGGGGTGCGGACTCGTCGTCTCCCGTTCCCCTCGAATGGACGCCTCCTGCGCTTGATCGGCTCAATGCGCAAGCTGCGGTGAAGTCGAGCTTCACGCTCGATCGGAACTTGCTGGGCGTGGCCGCCGGTATGGTTCCGGATTCGGAGGCAGAAGATCGCCAGGTCATCCGGAAACTTGATGGAGTTAGCGTTCACACCATGCACTTCGGCGACGCGGGCATTCCTAATGAGACCGAAGTCGATTCGATACGTGCGGCCTACCATCTGCGCGGATGGAAGCACCTGGTGACAACCACAAAAGCCGGCGGACCGGTGCGCAACGGGACGACCGACATATGGGTCGTGATGGACGGCGTCAATGTGCGGGGCGCGGTGATCCTGGCCGAAACACCAAAGAGCCTTACGCTGGTGACGGTGGCCGGAAATTTGAGCCCGGTGGATCTGCTCCACCTGCGGGGACATTTTGGGATTCCGCGCTTCGATGGCGGAAGTGTCGGCGATTTGCAATAAAAGGCAGTCCCCTTCTATGCGATTCATACAAAGCGCAAGCCCAGGACTAAGTGGTCATGAAGCGTGAGCCGGCTCGTCTCGGCTTCGTCCCACAGTCTCACGCTCTCTAGCCGCTTCGATTTGCCGAGGGAAGCCTTCGTCTGCAAATGTATAGGGGAAAGGGAGATCGCAAAAGCCAATGCAGAAAAGTTATAACGGGCTCGAATTGCCCAGGGATGGCGCTGCCATTGAGTACAACGACGGTCAATACCAGGTTCCCAATAACCCAATCATCCCCTTTATTGAAGGCGACGGCACGGGACGCGACATCTGGAAAGCCTCGCAGCGGGTCTTTGACGCGGCAGTCGAAAAGGCCTACGGCGGAAAGCGCAGCATCAAGTGGTTCGAGATTTTTGCGGGAGAGAAGGCGTTCCGCCAGTTCAATACCTGGCTGCCCGACGACTCGGTGGCGGCGGCGCGCGACCTGCGCGTTTCCATCAAGGGACCGCTGACAACGCCGATCGGCGGAGGCATTCGTTCGCTCAACGTGGCGCTACGGCAACTTTTGGATTTGTATGCGTGCGTGCGGCCGGTGAAGTATTACCAGGGCGTGCCCAGCCCGGTGAAGCATCCCGAGAAGGTCGACATGGTGATCTTCCGCGAGAACACGGAGGACGTGTACTCGGGCATCGAGTTTAAGCAAGGCAGCGCCGATGTCGCTCGTCTGATCGAATTCATCAATGAAGACCTGCTCAAGGGCAGCAAGAAAAAGATCCGTTCCGACTCGGGAGTGGGCATCAAGCCGATTTCGATCTTCGGCACCAAACGCCTCGTCCGGTATGCGATCAAGAGTGCGCTAGAGACTGGGCGCAAGACGGTCACTCTCGTGCACAAGGGCAATATTCAGAAATTCACTGAGGGCGCGTTTCGCGAGTGGGGCTATGAAGTGGCGACCCAGGAGTTTCGCGCGGAGACCGTGACCGAGCGGGAGAGCTGGATTCTCGGTAACCTCGATGCGAACCCCGCCCTCACCGTCGAGCAGAATGCCGCGCTCATCGAGCCGGGCCTCGAGTTCGGATCGGCCACCTTCCGAGAGGAGCTGTACGCCGAGGTCAAGCAGACGCTCGACTCCATCGGCAAAACCCACGGCAGGGGCGCGTGGAAGTCGAAGATCCTGGTCAACGACCGCATCGCCGATTCGATTTTTCAGCAGATCATTATTCGGCCTTCGGATTACAGCATTCTCGCCACGACCAATCTGAATGGCGACTATATATCGGACGCGGCGGCCGCGCAGGTAGGAGGGCTCGGCATCGCACCGGGCGCGAATATCGGCGACGGCTACGCAATCTTTGAAGCCACGCACGGCACTGCGCCGAAGTACGCCGATAAAGACGTCATCAATCCCGGATCTGTGATCCTGTCCGGGGTCATGCTGCTCGATTTCATTGGCTGGAAGGAAGCGGCAAAGCTGATTGAGACATCGATGGAGAAGACCATCCTGCAGAAATTCGTGACGTACGATTTCGAGCGCCAGACGGCTGGAGCGACAAAGGTCGGCACTAGCGAGTTTGCGACGCGGATCATTGGAAATATGTAACAGTTCGTAGTTCTAAGTTCGCAGTTCTGAGTCATTCATCGACAGTCATCACATAGAGCTGTGAACTGTGAACTCGCCAACATTCCCGAGGAGAAATGAGATGAGGAAGAAGGTAAGCATTGTCGGCGCGGGCAACGTGGGCGCCACTGCGGCACATTGGATTGCTTCAAAGGAACTCGCGGACGTTGCGCTTATCGATGTGGTGGAAGGGGTACCGCAGGGCAAGGCACTCGACCTGCTCGAAGCCATGCCCATTGAAAAGCGTGACGTGCATGTGACCGGCGCGAACGATTACGCAGCCACGGCGAACTCCGACATCGTGGTGATTACGGCGGGCATTCCCCGCAAGCCGGGCATGAGCCGCGACGACCTCCTGCATACCAACTTCAAGATCATGTCGGATGTGGTGCAGAAAGTTGTCGCACAATCGCCTGAGTGCATCCTGATCATTGTGTCGAATCCCTTGGACGCGATGGCACAGGCGGCTTATCGGCAAGCCGGATTCAATCGCGAACGCGTCATTGGCATGGCAGGCATACTGGATTCCGCTCGCTTCCGCACGTTTATCGCGGAAGAGCTGAACGTCAGCGTCGAAAACGTCACAGCCTTTGTGCTGGGCGGCCACGGCGACACCATGGTTCCGCTTCCCCGCTACTCCACTGTCGCCGGAATTCCCATCACCGAACTCATCGCACCCGATCGCCTGGAAGCGATTGTCCAGCGCACACGCGATGGCGGCGCCGAGATCGTCAAGCACCTCAAGACCGGCAGCGCCTACTACGCGCCTTCTGCAGCCGCCACTGAGATGGTCGAAGCCATCCTTAAAGACAAGAAGAAGATCCTTCCCTGCGCAGCTTATCTCCAGGGCGAGTACGGAATCGATGGATTCTACATCGGCGTTCCGTGCAAGCTGGGAGCCGCAGGCCTTGAAAAGATCATCGAGATCAAGCTCACACCCGAAGAAGACGCAGCTCTCAAAAAGAGTGCAGCCGCAGTGAAGGAATTGTGCGACGTGATCGGCGTCTGACAGCTACCGGGTCACCGACCGCGCGATTTCGGACTTTGGGATTCTCGCTTTCCCACCCTTTCGCCAGTAAAAAGGCGAAAGGATGGGGCACGGAGCACGCACAAAGCGGTCAGAGACTTGGCGTGAATCGCCGGCAATCAGACGCGGTCGTTTTACCGCCGCAGGAACACGACCAGATTGGGCCCGATTTGCGGTGCGCACTGACTGGGAGCGAGGTGACCGCAGCCCTGGATCACTTCAAGCTGCGAGCCGGAAATCAACTTGTGCATCGTTTCACCCTCGTTGATGGGCGTGATGCGATCAAGCTCGCCCCAGACAATCAACGCGGGCATTTTCAAGCCGGGCAGTAGGCGATCTGTCGCGTCATGGCCCGTCAACATGGATGCCAGCGCTCGGTGAATGACCCACGCATTTTGCTTCGAACGCCGAAGAATATCGGTTGCAACGAAATCCGGCACATTTGGCGGATGCGGCATCAGAAGTTCATCCAGTTGCGACAATTCGTCCGCAGTTGCCGGGGTGAACAGGTTAGTGTTCCAGTCGGGCTTCAAGGCAAGGCCTGCGCTGTCAAAGAGAATCAACTTGCGCACGCGTTCGGGACGTTCCGCCGCGACTCGCTGCACAATCCAGCCACCCATGGACCAACCGCCAAGGTCCACTTGCTTCAATCCGAGGGCGTCTAGAAAACCACCAACCACACCCACCTCGTTCGGAACTGAATAGGAAAAGCCGGCCGGCTTTTCGCTTTGTCCGTAGCCGAGCAAATCCGGCAAATAGACTCGGTAGCCCGCCTTGCTCAGATAGGGAGCCAGATTCTGCCAATTTTCTGCGCGGCCTCCCAGGCCATGAACTAGCACGACTGCTGGGCCCGAGTCCGGACCAAGCGCGTAATAGTGAACCCGATAGCCTTCCACCAACGTCGATCGAGATTCCGCACCGGCCCGAAGCAACCGAAGTTCGGAGTAGGTGTTGAAGAACTCGACGGGGCGAGCCCAGAACGCGACTCCGCCCAAAACGGCCAGCGCTATCAGAGTTCCGAAGATCCATAAAAGACGCCGGATCAATCGCCCTTCCTTGTCTCAAGCGCCCTTGCGCGTTGCCACCCATTCTCGATCACGCGCACTGTGACCGGATCGAGCACCAGCGCGCTGTGGCTGTTCCACTCGGCTCGCTCAACCCAGCGCACAGCGTCGGCATCGGAGGCTGCCCTCAGGTCGCCCCCCACCACGCGGCAAAGATAATCTGCGATCACGTAATGGTAGCGAACGCGTTCCCCGTCGCGATGAATGCGGTCGAGCAGTTCAATCAGTTCGACCGGCTCGACGAGCAAACCTGTCTCTTCTTCAACTTCGCGGATCACTCCAGCCTGAAGCGACTCACCCAATTCGACCATGCCGCCGGGAAGAGACCAGTGTCCCTTCAGCGGCTCGCGGCCACGCTGAACAAGGAGCACCCGGCCTTCGTCGACGATCACCGCGCCGACACCGACGAGCGGCGTTTCGGGGAACTCTCTCAACATCGTTGGGTGCCAACCTATCTCCTTTTATATGTTAGCGGTTCAGACGGGACAGGTTTCATCCAATAGTAATCGCGATGCGTGGCCATTGGGGGCTCTGCATCGTCTCTGCGGGCGTATCATCAAAGACAACCGGGGGCGAAATTGACAGAGTTTACGCTTCGGATCGATGGAATGCATTGCGGCTCCTGTGTTCGCCGGGTTAGCCAGGCATTGAAAATGGGTGAGAAGGTCAAAGTTGTCGAGGTTCGAGTTGGAGCTGCACGAATAAGTTCCCCCGAAGAGCCCGCGCCAGTCGATCTTGCCATCGCAGCGTTGGCCAAGGCCGGGTATACCGCGCATTTGGAGCAATAGCTCGTCGATGGAGACCCATTCCCCAGAAACCGTCACGCTTCCGGTGCTGGGCATGACCTGCGCGGCTTGCCAACATCATGTGGAATCCGCGTTGCGATCGACCGCTGGAGTCGAGTCCGCGCACGTCGATCTGATGGCTAATCGAGCGACCGTGGTGTTTGACCCGCTTCGCGCGGACCCGCCAGCGCTCGTGGAAGCGATTCGGGAAGCCGGCTACGATGCAGTTCTTACCGCTCCGGGAGATTCTAGGTCATCGGGAGACTCCGAACACTCCGGAAGCAAACAGGACTTCAAGGCTGGGCTCATGATCATTGCCGGTGGGTTGGCGATGATTGTAGCAATGCCGCTCGACACGCAGATGGGGATGTTGGATCGCGCCCTGATGCGCCAACTGCCATGGCTGTACGCTATCCCACCAGATCTGGTTCGCTGGACACTCCTGATTGCGACCGCGGTCCTGCTGGTCTGGGCTGGGCGCCCAATTTTTGCGAACGCCGCGCGCGGCTTGCGCCATGGCACCACGAACATGAATTCGATGGTGAGCCTGGGAACCGGCGTAGCCTTTCTTTATTCCGCATTTGCTACGATAGCGCCCGGCAATGGCAAGCAGGTTTATTTCGATGCGGTCTTGCTGATCCTCGGCTTTCTTCTCCTAGGCAAAACCCTGGAGGCGCGAGCCAAGCGCCGTGCATTGGCCGCATTGGATTCCCTAAGTCGGATGCGGCCATCCACTGCGCGACGAATCGTCGACAGTATGGAAACGGTGGTACCGCTGGAAGAAATTGGGGTCGGCGACTACGTAAAGGTCCTCCCCGGTGAGCGCTTCCCTGTAGACGCGGAGATCTTCGAAGGCCGCACCTCAGTGGACGAGTCGATGCTCACCGGCGAGTCCACGCCCGTGGTCCGCGAGCGCGGTCACAGAGTCTACGCCGGCTCGCTCAACTACGACGGAGCTGTCGTTTGCCGCGCACAGTCGCTCGGCGAAGATACTGTGCTGGCGCAGATTGCTCACATGGTTGCACAGGCACAGAGCTCTCGTGCTCCTATGGAGCAGCTCGCCGACCGCGCCAGTTCGATTTTTGTGCCTACAGTGATCGCGCTTGCAGTTGTCACATTCGTGATCTGGGTGCTTGCCACGCACTCTATCGAAATGGCGCTTGCCAGCTCGGTTGCCGTTCTTGTGATTGCCTGCCCCTGTGCGATGGGGCTCGCGATTCCTGCTGCCCTCACCGTTGCGGTCGGACGTGGAGCGCAACTCGGCGTGCTTTACAAGGGTGGCGAATCGATTGAACGCCTTTCGAACATTGACGCAATGGTGTTGGACAAGACCGGGACCTTGACGGAAGGCCGCCCCGCTTTGGCCGCGATTCAACCCCTGATTGGCTATCAAGAGAACGATCTGCTCCGGTTAGCCGCAGCCACCGAGGAGCAGTCGAATCACCCCTTGGCGCATGCAATCGTGGATGCTGCGCGCAGCCGAAACCTATCATGGCAACCGGCTCGGGACGTGCAAATCATGCCGGGTCGCGGCGTCACAGCTACGGTGGAAGACTTCAAGTGCATGATCGGCAACGAGGCAATGTTTCAAGAGCTGTTTGCTAAATCACCGAATAACTTCATGCCCGCAAAGCCGGGAATGACCAGGCTCTTCCTTTCGCTCGACAGTCAGCTAGCCGGATGTTTTGACGTTCGCGACACTCTCTGGCCGGATGCGGCAGAGACTGTCACATCCTTGCGCAATGCCGGGCTTCGCGTCATTATGCTGACCGGCGATTCCGCCGCCGCGTCTGCGCCGATCGCGAGCCAGGTGGGTATCTCCGAAATGGAGGCTGGTCTCGATCCGGCAGCCAAGCTTGCACGCATTCAGGCATTGCAGGACGAAGGACTGCGCGTGGCGATGGTTGGTGATGGAATCAACGACGCCGGAGCCCTCGCTCAAGCGGACGTTGGTTTGGCCATGGGATCGGGAACAGATCTAACGCAGGAGGCCGGGGACGTGGTTCTCTTGCGCGCCCAACCCACTTCCATTATTGTGGCCCGGGATCTTGCGCGGAGCGCGTTGCACATCATGCGGGAAAACCTGGCATGGGCAGTGGGCTACAACATTGTTGGGATTCCGCTGGCGGCTGGATTGCTCTATCCGGCATTCCATATCCAGCTGAGTCCGTGGGTGGCTGCAGCGGCCATGGCCCTGAGTTCGGTCAGCGTGCTGATGAACAGCTTGCGCTTGCGGCGCTGGCAGCCGATTCCGCTCCCGGGTGCACAACCGCGATAGACTGGATCCAGAGCCCACTTGTGCGGATCCTGACCCGTTACATCCTCGGCGAAATCCTCTCTCACACGCTGATCGGCGGCGTGATCTTCACATTCATTCTCTTCATGCGCGACCTCGACCACATCCTTGAAATGGTCGTGCGCAACAGTTCCACATGGGCAGATGTCCTGGAAGTTTTTCTCCTGACGATGCCCAATACCTTCAAAGTCACGATTCCCATGGCCGTGCTGGTGGGAATCCTGCTCGGCCTCAGCCGCCTTGCGGCCGATAGCGAGATCATCGCCATGCGCGCTTCAGGCATGGGCATCGGCTATTTCGTACGCGTCGCATCGATTGTGGCGGTCAGCGGCACATTGCTGGGGCTGGCGAATTCGATCTACCTGGCACCGCGCGCCAATCAGGCCATCCTCGACCTGCAGCAGACATTGGAGACCTCGCAAGCTTCCTACGAAATACAGCCGCGAGTTTTCTACGAGGATTTTCGGAACCGGGTTCTCTACGTACAAAATGTGCGCGCAGGAACCGGCGCGTCGAATTGGGATCGGGTCTTCATGGCGGATGTTACCGATCCGACAACGCCCCTGGTCACAACCGCAGCTTCCGCGACTGTAGTGAGTGATTCGACTCAGGAACTGCTCATGCGACTGCGCAGCGGCACCGAGCACGACACGGTGGCCGGCCAGCCGGAGCAATACAAAGTATCCACTTTTACCAGCACCGATCTGCCTCTTCCGCTAAGTCAGCAAAACGATATCCACCTCGGGCGCCTGGATACGGCCATTTATGCAATGCCGATGGCTACCCTTGAAAAGCGCACCCATGGCCCCGATGGAAGGCGTTTCCAGATCGAGCTGCAATCCCGCATTTCCTATCCCGCCGCTTGCTTGGTGCTGATGCTTGTCGGCGTGCCCCTAGGCGTAATTTCGAGGCGCGGCGGCAAAAGCTCCGGCTTCGTCTTCACTCTTTTGCTCGTCATCCTCTACTACGTTCTCTCCTACACAGGGATCGCGCTCGGGCGGCAGAACAAGCTCTCCGCATTTCTCGCGGTGTGGTTAGCCAACATCCTCTTCGCCGCGGCCGGCAGCTTTCTGCTGTGGCAGATGGCTAGCGGTGGACGCGTCTTGAGCGCGCTTGGACGGTGGATGGCGCAACTGTCTGATCTGACTGCAAAGACTCAGGAGAATGCGAAAGCCTTCTCAGGGCTGTTGAACCGGCTGCAGCCCCTCTCAGCGCGGCGTCGCGCGCGCGGCGTGTTCTTTCGCATCCTCGATGAATATGTTGTTCGCGAATTCCTGAACACATTTTTGCTCGTTCTGGCTGGATTCGTTCTCCTGATGCTGGTCTTCACCTTCTTCGAACTTGTCGGCGATATCATTCGGAACCATATTCCGCTGATGACCGTCGGCGAGTATCTCGTCAACCTGACACCCAGCATGCTCTATCAAATTGCTCCGTTGGCTGTGCTGATCGCGGTGCTGGTCACATTTGGCGTTCTCAATCGCAACAGCGAAATCGTTGCCATGAAGGCAACGGGAATCAGTCTCTATCGCCTCGTGGTTCCAATCGTCGCAATATCCGCGGTCCTGGCGGCGGGATTGTTCCTTTTCGATCAGTATTATCTCCCTCAAGCCAACCGCAAGCAGGAAGCGCTGCGCAGCACGATCAAGGGACGTCCACCACAGACATTTCTACATCCTGAACAGAAGTGGATCTTTGGCGAACCACGCGCGGGCGAAGTCAGCCGCATCTTTTATTACCAGTTCTTCGATCCGGGCAGCAATGAGTTCGCGAACTTCTCCGTGTTCGAATTCGATCGATCCACATTCGCCATTTCGCGCCGCATCTTTGCCTCCCGCGTCTTTTGGGATACTCGCACCGGATCTTGGGTATTTCAGAACGGATGGGTTCGCGATTTCGATGGAGCAGCGCAGACACGGTATCAGGATTTCAAATTCACTTCGTTTCCCGAAATTCACGAAGAACCAACCTACTTCACGAAAGAAAACAAGCAATCGCAGGAGATGAACTTCGGTCAGCTCGACCGATATATTCGCGACTTGCGGCAGAGCGGCTTTGACACGATGCGACTGCGTGTTGCGCTATGGCACAAGCTTGCCTATCCGCTCATCGCCATCGTCATGGCGGTTTTAGGCATTCCCTTCGCGCTTTCGATGGGCCGTCGCGGCTCTCTCAGTGGAATTGCAGTGGCGATCGCCGTCGCACTCACGTATTGGGTAGTCGAGGGCCTCTTCGGGGCCATGGGCAACGTGAACTATCTGCCAGCGGCCCTGGCTGCCTGGAGTCCGGACGTTTTATTCGGACTGACAGGAGGCTACTTTCTCCTGCGCACACCAACATAATCCGGTAGGACGCGGCCCCATCCGGGAGCTGCACTTGAATCCAAACATTTCTAGCGACACCGTACAATAGAGCCATGCTTCGCGACCTCCGGCCACTCTTCGGTTACATGCGCCGCTACCGCTGGGGTTATCTCTGGGGAACGCTTTCGTGCATCGCCACCAATGGCGTGTGGGTACTTTTCCCGCTGGTGATTGAAAAGGCCATCGATGGTCTGGAGCACGGCGTAACGCGGCAAAAAATTCTCGTCTTTTCGGGACTGCTCGTCGCAATCGCCCTCTTGAAGGGTATTTTCCTTTACGCCCAGCGCTGGATTCTCATTGGCATCTCGCGAGAAATTGAATTCGACTTGCGCAACGACTTGTTCCGCCAACTGGAACTTCAGGATTCTGGTTTCTACCAGCACTATCGAACCGGCGACATCATGGCGCGCATGACTAACGACCTGAACGCAGTGCGCATGCTGCTGGGTCCGGCGCTGATGTATAGCGCGAACACAATCTTCTTCACTGTCGGCGCGCTCTTTTTCCTGCTTCGCATCAGCCCATATTTGACCCTGGTGGCATGGGCGCCGATGCCGCTTGCCAGCATCCTTGTTCAATACTTTGGACGAAAGATTCACGACCGGTTCGAGCGAATCCAGGAGAGCTTCTCGGAAATCTCGTCGCAAGCGCAGGAGAACTATTCCGGTGCACGCCTTGTTCGCGCATTTGCCCGCGAAGAATCGCAGATCAACCTGTTCGAGACTCTCAATCGCCGGTACATCGCCCGCGCTCAGCGTCTTGTCCAGCTGATGGGCATGTTATGGCCGACCCTTGAGTTCATTCTCGGTATCTCAATGATCATTACGCTGCTCGTCGGCGGCCATGAGGTCATTGATCACCGCATTACACCGGGTCAATTCGTCGCCTTCAATACTTATATGATTCTCCTCATTTGGCCCATCATCGCTGTGGGATGGGTCGTGAACCTCTTTCAAAGAGGCACCGCGTCGGTGAAGCGCATTGACGAGTTGCTTAAAGCCAAGCCCGCGATTGATGACAGCACGGCGGACACTTCGATTCGTTCGAATGCCACTCTTCGCGGAGAAATAGAATTTCGCAATCTCAGCTTCAGCTACGAAAATTCTGAGGTGCTGCACAATATCTCATTGCACATTCCGGCTGGCTCGACGATTGCGATTGTCGGCCCGACCGGGTCAGGAAAGACTACCCTGGTGAACCTCATTGCAAGGCTCTTTGAGGTGCCGGATGGTTCCCTTCTGATCGATGACCGTGAAATTCGCGATTATCCCCTCGCCATGCTGCGTCGGAACATCGGCATGGTGCCGCAGGAGACATTCCTCTTCAGCGAAACAATCCGTGGAAACCTCACATTTGGGGTTCCAGATGCCAACCTCGAAGACATGCTTGAGGCTGCCGAAGCTGCGCATATTCGCCGCGAGATTGAGGAGTTCCCGCAGGGATTTGAAACCATGGTAGGTGAACGCGGAGTCACTCTTTCCGGCGGCCAGAAACAGCGTGCCGCCATCGCACGCGCCTTGCTTCGGCGACCAGCAATTCTGATTCTCGATGATGCGCTTGCCAACGTGGACACCTACACGGAAGAGCGCATCCTCAGCGGACTGGGCAGCTATACCACCGCCGCAACAACGATCCTGATTTCGCATCGCGTCTCAACCGTACGGAACGCAGATCAAATCGCAGTGCTGGAACGCGGCAGAATCGTCGAAATCGGCAGGCACGAAGAGTTGCTCGCGCTCGATGGTTACTATGCCAGCCTCTATCAGAAGCAACAGCTGGAAGAAGAATTGACGGTTGCAGGCTAAGCGGTCCAATGACCAACTTCAGCCGAATCGAAATCCGGGTCAGAAGTTGTCTGTACTAATTGAGGACGATTTGCCGAAGCTAGCGAAGTCTGTGGTTCGCCTTGATTCACCTCCTGCGCAACCTGTTTCCACGCATCCCGCACGTCGCGGACACATTCGATCGCATGGTTGAATTTCTGGCGTGACGCCGACTGTGAAGCCTGCATGGACGTAGTGGCGGAGTCCGTGGTGTAGATGGACGTGCCCGTGCTGTTGACTGCCGCGAGCTGGCCCGCACTTCCGGCCGCACTCGTGAGGGTGATTGTGTTGTTGTTTCCGCCCCCAGTGCTGGAGATGACTGCCGTGATTCCCAGCCCGTTGTTGGCCCCACCTGCATTGTTGAACGAGTTGGCCAAGTCTTGAATGTTGTCCGTGCTCTGGTTCGCTGCGCCCACGGTGCGCGTCGGTATACCTTGCAACAGGTCGCAGCTTCCGTAGGTCGTACAGCCTACGACGTGCGCGTAGAAGGGCACGCCGATAACTTACCAATACACAATGTCGAATTCGACTCGAATTGGGAGCTGTCGTCCGCCCGCGCCACAGCGATTGCTCGCATCATCCTGTCTCTCGATGCCATCCCACCTCAACGGCTTTCGGTCGCGGGCTTTGCGGAATTTCATCCGGTCGCCAGCAATACAACTCCGGAAGGCCGCG
>OBLW0100003246.1_pt1 | contig 12727 bp, 10 predicted proteins | sample 1520161 | NCBI WGS metagenome assembly OBLW01 (sample SAMEA3539309, study PRJEB22396) | soil metagenome | biome: tundra; feature: field; material: soil | place: USA | collected 2010-05 | depth 0.15 m
GGCGAAAGTACCGGCTGAAGTGTGTAACACCGTGCAGGTAGCAGCGGATGGTTGTTTCGGCGAAGTTGCGGCGCTGCAACTCCTCAAGCATGAGCTGACGTAGTTGGTTCACAGAGAATCCTCCTTCTCTGCGAACCAAACTATCCCGGCAGCCCCAAATGTTGGTCTGGGAACACGCGGAAGCGTCCGCCGCCGCAGCGGCTTCGTTCAAGTCGGCTTTACTTAACGTACTTTGCAGCCCGCTTTCCGAAGCGACCTCAAAAACTTCCACTCGTGATCTGACGCCTACTAGGTTCGCCCCGCCCGCATCCGTATCCGACTATTCTCCTCTGAGGTTCTGGATGAGTAGACGCAGGTAGGCCTCGGCACCGATTTCCTCGATCAGCTTGGCGCCAGCCGCAACCCATTCTTCGACCGGAACCAGCGGTTCAGGTGGTTCAGCGATCCAGGGAGCAACCCGGTCCAGGCAGTAAACGGGGTTGCACACCATCTTCCTGATGTCCTCGGCCGACATCTCCCCGGGGATCCCTGCGGTTGCCGCCGCGCGCCCAGCCAGGTGTTCAAGCACAACTCGGGGCATTTGCAATTCATCTTGAAGGCCCGCAACCGACGGGTTGGAAGACGGCTCGGGCGCCCTTCGGTATATGGGGTTCTTCTCGTGTTTCAGGGCTTCGGTCAGCTCGTTGACCTTCGGGTCCGGCTTCGCGTAGACCTCGTTGTACACCGGGTATGCTCTTTCGTAGATTGAGGACTCCAACTGCTCGCTCATACTTTCGAAACGCAGAGGCAGCGTTCCTTCTTCACCGGGCCTCGTGCCGAGCTTGAAGTGGACAGCAATCGCGTGGTCTAGCTGCATCAGCTCGGCGGCATCGGGGTTGTCGACTTCGTCCAGAACATCGGCAACCTCAACCTCAGACTCCCCGGCAGCAAGTGACACATCTCCGTTGGACCAGCGACATAAGTATGTGGCCATTAGTTTCTTTTCTGCTCGAGGCCCGGGTGCCGTTGTCTACGGACAAACTCGTTACTCCCGGACTAACCTATCCCGCCTGACTTCGGCGTACTTGCCCGCACTCGTTTTTCCCGAGCAGCAACAATAGTAGAACAATTAGCCTGAAGATCTAACAACTGCTCACCTCGTGTGAATAGGCATCGCGAGCGATGCGATCGGGAAGGCCGGGCACGTCGGGGTGTTCGGACGCCGTGCGCCCCGAAAAAGCGTGTGCAAGCCAGATCCCAGAAAAGATGGATTTTGGCGACATATAATTCAGGGAAATCGGCGCTCAAAATGGAAACGCTGGATAATACCCAGGATATTGAGAGGATTCGCGATGAAAGCTCCAAAGCCCTGTTTAGCGATCTTGGCCGCTGTATTGGCAATCGGTTTGCCGGTAGCGTCTGTTGGCTACGCTCAACAATCGCCAGTGCAAGGCTTTGGGGGGATCCACCCCATCGATGCTCATGTTCATGTTTATATTGAGACTCCGGCGCTCAATGCGTTTCTGCTTCGCAATAACCTGCTTTTTCTTGACATTGCTGTCCTCGATGATCGAGACCCGTTCTACAAAAGTTTTGAGGCTCAATATGGCGGAGTGCAGAGCGTAATTCGGGGTACCCCAGGCCATGCTTCCTTATGCACAACATTCAACCCCTACGATTTCGAAGACTCGGGATTTTCCGATCGCGTCATCCGGCAGTTGAATGAAAATTTCCAGCAGGGCGCCGTAGCTGTAAAAATCTATAAAACCATCGGCATGGAGATCAGGAAGAAAGATGGCACGTACCTGATGCCAGATGATCCAGTATTCCGGCCCATCTATCAGGATATTGCTGCACATAATCGGACCGTCGTCGCTCATCTTGCCGAACCGACTTCGTGCTGGCAGCCGCCCAACCCCTCCAGCCCCGACTTTGATTACTACCAGGGTCACCCGGGAGAATATGCGTACGCTCATCCTGAATGGCCTTCGAAGGAGGCTATCCTGGCCGCGCGCGATCATATGTTGGAACAAAATCCAAACCTACGCGTCGTCGGTGCTCATCTGGGGAGCATGGAAGTCGATGTTGACGAGATCGCGAAACGCTTCGATCGATATCCCAATTTCGCGGTGGATACAGCTGCGCGTGTTCTCTATCTCATGTTGCAGCCGCCCAATAAAGTTAGGAAGTTTCTCATCAAGTATCGGGACCGGGTTCTCTATGGGACCGACTTTGAAATGTTGCCAGATACGAACGCGGAGAGGGAGCTTTCCGATTTACAGGATACATACGCGCTGGATTGGAAGTACTTCGCAACCAAAGAGACCTTTGACTGCAAGGGACACAAAGTTACTGGTCTTGGGCTGCCGAAGTCAGTTCTACGCAAGCTTTACCATGAGAATGCGGTGCATTGGTTTCCAGGGATTCTTGCGAAACCAACGATAGTTAGTTCCCGATGATCGGGGGCTTATACGAAATTGAATGACCGCCAGCACCGAGCTTTTTCACCTTGCTACCCCACCTCGGCGATCACCCAATAGCGACCATAGGTTCGTTCTTATTGATAATGCACTGAAGCAGACGGAAAGAGACGGGTATCAACAAGTGCCGAAGCGTGTGCGGCACCTGGCGAAGATCGGCGACGAGTGAGCCACAATTGTCGAGTTCCGAGAGAATCACCGCCTATGCGTAAGTAATTGGACGACTTAGTTGCCGGTGGATAACGGGCTTGCGAGCAACAACTCGTAATGATGAGGTATCGGGAGTGCATCGGCACGCTGACGCTCTACACCCTTCGCATATGCGGCTGCAAGGGCTTCTGCGGTCGGCGACAGTTCAGCAACCGCGGAGGTGTTGATGATACCGAAGCGTGCCGATTCCAAGTTGTTCACTCTTTCCGTATCGAAGAGGACCAGTCGGGCCTGCTGCAGCATGGGTGTTTCCATCGTAGCGAGGTTGATTCCGGTCGCGAGCTGATCGGCCGTAAACTTGCCGATCGCACGGCCATCGATAAGCAGATCGTAAGCCCCGGGAGCGAGTGCATGTACCTTCAGTGTCTCCTGATCAAGCGCAGAGACTATATCAGAAGACTTAAGCACCAGTCCGAGGACAGGATCAACCTCGGATGGCGGAAACGGAAGCGGAAGCGATTTGTCGGCTTGCGTCCAGCCGATTCCGTTTTTGCCCTTTGTCTTAATTACGACCAGATCGGTGACGTTGGTGTTCGCAGCATCAGCCCGTGGCTTGGCGCCCGCATCGATCTCGACTGAGCTTACTAGCGCGGACGCATGCCAACTTTTGAGCAGACTCTCGGCCATAATCCAATGTCCGCCCTGCTGTGGATGCACACGGTCCGGAACGACCTGCTGCGCAAGTGCGGGGGATTCGGTGTTGATTGCTTTGAGCACTGAGGTGACCGGCGCATTGAAGTCTGCCACCAGCGCGCCACGCTCACTCGCAAGCTGAGCGACAAAAGCGCTGTATTTCAGCAGGACGCTGTTGAGCCCGCCAGGTACGGCCGGTTCCCGAGTCACGTCGTCATAAGGTGAAGGTTGAATAAGCGTGAGGCGAGTGTGCGGGCTGTTCTTATGAATAGACTCGACAATGTGCCGGAAACCCTCAGTGTAAGTCGCATAGATGCCAGGCTGATCGGGCCTGTAGTAGCAGTCGTTCATGCCGAGCATGATCGTGATCACATCCGGGTGCCAGGCAAAAACGTCGCGATCAAGACGCAGGTCGATGGGCCCGGCCCGCCCGCCGCTGACCTTGTCACCGCCCACACCGGCATTGTGAAAGCTCACCTTCCATGTTGGATATCGAGTCAGTACGTACTCCTCGACGTCCTCGGTGTATTCGCGTTGCTCGGTAATGCTGTCGCCAAAGAAGGTTATGCGGTCGGCGTCGTGGATAGCAAAATCCGATGAGTTGGTCTGGGGGTTCGCGACGCGGAAAGGCAAGATGAAGAAGACAAGAAAAAGAGCAGTTCGAGCAGTACGGATGTTGTATGTCACATTTCCTCCTGGCATGGACGGCAGGGACATACGATATAGGAAGAGTCGGAATACACGCAAGCCCCTGCCTACCGCATGTTGTGGAGATTGGCGACTTATCGAGTCTTCGGTTCAGCGGAATCTGTAATTCAATAGACAAACTTTTTTATGAACTTGACAGTGATAGGTACGGACGCCTATAGCCCGGCTATTTCAATATGGTTTGGGGCGCTTAGCGGTTGCCAGGCATAAGCGCTGCGACATCCTTCCGAATCGGCCACAACACGACGAGCGCCCTCGTTTTTCAATCGGACCCTGACGCACATCGGAGGTTGCTCAGTGGTGCCGGCACGAGGAACTCTGCGCACAGCGAACCTAAGTGTTGACGAAAAAGCACGTCACATCGCTAGGTAAACCACCTCGTGCTTATCGAACTGCATGCTTGTTTGGCTCGAAGCTTACGCAAGCGCCAGATTCATGTTGCTGATGGCCTCATCAATCTCTTGCGTGCTCTTAAAGCCAATCGTCGCGCTGTCCACCCCTGCATTCTGGAAAGCGAACCTCATCGCCTTCACGCGGTCGTCATGACTATGCTGGAACTGACCGCCGCCGCACAGCTTCATCCCGATCACACCCAGCCCTTCCTTCTTCAACTGGTGGATGTGATCGACCACTTCGCTCACGTTGTCGGGGTGGTTGGTGTCCTCGTAGGTCGGCCCGTCCATGCGCGCGCCGTTGTGGTTGATGCGGATCAATCCCACGTCGAGCCAATTGGTGCCCGGCATCTGGCGCAGAGCCGGCAGCCCATGCACTGAGGCGCCATGTGTGCGGATGATATTTCTCTGCTGTGCTGCAAGGATCCCATCCTGCCAGCGTTTCGTCGTCTCCGGCCAGTCAGCCGAGTGCTGCCAGTGCAGCAGCATTACATCGAAGTATTCGGTCTGCGAGGTGCGCCGCAGTTCGTCAAATTTTGCCTGGGGGTCAATGCCCTCATGGAACGTAGTCACCTTGGTCATCAGTTGATAGCTATCGCGTGGCAAGCCTTTCAGTGCCTCGCCCAGCATTGCTGGCGTCTGGTAAGCCTCGGCCGTCTCGAAGAAGCGGATGCCGTGGTCGTATGTATAGCGCACCAGCCGTGTAAACTCCTGCTGGCCCAGCGCTGCCTGCACTGCACCGCCATCCGTCCCGGTTCCGAAGGCCAGCCGCGTCACCCCTATCTTTGACCGGCCTAACACAACGGTGTCGGTCGCGGTGCGTTTAGCGGAAAGAGGAAGCGTTCCAACGGTCGCCATGGCTCCAGCGGCCAGACCTGTTTTGAGGAAACTACGCCTTGTGGTTTGACTCATCCCGACCTCCTCGGCTCAAGCCTGTGGCGAGCCAGATTAGTGGATATTAGCACGGGACGCGGTTGCAATCTAATCTCATGCTAGCGTAACGAATCCGATATGCTGGATTCCGTAGCTTAACTCAAGACCTCACCTGCCGGGAGCCCTATGAACAAGGCTGTAATGGTTGCTGTCACCCTGTGCTTTTGCCCGGCGGCTTTCGCCGCATCCGTCATCACTTCCCGTCTGGAAGACCCCAAGGCCATTTATGTGGATCCTCCTGCGACGAATGCGGACAGTTCCGCCGCGCTGCAGGCAGCCATCGACAAGGCATCGGGCACTGGGCGGGAGGGCATCGTTTTCGTCCCCACGGGCCGTTACACCATCACGCGAACCGTCTACGTGTGGCCGGGCGTGCGGCTCATCGGGTATGGCGCAACGCGCCCGGTGTTCGTGCTTCCGCCGAATACGCCAGGCTTCCAGAAAGGTATCGGTGTGATGGTGATGTTCACGGGGCTGACACCTCATGAACAGCCGCGGGCAGGGGATCGCATTGCATTTCCTCCTCCGGGATCGGTGCCGCCGAACAACAACGTGGCCGATGCCAATCCGAATACGTTTTATTCGGCGATGAGCAACATCGATATCGAGATCGGAGACGATAATCCTGCTGCGGTCGCGGTGCGCTTCCATGTGGCGCAACACTCATTTCTGACTCACATGGACTTTCATCTTGGATCAGGGCTGGCCGGGGTTTACCAGGCGGGGAATGAGGCGGAGGATCTGCGCTTCTACGGAGGGCGCTACGGAATCCTCACGGAGAATACCTCGCCGGCTTGGCAGTTCACGCTGATTGACTCGGTGTTCGAGGGGCAAAAGGAAGCAGCCATCCGGGAGCATGAAGCCGGGTTGACGTTGATTCGCGATACGTTTCACGACGTGCCGAAGGCGATCGATATCGATGATGGCTATTCGGATCAGCTTTGGGTGAAGGATTCGCGGTTTCTCAACATCAGCGGGCCGGTGGTGACGATCAGCCTGGAGGAAAGCCCGTTGACGGAGATCGGATTCGAGAACGCAGTGCTGAGCAACGCACCGGTCTTCGCCAAACTACGCGAGAGCGGGAAGACCGTCGCCGGAAAAGGCGCGGTTTACGCGGTGAAGAACTTCACTTATGGGTTGATCGTGCCGGGCGAAGAGCAGATGGGGTCCATCGGCATGCAGTATGAGGCTGCACCGCTTTCCTCCTTACCCGCGGCGCTTCCGCCCGCGATTCAAATGCTACCTCCAAGCAATGAGTGGGTGAATGCGCACACACTGGGAGTGAAGGGCGATGGAACAACGGACGACACTGCCGCGTTGCAGCAAGCCATCAATGCGCATCGCGTGCTTTATCTGCCCGGTGGGCACTACGTGGTGCGAGACAGCCTTACGCTCAAGCCCGACACGGTACTCATTGCGCTGCATCCCACGCTCACGGAGATTGACCTGCTGGATGAGACTCCGGAATACCAGGGGGTGGGCGCGCCAAAGGCCGTGCTTTTCGCTCCGCCAGGCGGAAAGACCATCGTCAGCGGAATCGGAGTATTTGCGGGCGGCATCAACCCGCGTGCGGTAGCCGTTCTGTGGAAGGCGGGCGAGCAGTCGCTGATCGATGACGTGCGCTTTCTCGGCGGTCACGGCAGCGGCGGCAATCCTTACAACAACAACCACACGGCTGATTCTGACCTGCACAAGCGCTGGGACGGGCAGTATCCCAGCCTCTGGGTTGCCGATGGAGGCGGAGGAACATTCGCAGACATCTGGACGCCAAATACGTTTGCGCAGTCAGGCTTTCTGGTATCGAACACGAAGACGCCCGGGCACGTGTACGAGTTGTCGAACGAGCACCACGTACGGAACGAGATCAAGTTTGATCACGTGCAGAACTGGGACATCAACGCGCCGCAGACCGAAGAGGAGGCCGGGGAGAGCCCTGAATCGCTTTCGCTGGAGATTGATGACTGCCGCAATCTCACCATCGCGAACTATCACGGCTATCGCGTAACGCGTTCGCGGGCGCCGTTTCCGGCGGCTGTGCGAATCTATCGAACGTCGGAAATCCATTTCCGTGATGTTCATGTAAATGCGGAGAGTGGGTATGGCATTTGCGACGCGAATGGCTGCGGCACATTCCTGCGCCTGAGCAAGTTCCCTTACGAGAATGCAATCGAGGATATGACGCATCATCTCGAGGTGCGTGAACGCGAGTTCGCGGCGCTGGACATCCCTGCTGATCAGCAGCAGCCGCAGCAGAGTGATGCCTCCCCTGTGCTGGAGAAGGGAACGACCGTAAAGAAGTTGGAGGACGGCTTCTTCTCTATTTCAGGAGCAGCCGTGGATGCCGCAGGCAAGCTCTATTTCGTGGACCACCACAACCAGCGCATCTATGGGTGGTCCGGGAAGGAAGGTCTCACGGTTGAACGCGACAATCCGCTCGACCCGGTGAACCTGGCGTTTGACAAGTCAGGCAAGCTGCTGGTTGTTTCGTCAGCTGGGCCGGAGAGCGCGGTGTACACGTTCCAGCCGGGAAGCTCAGCGGAAGAACTGACGGTGCTGAAGCCGCAGCCTGTGCAGCCTCACGGCAGAGCCGCCGTGATTCTTCCGGCGAATTGGTGGAACAATGGGGAATTCAAAGACCAGTTGAACCTGGATACGATGCGTTTTACAACGCTGGCGGAGATGTTTGCAGCGGATGCGAACACGCTCAAGAAGCGCGAATACGTCTCTGAAGATGGCAGCGTGTTTCTGCCAGCGGGCCGGGTGTTTCAGCAGGGCCCGGCGAATGAAACATCCGGCTGGCGGTTCAGCGACAACCTCGATACTTATGGGTTCCTGGTCGCAGAGCCGGGACAGCGGGTGTATGTCAGCAGCGAATCTGAGGACATCACCTACAGTGCGACGGTCAAACCGGACGGGACACTCGCGGAGCCGAAGCCGTTCGCGCAACGAGGAGGCGAGAGCGTGGCTGTGGATGCGCGCGAGAACGTTTACGTGGCCAACGGGCAAATCTTCGTCTACGCGCAGGACGGTCATCAGATTGCCGAGATCGATGTGCCGGAGCGGCCTTTGCAGCTGATCTTCGGAGGTTTGGATCACCGAACGCTCTTCATTCTTGCGCATCACGCGTTGTTCGCGGCGCAGGTGCGCTGACCGTGCCTGTGTTTCCACTCAGGCGCAGATGATACTGCCTAGGAATCTTGATACCCTCGGAGCACAGAATACTGGCGCAAAGGGCGTTTGCCGGTACCGATCTTAACAACTGGGCTTGTTGCGGCGCTGGAAACATGCCTCGGCGATTTAGCGTGAAGCAAGAAACTCTCCGGTCACATGGGCGTTCCGTATCGCCCGTCACTCGGGCGTCAGATCGTTATGCACTGGATGTCAATTCTGGTTCGCAGAATGCTCCGATAAAAGCAATCTTCCTTTCGCGGCTGTCCGTTCGCTAGGCCCTCTTCGATTGGATGGGTTCGTGCACATGATCAAGGAGTGGTGGTTTTCTCCTCTGGGCAATTCGGACTCTCTTCAAGCCGAGCCGCCTCTGCCATTAAATAATTCTGTTCGGAAATACTTGTCGTACGACTCGCCGCAATTCGGTAGTGCCTGACGGCGGTTTCATGATCGCCCAGCATCTCGAGCAAATGGGCACGAACTGCGTTTAGACGATGATGCTCGGCAAGCCGATTGTCGCTATCGAGGGGCTTGAGCAGTTCGAGACCTTTGGACGGGCCGTGTACCATGGCGGTTGCAATTGCATGATTGAGCGTCACCACGGGGCTGGGAGACACGCGTTTCAGCAATTCGTAAAACGCCAGGATTTGAGGCCAATCCGTGTCTTCAGCTCGTGCCGCTTCGTCATGAACTGCAGCGATCGCCGCCTGCAACTGATAGAGACCCACAGATCCTTTGGATAGCGCGGCGGTGAGGAACTCGGTGCCTTCGGAGATCTCGGTGCGGTCCCACAGACTTCGGTCCTGCTTGTCAAGGGGGATCAATTCCTCATCGGACCCTGTTCGTGCTGCACGGCGTGCGTCGGTCAACAACATGAGCGCCAACAGACCTGCTACTTCTGCATCATCGGGAAGCAGATTTTTCGCACAGCGAGTCAATCGGATCGCCTCACGTGCCAGATCGAGTCGCTGCAAGTGTGCTCCGATGCTGCTGGCGTAACCTTCATTGAAGATCAGGTAAAGCACATGGAGAACTGCAGTCAGCCGTTCAGCGCGGTCCTCGGGAGGAAGCAGACTGAATGGCACGCCGGAAGCCTTGATGCTTTGCTTCGCGCGGCTGATCCGCTGCGCCATTGTCGCTTCGGGAACCAGGAATGCATTGGCAATTTCCGCTGTAGTTAGACCGCCGACGGCACGCAGCGTCAGGGCAATCGTCGAGGACGAAGTCAGGGCAGGGTGGCAGCACATGAAGCAAAATCAGCGTGTCATTTGGGTCCATGTCCATGTCTGGCTCGATTTCGTCGGCAAGCACCATGGTCTCGGCATCCCGGACGACCGAAGTCTCCCTCTCACGACGAGCAATTTCGGTCCGCACCTGGTCGGTCATCCGGCGCGATGCGACCTGAATCAACCAGCCGCGCGGATTCTCTGGAACACCATCCCGAGGCCATTGGTTGAACGCCGCGATTAGGGCCTCCTGCACCGCGTCCTCGGCCGTGGCGAAATCACGAAATCGGCGCACCACGGCTCCGAGGACCTGCGGGGCGAGTTCGCCCAGCAGATGCTCATTCGGCAAAGTCTCTTTCACGGCAGTTCGCTGGCTCCCACACTCATCGCTTGCCGCACTTCGATAGGCATATTCAAGGGCAGCCCGCCCGGACCGGGCGCCGCCGACCAGGTTGCGGCAATCTCATAGGCCCGTTCCGCGGTTTCGACGTCCACCTTCAGATAACCGGCCAGAAACTCCTTCGATTCCGGGAACACGCCGTCAGTGATCGGCATCCCGTCCTTGCCTGCCCTCACGAGTTTGGCCTGATCTGGAAGTGTCAGACCGTCCGCCGCCACAAACTCTCCGGACTCACTGAGTGTCTTGTTCATGCCCTTCACAAATACGAAGTTCGCTGCAATGTCCTTTTGGGATCACGCGCCAAAAGCCCCATAACCTGCTTTCGGGATGTTCATCATCAAGATGTATTTCATCTCTCTCGCTCCGCAAGCAGAGAAACAGAAGTTGAGCTGGCAGGAAGATGGACAATGGTGAATCCTGCAAACGATGGGGCTTATGCGGCGGCGGAGGCTGTGGCTCTTCGCAGCCGGGGCAAACTGATCGCGTACCTGGCGGCGCGATTCGGAGATGTTGCAGCTGCGGAAGATGCCTTGTCGGAGGCCTTTGCGTCGGCATTGTCGGTGTGGCCAAAACAGGGCTGTCCCGATAATCCGGAGGGGTGGCTGCTGACCGCGGCTCGACGGAAACTTATCGACCAAATTCGGCGGAATCGCGAATCGTCAAGCGAAGACGAACCTGAGCAGTTGGCCGATGCCATGATCGCAGACGCGGAAGACGAATTTCCTGACCGGCGGCTGGCGCTCCTTTTTGCTTGCTCGCATCCGGCGATCGATCCCGCGATCCGCGCGCCACTGATGCTGCAAGTGGTGCTGGGACTTGAAGCGGCACAGATTGCGTCGGCCCTTCTGGTTTCGCCGACTGCGATGGCGCAGCGACTGGTACGGGCCAAGACGAAGATCCGCGAGGCTGGTATCCCCTTTCGCATTCCGGAACGCAACGAATTGCCAGACCGGCTGGAATCGGTGCTCGATTCAATTTACGCAGCCTTTGCTGAAGGATGGGTGGATGCCACCGGAGCTGATCCGGCTCGCCGGGAACTGGCCGGGGAGGCGATCTTTCTCGGCCGGATGTTGACACAGCTTCTTCCAGACGAGCCGGAGGCTTGGGGCTTGCTGGCGCTGATGCTTTATGCGGAAGCGCGCAGACCGGCGCGCCGTACGGCCGAGGGAGAGTTCGTTCCCCTGAGGAGCCAAGACAAGACGCTGTGGGACTGGGGAATGATTGAAGAAGCAGAAGCGGCACTTCACTATGCGAGCCGCACCAGGTGCATTGGACGATATCAGTTGGAAGCCGCCATCCAGTCGGCGCACGTGGAGGGCGCCCGGACCGGATCCGTGTCCTGGGCCACCATCGTCAGCCTGTACGACGCGCTTCTACGGCTGACGAGCTCGCCCGTTGCACTGATTAACCGCGCATTGGCGGTGGCGGAGTTACAAGGGCCGGATGCTGGATTGGCGGCATTGGAGGCTGCCGGTGCGGACCGGAGGGTGGAATCGTATCAGCCATACTGGGCCGCGCGCGCCAACCTGCTAGGTCGCGCCGGATCGTATGACGCTGCGCGGCACGCATATCAACTGGCGATTGGCCTCGAAAGCGACCCAGCCGTCCGAGAGTACCTACGCCGGTGCTGCGACGGCCTACCCAAGGTCAGTTGACGACAGGCCAATGCGCTAATTGACATCGGCCCGCAAGCGATGGCGTGCCAGATGCGCGCCACCCTCCTCAACGATTGACGCGGCGTCAGTGCTCCATCGGCGGCGCAGGCGCCCCATCGGACCAATTGCCGACCCAGACCATGAGGATTGTGGTCCGCTCCTCAGGGTCATCCGCGGCCATAATCGGCGAACCCGGCAGATCGGCTCCCCAGCTTTTCGCCGCGTCGCCCGAGACAAAAGACATCAGATGAGGGTGCCAGTTCGCGCCCTGGTCGTTTAAGTACTGCTACTTCGACATCATATAGCACATCGCTCCCGGCTCCAGCGCGGGCAGTTCCTTCTTATCCAGTGCCGAAGCGGTCGCCGCCACGATCTCCGCTTTCGATTTTCCTTCCAGCACCAGTTTGGTCTTCATCAGGAAGATGCGCGCAAACGTTCGTGCGGCCTGCGGATTAAAGCAAATGGGGGAGCGGATTTTGGGATTCCAGAATTCCAGAGCGTCGGTGGCGGCGCCCCATGATCGCTCCACTACGCAGAGAAAGCCATTCGTGCCTTTTACTGCGGTCGTGAATCCCTTCCGCCCCAGCACCATCACCTCGGCTCCGTCTGAAATGGATGCCGGAGCAGCACTGCGGGCCAGCGCGATTTCAGAATTCTCGTCGGCGATCAAATACTCATCTATGGGAGCCATGGCCGGATACGGAGCCTTCTCTGCCTGCGCCGCTGCCGGGCGGGTTGCGCCAGGCAGGCCAAGCTGAACAAGAAAGACCAAAGCGATGAGCTTGAAACAAATCTTCCGCATGGGATTCTCCAATAGGTGCTTATTTTATGTGAGGGAACACCCGGCCGATGCCGCCTATCTTAACTCGATCAGACACAAAGGAACCTCTAGGAGTCTGTCGGTCATAGATTATCTTTGCAATGAATCTTTCTGGCCGATTTC
>OBLW0100003247.1_pt1 | contig 12726 bp, 10 predicted proteins | sample 1520161 | NCBI WGS metagenome assembly OBLW01 (sample SAMEA3539309, study PRJEB22396) | soil metagenome | biome: tundra; feature: field; material: soil | place: USA | collected 2010-05 | depth 0.15 m
GTTCCCGGTCCGCTACGTTTCCGGAGGCTTGCTGTTCCTCAAACCTCTTGGAACCAGATCCACTATGCGCCCGCCGGAGATTCCGGTCAATCTTTATTTGCCCTCTAACCCCTTGTTTCCTCAAGTTTTATTCGCTTTGTTTTTATATGGTTACAGGGCCATGGTCGTGCAAGGTCTGTGAATAAACCATCCGCCGGGCAGAATGCTTTTGCGATACTGAAGCCACCATGCGCAGGCTCGTGATCCGGCCGGGGGCGATCGGCGATTTCATCGTTTCGCTGCCGGCCCTGGAATGCCTGCGGTCCGATTACCTGGAGGTCTGGACCGCATCGCCCAACGCGCCCCTGATTCGGTTCGCTGGCGCGGTGCGCTCGATCGCCTCTACCGGCCTCGACCTACTGGGCATAGCGCAACCGCTGCCGCGCCTTATCGATGAGCTGCGCCGCTTCGATTCGATCGTCTCCTGGTATGGCGCCAACCGGCCGGAGTTTCGCGAGTTGGTGCATTCGCTCGATCTGCCATTCACGTTCCTCCCCGCGTTGCCGCCGCAGGGCGCGGGAATGCATGCCACGGACTTCTACCTGGAGCAGGTGAGCGCACTGGCGGAGTACCGCGCCGACCCGATTCCGCGCATTCCGTGTAGCGTCATGCGAGAGAACTTCGCCGTCATTCATCCTTTCTCCGGAAGCCCGCGCAAGAACTGGCCCCTCGAAAACTTTCGCCGGCTGGCGCGCGGGCTGGAGCGAAGGATGCCGGTCCGCTGGTGCGCCGGGCCGGAGGACCCGCCGCTCCCGGACGCGCATCGCTTCGACGACCTGTACGAGCTGGCCTGCTGGCTGGCGCAAGCCTCTCTCTACATCGGCAACGATTCCGGCATCACCCACCTGGCGGCGGCTGTGGGAACACCCGTGCTGGCGATTTTCGGCCCCACCGACCCTGCCGTTTGGGCGCCGCGCGGCCCGCATGTGCGAATCGCGCCATGGAGAATCGGGCCAACCCTGGAGGCAGCATGAGCAGCCGCTGCTGATGCCCAGCTTCGATGCCGCGGACCAACAACTCGGTTACGCCGCTCGGTACGGAGTACAATAGCAGACGCCCCCCATGGCAGCCCGCCTGAACCCGGTGGCCCGGGATGAGATCGTCGATCTACGGCTCGTTGCCGCCGCGGATTTGGACCCCGTGCTCGAGGAGGAAGTCGCCGTTTGGCACGACGACCTCGAGTGGGACTTCGCCAAATCGGCCCAGTTGGCGCGCCGCTTCGTTGGCGTGCACGCCTTGAGCGGACGCGTGCTGGTGGTCGACGGCCGGGTCGCGGGCTACGTCTATTTTGTGTTCGAGGATCACAAGGCCCTCCTCGGCGATCTGTACATCCTGCACGCCCTGCGCACCCAGGAACGGGAGGATCTCCTGCTGAGACCGGCGCTCGATGAGATCTTCTCGACCCCGCACGTCACTCGCATCGAGGCCCAACTGCTGATGCTCAACTACGCGCCCGCGCGCGTGTTGCCCCGCGCGGCCGAGACCCATCAGTTCTGCCGCAACTTCATGCGAGCGGATCTGAAGAAGGCGGATCTGGGGGAAGGCACCGTGCGCCGGCCCTTCTATCTGGAGAACTGGTCGGACCGTTACAGCGACGCCGCTGCCGCGCTGATTGCCGAATCGTATGCCGGACACGTGGACGGCTGGATCAACGACCAGTATCGCAGCCCCGCCGGCGCGCACCGTTTCCTGCACAATATCGTGGCGTATCCGGGCTGCGGCACGTTTTCGCAACCCGCTTCTTACCTTGCTTTCGAAGGCGCCAGTGGCAGCTTGTGCGGCCTTTCCCTGACCAGCCTGGTCTCGGCCGAATCCGGCCACATCACCCAAATCTGCGTGTCGCCTTCCGTGCGCGGCACCGGCATCGGTCATGCCCTGCTGCGCCAGTCGCTGCTGGCCTTGCGCAATATGGAATGCCGCTCCGTGGGCCTCACCGTCACCGCGGCCAATGAGAACGCGGTGGCGCTTTACGAGCGCGTCGGCTTCCGCACGATTCGCCAGTTCTCCGCCTACGCCTGGGACTTGGCGTAGGCTCCAGCCCACCCCTAGACCGGCGTTTCGCATCGGATTACCCTAATATATGGAAGCCGGTGCGGCGCAGTAGCCGCCCGGCGCCAAGGGGGTGGTCCATGGTGCCGGTTGCCAAGATCCTGTTGCCGGTGGACTTTTCGGAACGCTCCGTCGGAGCCGTCCACTGCGCCCAGCGCCTCGCGCAGCGCTTTTCCCCGGAAATCATCCTGCTGCACGTATTGGCGCCCATGCAGTACCGGCTCGGCGACACCGAGATGGGCGGCGTCATGCTGGGTGACTTATACCGCGCCCAGCTGGAGAGTCTGACCCTCGATCTGGAGCAGTTTCAGCAGGCGGAACTGGCGGGGTGCAATGTGCGGCGCCTGGTGGTGGACGGCGACCCCGCGTTCCGCATCATCGAGTTTGCGCATGACGAAAAGGTGGACCTCATCATGATGCCCACCCACGGTTGCGGACTGTTCCGCCGGTTCATTCTCGGCTCCAACACCGCCAAGGTGCTGCATGACGTGGAGTGTCCCGTGTGGACCGGCGTGCATATCGCGGAGTCCGCCACGAGACCGGTCGAGGTTCGCCACGTGCTCTGCGCGGTGGACCTCGGCTCGCAAAGCGAGCGCGCTTTGAAATGGGCCCACTGGCTGAGCCGTACCTTGGAAGCCCAGCTCACTTTGCTGCACGTCACGGCCGCCTGCCCGGAGACCCCGGACCATGCCGACGACGCGTGGCGCGCCAAGCTGCGCTGGTCGGCGGAGGAGACGCTGGACCGCCTGCAGGCAAAGGCGGGATCGCAGGCGGAAGTCATGCTTCAGGCCGGCGATCCGGCCCATGCCATCTGCGCCGCCGCCGCCCGCATTCACGCCGGCGTGCTGGTGATCGCGCGCGGTTCCGCCGCTGGAGGCTTCGGCCGCCTGCGCACCAACGCCTACGCCATCATCCGCCAATCACCGTGTCCGGTAGTGAGCGTGTAGAACCCGTTGCAGGTCTTCGCTGCCACCGCTCCATAGCTTCCTTTAACAGCTTCCGGATGGCCGAGGCAGCGATATAATCGGGAAACGCCCGCCGGCAGCATCGGCCGATTGCGCGCAGAACTTTCACTTTTGGAGGATCCAAAATGCCACTTGCCTGGCCCGCCCCTGAACCGGCCCCCGAAAAAGCTACCACAAAGGAAGCGGAGACTCGAACCGTCCTCCTTCAGGAATATGGAGATCACGGAAACTGGGCGCGCCATTACAGCACCATCAGGTTGACGCTCGGAACCTTTTTCATCACCGCCGCGACCGGCATGATAACTGTCCGCTGGGACAGACCTCAGACGGCTATCGCGGTGAGCGCGGGCGTCGTCTTCGGCATTGGCGTGCTTCTCTTTATGGTCTTTAGCGCCTTCACATTCGACAAGATGAACAAGCAGCTCGAGATCGTAGATTCATACAGCGCAAAACTAAAAACGGGGACTGTAGAGACAACCAAGAAGCTCAAATTGTGGGGGTGGGGAACCGGCTTGCCCATCGCCATTCTATTCGTGGTCGCGTTCACATCGTTTGACCTCTGGTGGCTTGTCGCCTCCAAGCCGGCGCCGGGCCAGGTGACCCAGATTACAGTCCCCATGACGATCAAGGTCGGACAACAACCGGAAGTCACCGTCGACGTTCCGGTCAGAGTGACTGCACCCTAGGCTGTGGGGCGGACGCCCTCGCCCGCGCGCGATCCCCTGGTCGCGCATCGTGAGTATCAACGTTGTCGTGAGAGGTGCAGTAACGGCGGTCTCTTTGCCGCCGGTTCTTTGCACGGCCCCTCCGTGATACAGTGCTTGAAGTGAACCCCCGCACTCTGTATCAGGTCCTGGAAGAGGCCGCTGCGCGCTATGGCGACGCGCCGGCATTGCATCAGCCCCAAGCCGACGGCGCTTACCTCACGTATTCGTGGAATGAGTATCGCCGCGCGGCCCAGGAGATCGCCGCCGGGCTGCGGGCGTTGGGAGTCGAGAAGGGGCAGGTCGTCGTCCTGGATTCGGAGACGCGGCTGGAGTTTTACCTGGCGGACCTGGGAATTCTGGCCTGCGGCGCCATCGCCGCCGCGCTGTACCCCAGTTACCCGGTGCCCGACCTGATTCGCACCATCGAAGCCACCGGCGCCGCGGCGGCCTTCGTCGAGGATCCGCAAACCTTCCGCGCCCTGCGCCAAGCCCGCGTCAGCCGCTGGATTCTGCTCACCGGCCAGGCCGAGGGCGCGCTCGCCCTGGACGACCTCCGCGCGCTGGGACGCGAAGCGCTGGCGCGCGACCCGGAACTGGCCGGCCGGCTGCGCTCCGAGACGCTGCCATCCGATCCGGCCGTGCTGTACCTGACCTCCGGCGCCACCGGCGAACCGAAGATGGCGCTGGTCACGCACCAATCAATCGTCTCCAACCTCGACATGGGGCCGCAAGTGTTTCCCATGGGGCCACAAGATGCGACGGTCGCGTTTCTGCCTTCCGCGCACATCGCGCAGCGCGTGGTCATCGAGTTTTTGCCGATCCGCGGCGGTATGCCGGTCCACTTCTTCGAAAGCCTCATGAAGCTGCCGCAGGATATCCGCAAGGTGCGGCCCACCATCCTGCTGGCGCCCCCGCGCATGTGGGAGCGCATCTACCAGACCATCTGCACCGAGTTGCGCAAGCGCTCCGCCGCTTCCCGCAAGGCGTTTTACGCCGGCCTCGCGCTGGCGCTGGCGGCCGCGCGCTATCGCCGCGAAGGCAAGCCCGTACCGCTCCGCATCCGCGCGCCGCTGGCGCTGGCCGACCGCCTGCTGTTTCGCAAAGTGCGGGCGCGCTTCGGCGGACGCCTTCGCGTCCCTGCTTCCGGCGCCGCGCCGCTCAGCAAAGAGCTGGCCGAGTTTTATGAGGCCGTCGGCATGCCTGTAATCGAAGGCTACGGCCTCACCGAAGGCGGCGTGGCCGCGCTCAATCCGCTCGACGCCCCCAGGCCCGGCAGCATCGGCAAGATGATGCCCGGCGTCGAAATCGGAATTTCCCAAGATAATGAGCTGCTAATCAAAGGCCCCTGCCTGTTTTCCGCTTACTGGGGCGACCCCGCCACCACCGCCGAAGTGCTGCGCGATGGCTGGCTGCACACCGGCGACTTGGGCTACATAGACGCCACGGGGTATATCTATATCACCGGCCGCAAGAAAGAGTTGATCGTTTCCTCCACCGGCAAGAAGATTCACCCCAGCCGCGTCGAGAGCCTGTTTAAGATGGAACCGCTCATCAGCCAGGTGCTCTTAATTGGCGACCGGCTGCCGTATCTCACCGCGCTGTTCACCATCAACACCGCTGTCGCCGAGACGCTGAAGGGCATGGACGCCGTCGCGGGCCATTCACCCGCCGAGATTTGCGGCGCGCCTCCGGTGGAAAAGGAAATTCGCCGGATTGTCAACCAGGTGAACCGCCAGCTTGCGCCTTTCGAACAAGTGCGCAGATTCCGCATCCTGCCGCGCGACTTCTCGATCGAGCAGGGAGAGCTTACCGCCACCATGAAGGTGCGCCGCACCAAGGCCATCGAGAACTTCAAAGAAGATATCGATGCCCTCTACGCCGGCCGCGAGTAGGGCCGTGGGCGCTCACTCAAGAACGAACGTTTCGCCTCGTCGCAGCGCAAGGAGCCGGTGGAGATTGCCTCTTTAACCCACCACCCGCGGCAATTCTTCCATCGGTCCCATCCACTCCAGTTCCCGCTCCATGTCCGTGTGCAGCCGGTACTTCTTGCGCACCGCTTCCAGCTTCGCGCCGCGGATATCGATTTTGCTCAGGTCGTATTGGCCAATCCCGAAATCGCCGCAGAAATTCAGATAGCCGAGCCACTTTGGATTGATGCCCATCACTTCGAGCCCAACCCGGTCGGCCGCAATGTAATCGCGAGAGGCAATCGCCACGCGCGAAGCCACCGGTGTGCCTGACGCAGGGCCATTGCCTTCCATCCCCTCGTAGCCGTCGATCACCGTGGCGCCCCAGAACGGCTTCATCGCCTGCGCGGTCAGAAAAATGTTGTAGTGCGTCTGCCGCAGCCCGTTGTGCGTCACGCGCTTGTCGTTCCATGCCGGCGTCACGCCCGGCGCGCTGTGCAACGGCGCGCCCAGCGCCATGTTTTTCACCGAGAGCGTGGCCACCACGGTGTTGTGCGTTTTCAGCAGCGCGGCGCAGATGACGAAAGCGTCCGGGTCCATCAGCCGCGCGCCCAGCCGTGCCGGCTTGGCGTGCAGGTCGTAATCGATCAGCGGTACTGTGACATACCGGGCTTCGCGGTTCAGGTCCACCAGATCGACTTTCAGCGGCTTGTGCTCGCTGGCAATCTGCCCGTAGCGGAACTCCTCGAACGCCTGCATGGTGTCGCCAGCCGAAGCTTCCGCCACCATTACCCGTCCTTTGAATCGCGGCTCCAGGTAATCCAGGATGCCGTGGATCGCGTTCGCGTGCGTGGCGGCGAGCTGGTTCGTCGTCGAAACGAAATTGGGCTTGATGACCACGTACTTCTTCGCCCGCAGCGCCGGGCCGATCTGATCGTCGATCGCCTCCAGCGCCGCGGCGATGTTCTTGCGGCGGTCGTTGCCCTGCACCACCGCAACCGTCGACCGCGCGAGCGGCGGCGCCTGACCCAGCAACGGCCGCAGGGCCGGGGAAAAAGCGGTGAGTTGCAACATGGTGCGGCGGGTGAAACGCATAGGGGTGGACCTCCACTCTGAAATACAATAGGATATTAGCATCTGGTCATATCGATTAGGAGTCGCCCATGAACCGAACCGCTTCGCGCCGCAGTTTTCTCGCCGCCGCCGGGCTGGCTTTGCCCGCCGCCGCATCCGCCGCCCGTTCCACTGACCCGCCGCCGGCTCCGCCCCACGCCGGCTCTGCCACGCCGGCCCTCGAATACCGCATCCTCGGGAAAACCGGACTCAAGGTGACCTCCGTCGGTTTCGGCTGCATGATCACCTCCGACGGCAGCGTCATCGAGCGCGCCGCCGACATGGGCATCACCTACTTCGACACCGCCCGCGTGTATCAGAACGGCAACAATGAGCGCATGGTCGGGGCTGCGCTCAAAAACAGGCGCAAGAACATCGTGTTATCCAGCAAAACCGGCGCCCACAACCGCGCCGACGCGCTCGCTAACCTCGATACCAGCCTCAAGGAGCTCGGCACGGACTATCTCGACATCTGGTACCTGCACGGCAAGACGCATCCCGAAGACGTCACCGACGAGCTGATCGACGCGCAGCAAGCCGCCAAACAGGCGGGCAAGATCCGCTTCGCCGGCGTCAGCACGCACAGCGGTCAGCCCCAGCTCATCCCCTTCCTCGCCGCGCATCCCAAGATCGACGTGATTCTCTCCGCCTACAACTTCACTGTGGAGCCGGTCGTCAGCACGGTGTTGGAACAGGCGGCCAAAGCGGGCAAAGGCACCGTGGCCATGAAGGTGATGGCGGGCGGCTTTCGCCGCTTGGCGCCGACCGATCCCAACTATCAAAAGCTGAAACAGGACGGCGGCATGCTGTCGGCGCTCAAGTGGGTCACACGTAATCGCAGCGTCCACACCACCGTCCCCAGCATGACGGACATCGATCAGCTCGAAGAAAACTTCAAGGCCATGTCCGCGCCCTTCGGCCGCGACGACGAGAAACGGCTGGCCGCCCAACTCGAGCACATCAGCCCGCTCTACTGCCGCATGTGCGGCGCTTGCCAGGGCCAGTGCCGCCAGGGTCTCCCCGTCGAAGACATGCTGCGCTTCGTCACCTACGCCGAAGGCTACGGCCAGTTCGCGCTCGGCCGCGAGCACTTCCTTTCGCTCGCCCCTGCCCATATCGCGGCGAACTGCGGCGATTGCGACTCCTGCACGGTGGAATGCCCCCACGGCGTCAAGGTGCCGGAACGGCTGCTCCGCGCGCAGGAGCTGTTCCGTTGCTAAAAGCGTGGATGGCGCTCCCGCTAGCGGCGCTCGCCTGGGCGGACGCACCGGCGCCGGCTCCATCCTGCGCACTCGTGCCCGGCTGGGCGCAAAGCGGCCCGGCCCGCAGTTATGAAGCCGGCAATCTCTTCGAGTACATGGATGGCAATGCCGAAGGCTATCTCATTTACGGCTTCCGCAATATGAAGGGCGTCACCTGCCGGCAGGGCGAAATCAGCTTCGTCATCGATCTCTCCGATATGGGCGATGCCGATGGCGCCTATGGCATCTTCTCCGCCGATCGCGATCCGCAACTGCCCACAGACAAGATCGGGATGGCGGGACAGGTGGCGCCGCGCCGCGCCATGTTCGTCAAGGGAAATTACTTCGTTGAGATCGCCGCCAATCCGGAGGGCGATCACACCGCCGCATTGCGGGCGTGGCTGGCGGCTCTCGATCGAATCATCACCGGCAGCACCGCGTTGCCGGAAGCGCTCGCCTGGTTTCCCGCCGAGGGCCGGCAGTCGCTGCGCCTGGTGCCCGAAAGCGTCCTTGGCATACGCCTGCTCAAGCGCGGTTACGTGGCGCAATACGATTTCGGCAAGGCCTTTGTGGCTTACGAAACATCGCCCGATTCAGCCAGCGCCATCATGCAGAAGCTGCGCGCCCGTTTCGGCCAGGTCGCCGCCGCTAATCTCGCCGACGACGCGTTCCAGGCCACCGACCAGTATCTCGGCCGCCTGTTCATCTTCCGCAAAGGCCGCCTGATCGGCGGCTACTCGATCAAAGCCGAAGGGCACGACCCCGCCGCCCTGGCCGCCGCGCTGGCAGCCCAAGTCCGCTAGCAAAGTGGGGCCGGTCCCCGACCGGCCAACGTCCGGTAGGGGCAGGGCAGTCCGGCCCGCCACTAGTCTCCATCACCCCCGAAATTCGCAAAATCGATCAAGCACCTCGCATGCGCCTGGTTTACACTCTGGCTTTGGAGGCACCCAGTATCCTTTGGAAACGCGCCGCGGTGCTCGGACTCTCGAGCTGGCTGATCCCCTTCGTCATCTCATTTCTTCTGTTCCCATTGAAGAAGCCGATCGCCGCGCTGTTCGAAACCGTCATGAATCTGATTCTGCTCCTCACCGGCGGGGCGCTGCTCAGCGTCTATTTCCGCTACCGGCCGGTTGCGCTCCGCGAAGCGGTTCTGGTAGGTGCGCTCTGGACCGGCTTCAATCTTCTGTTCGACTACCCCATGTTCGCTTTTGGACCGATGCAAATGACAGTGGGGAAATATTACTCGGAAATCGGCCTCAGCTACCTGGCCTTTCCGGCGCTGGCTTTCGGGGCGGCGCGCCTGGCGCGCCGATGAAGGCATCCACCGAGCAGGACTATTACGAGCGGATCGTCCGCGCGCTGGTGTTCATCCAGGCGCATCTGGACGATGAACTGGAACCGGAACAGGTCGCCGCCGTGGCGGCCTTTTCGCAATTCCACTTTGCGCGTATTTTTCGCGGCCTCGTCGGCGAAACGCTGAAGGAGTACATCCGGCGGCTGCGCTTGGAGCGCGCCGCCCGGAACCTCAAGCTGCGCGACGAGCCCGTCACTCAACTTGCATTGGAAGCCGGATTCGAAACTCACGAATCCTTCACGAGGGCATTTGGAGCCATGTTCGGAATACCACCTTCCGCTTACCGTGCCGCGCACAAGCCCGCCCCAGAGGCGGCGTCCGGTACTCACATCGACGATGTGGCGGGTTACCATCCGCCAGACTACGGAGACGTTCCGCCGCCGGAGGTCAAAGAGCTCGCGCCGGTGCGGGTGGTTTTCCTGCGCCACGTGGGCCCGTACAGCCAGGTCGGCGCCACCTGGGGCCGGTTGATGGCCTGGGCCGGAATGCGCGGCCTGCTGGGGCCCGGCATGAAGATGTTCGGCATCGTTCATGACGATCCGGACGTGACACCGGAGGATAAAATCCGCTACGACGCCGCGGTGGCCGTGAGCCGCCCGGTCTCTCCCGAAGGCGAATTCGGTGTGATGGAATTGGCCGGCGGCCGCTACGCCGTGGCCACCCATCGCGGACCGTATGAGGAACTCGGGAAAGCCTACCAGCGAGTCTACGGCGCGTGGCTGCCGAAAAGCGGATATGAGCTGCGCGATTCGCCGGCCTTCGAGGAGTACCTCAACTCACCGCAGACCAGCAAGCCGGAAGATCTACTGACCGTGATTCACGTGCCGGTGGCGGGCTGATCGGCCTACTGGGATTCCAGGTCGAGAGCGAATGCCAACGCGCTCTTCAGTGCCATCATCACGTCTTTTGGAAGTCGGCCGAGTCTGCGTTCAAGCCGTGCAGTTGGTATTGAGGCAAGTCCTTGCACGTTGGCCACCGAGTCCCGGTCAAGGAACGGAAATCGCGGCAGAGGCACTTCGTAAGGGCTGAACCGCCGTTGGGTGGTAAGCGGCACGTAGAGGACGAGCGCGCGGGGCGGGCTGGGATCCTGGCGCGATACAATCACGACTGGCCGCATTTTCGCGGCGAGCCCCAGGTCGGCCAACCAAACCTCACCTGGTTGTGGGCTCATCGAGAATGTCTAGAACCTCTTGTTCTATAGCGCGCGACCGCATCAGATCGAGAACGTCTTGGTCGGCGAGGTCGATTACTTCTGTTACGCGCTCTCGCACCTGAGCGGCCGTCTCCGGTTTCCATTCGCGTAGCCTAGCGTCGAGCCTCTCCACCAAAGCATCCACAGCGGCAATCCTCCTTCTTATTTTAGTTTAGCTCTGCGGGCCTCGCGTTGCCGCGAGGCGTCTGCCGATCTAGAGAAGGTTTGAGATTTGCGAGTTTCTTGCGCTTTCCAGACTGCCAATCCACGTACTCTGTCGAGTCCGTTCCCCGCTACGAACGCGGCGCCATGGCCAGACCGGCGGCGCCGACGATGCCGGATTTATCGGCCACCTGCTGTTCGACCAGCGGCACATCGCGGCCCAACAGTCCGCGCGAGCGCTCCCACACGGCGTCCTGCAAGGGGGCCAGCAGATCCGCGCCGGCGTTGGCGACGTGGCCACCGATGATCACGATCTCGGGGTCGAAGGTGTGCAGCAGGCCGGCCAGCGCAGCGGCAAGTTTGCCGATGGCGTCCAGGACGATGGTGGAGGCGAGCTCATCGCCTTCGCGCGCGGCCTGAAAAATGGTCCGGCAGTTGACCAGTTGCGGCTGCTGGCGGAACAGAAGCGTGAGGCTGGAAGCGCAACCGCGGTGCACGGCGCTCCAGGCCTGGGCCTCGATGGCGCGGGCGGAGAACACGGTTTCCAGGCAGCCGCGATTGCCGCAGGCGCATTGCGCTCCGTCCGGCTCCACGGTGAGATGACCCAGATTACCGGCCAAGCCGGTGTGGCCGCGCAGCAGGTGGCCTCCGGCCAGCACCGCGCCGCCAACTCCCTGGCCGAGGGTGAGCATGATGACGTTTTCGTGGCCGCGCGCGGCGCCCCACGCCATCTCGCCGGCCAACGCCACGCGGGCATCGTTATCGGCGAACACCGGCACGTCGGCGGGCAGCCCCACCAGGTCGCTGAGGCGCAAGCCTTCGAGAAAATGCAAGGTCCCCGGCAGCCGTTCGATCCGCGTACTATCCGGATCGATGACGCCCTTGCAGCCGACGCCAACGGCAGCGGGGTCCGCGGTTGCCTCAAGCAGCCAGCCAATGGCATCGTGTAGCGAGATGAGCAACGAATCCAGGTCGCCCGGCGTCTCGATGGTGCGCGCGGCGAGGATGGCGCCCGCCTCGTCCACCATTCCAGCCTTGATCTGCGCGCCGCCGATGTCGATTCCCAATACCACCATGTGTGCTATTTAATATACGCCAGTACGCGCCGCGGGATTTGCACTGCAAGCCTGACCGTCACAGCTTCGGATTGAAATCCAACACCTTCACCAGAAAAGCCCAACGGTCGGCAAACTCCTCGATGGTCTTCGACGTCGGGGTGCCTGCGCCGTGGCCGGCGCGCGTCTCGATGCGGATCAGGATCGGAGCCGCGCCTTGCTGCGCCTCCTGTAGCGTTGCCGCGTATTTGAAGCTGTGGCCGGGCACCACGCGGTCGTCGTGATCGGAAGTGGTGATCAGCGTGGCGGGATAATTGGCCTTGCGGATGTTGTGCAATGGCGAATAGGCCAGCAGCGTTTTGAAATCTTCCGGGTCGTCCGGCGACCCGTACTCGCCCACCCATCCGGCACCGGCGGTGAACTTGTGAAAGCGCAGCATGTCCATCACGCCGACGGCGGGCATGGCCGCGCCAAACAGGTCGGGGCGCTGGTTCAGGCAGGCGCCCACCAGCAGGCCTCCGTTGCTGCCGCCGAAAATCGCCAGCTTGGGCGTCGACGTGTAGCGGTTGTGGATCAGCCATTCGGCGGCCGCGATGAAATCGTCGAACACGTTCTGCTTGTTGTGCCGCGCGCCGGCCAGGTGCCAGGCTTCGCCGTATTCGGCTCCGCCGCGCAGGTTGGCCTCCGCGTACACGCCGCCCATTTCCAGCCACTCGACCAGCGCGGGGCTAAACGACGGGCTGATGGCGACGTTGAATCCGCCATAGCCATAGAGGACGGTAGGATTCCGCCCGTCGAGCGGCGTGCCCTTGCGGTGGACCAGGAACATCGAAACTTGCGTGCCGTCTTTCGACGGATAGAAGACCTGGTCGGTTTGGTACTGGCCGGCATCGAAGCTGAGCTGGCTGTGGCGCAGCACCGTGCTTCGGCCGGTGCGCAGAT
>OBLW0100003250.1_pt1 | contig 12721 bp, 12 predicted proteins | sample 1520161 | NCBI WGS metagenome assembly OBLW01 (sample SAMEA3539309, study PRJEB22396) | soil metagenome | biome: tundra; feature: field; material: soil | place: USA | collected 2010-05 | depth 0.15 m
AACTGGCTGATGGCCAAGCTGAGCGGCGTCGATATTCACGACTTCGGCACCACCTTCAAGGCCTATCGCCGTGAGATTCTTGAGCAGGTTCCGCTCTATGGGGAGCTGCACCGCTTCATCCCGGCGCTGGCGTCGTGGTACGGTGCGTCGATTTGTGAAGTGCCGATCCGCAATGTAAACCGTGAGCGCGGCGCTTCGCACTACGGCATTTCGCGCACCTTTCGCGTATTCTTCGATCTCATTACCATTCGCTTTCTGCTCCGCTACCTTTCCCGCCCGCTGCATTTTTTTGGGACGCTCGGCTTGCTCAGCATGTTCAGCGGCAGCGCTATCGTGGCGTGGCTAGGAGCAGAGAAGTTTCTCCGCCACGTTCCTGTCATGGGTGCACATGGTCCGCTGATGATGGCCGCAATGGGCCTGCTGCTCGGCGGCCTGAACCTGCTGGCTATCGGTTTGCTCGGCGAGATGCAAGTCCGTCACTATCACGAGCCCCGCCATCGAGCTCCATATTCCGTCGACCGTGTGCTGCGTTCGCAGAACGAAGAGCACAGCGTCTCGGAATAGTTTCACAAATCCTTATTCGCGCATCCGCGTTGCTGGTCGCCTATGCTTAAGCGTCTCTAAGGCGACACTCAATGGCAGCGTATAATATGCCGTTTGGCCCTAGCAAGGAACTTCACTCCTCATGGCACAAACCATACAGCACGAATTGCAACTCGCCCGCCGCATGTCCCGGCTGGGCACCGAAACCGCGTTCGAAGTCTTGAACAAAGCGCGGGCGCTGGAGCGCCAGGGTAAGAGCATCATCCACCTCGAAATCGGCGAACCGGATTTCGATACTCCCGCCAACGTGATTGAAGCCGCTGTGGACGCGTTGCACAAAGGTTGGACTCACTATGGCCCATCAGCGGGCCTACCCGAACTGCGCCAGAGCATTGCCAACTACGTGAGCCAAACTCGCGGAGTGGAAGTCGCACCCGAGGAGGTGGTTGTTGTGCCGGGTGGTAAGCCTATTATCTTCTTCACGATGCTAGCGCTAATTGATGAAGGTGATGAGGTCGTTTACCCCAATCCGGGCTTTCCCATTTATGAGTCGATGATTCACTATGTCGGCGGCAAGGCCGTCCCCATTCAATTGCGGGAGGGCTACGATTTTTCGCTCGACGTGAACGAACTGGCGCCGCTCATTACCGATAGCACTAGACTGATCATTCTCAATTCGCCGCATAATCCCACGGGCGGCGTGATGCAGCGCAGAGATGTTGAGCAAGTTGCCAAACTTATCGGCGACCGCAATATTCTCGTGCTCTCGGACGAGATCTACAGCCGACTGTTGTTTGAGGGCGAGCATTTCTCCATCATGTCCGTGCCCGGCATGCAGGAGCGCACCATCTTGCTGGATGGTTTCTCGAAAACTTATGCCATGACGGGATGGCGCATGGGCTATGGCGTAATGCGCCCCGACCTGGCGGCACAAATCACCCGCTTGATGACGAACTCCAATTCCTGCACCGCCAGCTTCACGCAAATGGCCGGCATCGAGGCGCTGACCGGAGACCAAAGTTCGGTCGATCACATGTGCGGCGAGTTCAAGCTGAGGCGCGACGTGTTCGTCGCCGGACTAAATAAGATCAAGGGATTTTCCTGCCGCATGCCCAAGGGCGCCTTCTACGTGTTTCCGAACATCGCGAAAACGGGATGGAAGTCGAAGCCGCTAGCCGATGCTCTTCTGGAACAAGCCGGAGTCGCGGCACTTTCCGGCACCGCATTTGGCGAATTTGGCGAAGGCTACTTGCGCTTCAGCGTGGCTAACTCGCTCGAGAACCTGCAGCAGGCGTTAGATCGCATCGATCAATGGACCCGGAAGAATCTCTGAGGTTGCGAGCAAATCGGAACCGCCTCATGCCAGCGAAAAAGACTTCAGCTAGATCGGCAAAGCCTCAACCCAGTCGTCCGCACATGCCCGGGTACGGCCTGCCCGCAGGCGCCAAAGGCCTAATGCCGTGGACTTGGGCCGAGCAGCGCCTGAAGAGATCGCATAACTACTGGATCAGCACCGTCAAGCCCGACGGCTCACCGCACACCATGGTGGTGTGGGGCCTGTGGCAGGATGGGCGCTTCCTGTTCAGCACAGGAAGCAAATCGCGCAAGGCGCGCAACCTGGCAGGGAATGCCAACTGCATCGTATGCACAGAGCACGCGAACGAAGCGGTCATCGTCGAAGGCACGGCGGAGATTGCCGAGGTCCGAGCGCGCCGAAAGTTCCTCCCGACCTACGAGCGCAAGTACAAGTTCGACATGAAGGGAATGGAGCAGGATATTCTGTCGATGAAAGAGCCGGTTTTTACAGTGCGTCCACGCTTGGCGTTTGGTCTGTGGGAAAAGCACTTCGTCGGGAAATCCACGCGTTGGAAGTTCGAATAAAGCACCTTGAAAGTTCATTCAACGGTTTGCCCAACCTATTTAAACTAGGAACTGCATGAGTAAGAAATTTCGTGTTTTTGCCACTTGCGATATTGGCGACGCCATTGACCTACTGCGCAAGCGCGAGTACGAAGTCGAGGTCTATCCGCAACCAGAGGCGCCACCCAAACGTCTGATCATCGACAAGGTGAGGTCCGGGATCGATGGGCTCATCACCACGCTTCGCGATCCCATCGACGCCGAGGTTTTCGAAGCTGGAAAAAGTAGTCTGAAAGTTGTGGCACAGCTGGCCGTCGGCGTTGACAACATCAATCGCGCCGACGCCAACCGCTACAAAATTCCTTTCACTCATACCGCGGACGTACTGACTGAGGCCACCGCGGAGTTCGCCTTCTTCATGCTGGGCATGCTGGCACGCAAGATGTGGTCCGCCGAACACCTCACGCGGGACAACCAGTGGGGATACTGGCATCCCTACTTGCCGTTTCTAGGCGATGAAGTCACGGGCAAGACTATCGCGATCATCGGCACCGGTCGAATCGGGTTGGCCATGATCAAGAAGTGCGCCGGCTTCGACATGAACATGCTGTGCTACGACCCGGCGTATGAGAACCAGGATTACATTGCTGCTATTCAGGAAAACATGGACTTGCGCCACGCCCGCGGCATCTCGAAAGAAAAGAACTGGATCAAATACGTGACGTTTGAAGAGGCTTTGCGCCAGGCCGACTTCGTTAGCGTCCACGTGCCGTTATTGCGTCCGGGCGAAAGCGCCACGCCCACCTACCATCTCTTCAACGAGAAAACCTTGAAGCTAATGAAGCCGACTGCCTTCCTGGTGAATGACTCGCGCGGCCCGGTAGTGGACGAGGTTGCTCTGGTGCGCGCTCTGCGCGAGAATTGGATCGCTGGCGCTGCCCTTGACGTTTACGAAGAAGAACCGCTGCCGCCCGATTCTCCTCTGCGTGATCCCGCCATTGCCGATCGATGCCGCTTGTTTCCACACTTTGCCAGCGCCGCGCGCATCACACGCCTCTCCGCCGATCCCGATAAAGGCATGGCGGGGCGCTGCGTTCAGGGCTTGATTGACGTGCTCGAGGCAAACTACGGCGGCGAGATTCCAAGGATGCCTTACGTGGTAAACAAGGAAGCATTCGCGAAGTAAGCTAGAGTTTCCACTACCTCTCTGCTTGAGCTCCCGCCTTGCTCGATTTCATCTTCTTCCCGACGATGGCCACGTCTTCTCCCAGTAATCGGATGCGACGACCGGTGGAACGCATGGCAATGTAGCGGATCGTGCTGGAACTGCGATTGTTGAGCACGTCTTGTCTGCTGAAGCCCCTTCCTGATTCGTCATACTGACGTAATCGTCGGCGAAGATGCGTGAGAGTTCGGCGATGTCGACGGCGATCAGGGCGCGGTCTCCGTCCTCGAAAAGCTCTAGGATTTGCTCTTTCATCGCTTTTCAATGCGCCTCCTGCACCTCCGCGCTGCCATCGTCCGCAATGCCGTCGACCGAGATGCTGCAAGCAACGTCTCTACAATGCTTTTTTGATAGTGTACTAACTAGCATTCACCAGGAGGTCCCCTTGATTCGAACGTCGCTTGCCCTTGCCTTGCTCTTTATACTTTCAATCGCTCTGCCCGCCGCGTCCCAGACTCAAGCTGCATCCGCCGCTTCCGACAAGCCTTTCGTGGTTGAGTATTACTACAAAGCTAAATGGGGACATGCGGACGAGTTTCTGAAACTTTTCAAAAAGAATCACTATCCTGTGCTCAAGAAGGAAATGGAGATGGGGCGGATCGCGAAGGTATGGATGGATCAGCCGCGCTACCACACCACCGAAGATGGGCGCTGGGATTTCCGTGTGACCATCGTTTTTAAGAATGCGACCGTGGCCAATGAGCCGTTCGATGAGGCGGCACTGCAGAAACAGATGTATCCCGATCAGGACACGTTTCAGCGCGAAGAGCAGCGGAGATTTGAGATCCTCGAGGGGCACTGGGATTTGCCGGTGAAGACTGTGGATATTGATGCGAAACCTTGAAGTCGATGTTGCAGCGGCACGAATGATACTAAAGGACGATAAAATCATGCGGGAAATTGTTCATCGCAGTCATTGAAATTTGGAGTTAGACAAGGTCTCGCAAAGACCCATACTCTTAACCATGGACTCGTTAGTATCCCTTGAAGATCTACATGTTGATTTACTGCACGAGATTGGTAATCGACTGGCGACGGCCGATGGTTTTCATGATGTGCTCACGCGCGTGGTCGAGTTCGCGACCGTCCTAGTAAAGTGCGACTCTTGCCTGATTTATGTTCTGGAAGGCGAAGAACTCGTTTTGCGCGCCTCAAAGAATCCGCATCCTGATGCTGTTGATCGACTGAAGCTCCGTGTGGGGCAGGGTATTACGGGATGGGTGGCGGAGCACAAAGAGCCGGTGGCAGTTGCAGAAAAGGCGGCGCTCGATCCGCGATTTCAATTTTTTCATGAACTGCCGGAGGATAGCTACGAAGCTTTCTTGTCGGTGCCGCTGATGTGCCGCGGGCGAGTGGTCGGGGTAATCAACCTGCAGCATCGCGAGCATCATGTGTATCGGCGGCGGGAAATCCGGCTGATTTCGACGGTAGGGTTTCTGGTGGGTGCAGAGATCGAGAGGGCGCGCCTGGAGGATGCAAACTCCAATCTCTCGGAACAATTGCAGACTCGTAAAGTGGTGGAGCGAGCGAAGGGAATTCTGCAGCGCGAATTGGGATTTACCGAGGAACAAGCATATCTGGCATTGCAACGGCAAAGCCGGCAAAAGCGTAAGGCGATGAAGGAAATTGCCGAAGCCATTGTGTTGAGTGACGAAGTGAAAGGGAACTCGCGGACGTCTGGTCCGTCGTGAAAGTTCTCGTGTGAGATAGACTGAACGCCGAGCACCTGCCGGTTCTAAATACTCGAAATCCTTTTGGAGACAAAACCCGAGAGCAGACCCGATGGCAGATCTGCTCTCGGAGCGTCGAGCGGCTATCGAGCGGGGCTTGCAGAAGCGTTGTGCATTTCCGCCACTTCCTTCACTGAGTTTGCGGGCGCTGCGAAGTGCAACGTGACTTCAAACTGGGGAAGGTCCATAGCCCTGACGTAACTTTTACCGAACTTGGACTGGATTACGAGGCGCGCTGCCTGGAAACTGGTGAGAGTTTCGGTCTCATTAGCGAACAACATGAATGACGCTGGCATGCCCGTAGTTTTGATTAACGTCAGCATTCCCGATGGGCCCATGGATTGGAGCGAGAACCTGTAATCTCCCGCCGGAACTTCCACGTTCTGCCAGTGAACCTCGTGGGGCAGCCTGAAAGTTCCGCCCTCGTCCTGCGCAAAAGCTAGGCTGGGTGCGAAGTTCAGGGCACTCAAGGTTAGAACAGCGGCGTAGGCAAACTTACGAATCGATTTCATCGGAATCTCCTGTCTTTTTTTTGGCGTGTCTGAGATCGCACAACCGGCGGTTACCGAATGACGCGCGCTCAGACTGAGTGGCGAAACAACGAGGTCAGGAGAATTGCAATTACCGACAGCAGGGCCGGCATGCAAACATCAGCTTCGCGAAACCGGCTGCAGAGCTGGCTTGCGAAGTGATTTCACTATGAAGGACGGTTGCGCTAGAGTCCAACGCAAAAAAATGATTGCCATGATCGGATCGGGGGCTGCGATGAGAGCGCTAGGGTGTGCCTTCGCTCGACAGTCGAGGCGGTCATCTCTACATCAGTTGCGTCTCCGCTTGATGCTGCAGGTATGCCATTGAGGGGGTTTTCTGCGCGTTTAGCCGGTCGCGTTTGCCAAAGTCCCGCCGGATACGAGAACATACAAGGTTTGCATATCCCTATAGATTCTTACTGAGGAAGCGGACAAATTATGGCGACACGGAATAAGTCTGCAAAGACGGCATCGAAGACACCCCACATAGAGGTGAAATCCGAAGGGAAGGCGCGCAGCAGCTCCAAGAACAATGGCACCATCGAGCCGGCCAAAGGTAAGCTGGGGGTGATGATTCCGGGCATGGGCGCGGTAGCGACGACGTTTGTCGCGGGAGTGGAAGCGATTCGCAAAGGGCTGGCGAAGCCAATTGGATCGTTGACGCAGATGGGCACGGTGCGGCTGGGAAAGCGTACCGATGGGCGTTCGCCGAAGATCAAGGAGTTTGTGCCGCTGGCCGGGCTCGATGACCTGATATTCACGGGTTGGGATATTTTCGAAGACAATATGTACGAGGCGGCGTCGAACGCGGGCGTGCTGGATCAGAGACTGCTCGACCAGTTGAAGCCGTTTCTTTCTTCCGTGACTCCTCGTGCGGCTGTGTTCGATCACAATTACGTGAAGAAGATCGACGGGCCGAACGTGAAAAAGGGCAAGACAAAAATGGATCTCGCCGAGCAGTTGCGGGACGACATCCGCGATTTCAAGAAAACCAGCGGCGCCAGTCGGCTGATCACAATGTGGTGCGGATCGACCGAGTCCTACATTGCGGCGGGCGAGGCGCACCAGACCGTGAAATCGTTTGAGAAGGCGCTACGCGAAAATGATGAGATGATTGCGCCTTCGATGGTTTATGCCTATGCGTCGATGATGGAGGGAGTGCCGTTCGCCAATGGCGCACCAAACTTGACGGTTGATTTGCCAGTCATGCTCGAACTCTCGCGGCAGAACGAAGCGCCAATCTGCGGCAAAGATTTCAAGACCGGGCAGACGTTAATGAAAACCATCCTCGCACCCGGCTTCAAGGCACGCATGCTGGGGTTGAGTGGATGGTTCTCGACCAACATCCTGGGCAACCGGGATGGCGAGGTGTTGGAAGATCCGGGTTCGTTTAAGACCAAGGAAGAGTCGAAACTCTCCGTGCTGGAGCACATTCTCCAGCCCGATCTTTATCCCGAACTGTATGGTGATATGTACCACAAGGTTCGCATCAACTATTACCCACCACGCGGTGATAATAAAGAGGGTTGGGACAATATTGACATCTTTGGATGGCTGGGCTATCCAATGCAAATCAAGGTAGATTTCCTGTGCCGCGATTCTATTCTGGCAGCGCCAATCGTGCTTGATCTCGTGTTGCTAATGGATCTGGCAAAACGGTGTTCCGAGCTGCGTGGACTAGGAATTCAGGAGTGGTTAAGCTTTTACTTTAAGTCTCCCATGACCGCGCCGGGACTGTATCCCGAGCATGATCTTTTTATTCAGTTGATGAAGTTAAAGAATACGTTGCGGCATTTGAAAGGCGAGGAACTGATTACGCATTTGGGGCTGGAGTATTACGACTAGGTTGCTGTGCGTGTTTGTGAGTGGTGTCCTCCGCCATCAAAGCCGACATGTCCCGCATCGAATCCGCCATGTCCGCCGCCGTCGCATGGAACCGGGGTAGGGTACGGGTCTTACCAAACGGTTTTAATTAGCCGGCTGCGGCGGATATTCTCGTCACGCGTGATCAGAGTTAGGCCTTCGGCGCGGGCGGTTGCGCCGATGAGGCGATCGGCGGGGTCGCGAGGATAATCATCGGGGAATTGCCCGGCCAGGGCGGCGATCTCATAGGTGATCGGCCGGATCGTAACATCTTCCAGGAGTTGCCGAATCGAGGATTCGACTGTGCCATAGGTTTGAATCCGCCCACGATTGACCAACAGTCCCAACTCCCAAAGGGTGATTGCTGAGACCGCCAATCCGCCGCCCTGACGTGCGCGTTTAATTTCTGAGGCCGCCGCGCGCGAAAGCCGCTTCGTATCGCCGACTGCCCAAACCAATACGTGACTATCGAGCAGGATCACTTCAATGCGTCCCAGGCCTCGGGCGGCTCGACGGGTGACTCTATATCGCCTACGATGCGAATAATGCCCTCCAGTCGGCCCAAGAATTCCCGATCCTCGTTTCCAGCTGGTACGAGCTTGGCAACTGGCTTACCGCGTTTCGTGATCACAATGGGCTCGCGATTCTTGTGCACGTCGTCCATCAAGGTAAGACAGTGCGCTTTGAATTTTGCAGCTGCAATTGTCTTCATAGATACATGGTAACATACATGGTCACTTCGATATGACCAGATGGCGTCATCCCAGCTTCCGTTCCCGTTTGTACTCGTCAAACTTCGCCAAGAACCGGTCAATTTCCTTCTTCTGCAGGTAGTACGGCGTCGACAGCCGCAGCTTGTTCGGATCGGCTCCGCGAATGCGGATTTTGTGGGTCTTCCACATCCACTTTTCCAGGTCCATGCGCGGGACGGGCGGAACGTTCACGGTTACGATGGCGCAGCGCAGTGCGGGGTCGGGCGACGTCCAGGATTCGGCGCCGCGTTTCTTCATTTGGTCGAGGATATAGTCGGCGAGTTTGCGATGCCGGCGCTCGATGCGATCGATGCCGATCTCATCGGCGAGTTTGATTGAGGCTCGCAGTCCCCAAAGGGCCGGAACGTTGGAACTTCCGATACGCTGAAAGCGTTCGGCGCGGAGCTTGGGGTCGTCCCAACCTTCAGTGACGATCGTGTTCCACAATCGGTCGATGACCTCGTCGCGCACATACAGAAAGCCCGAGCCCTTAGGCGCCTGCAGCCACTTGTGCGGGCTCGCGGAATACAGATCGCAGCCGATTTCCTGAATGTTCAGCTGCATCATTCCCGGCACGTGCGCCCCGTCGACTGCGGAAAGAATGCCTTTCGAGCGGGCCAGCGCGCTGAGTTCCTTCGCTGGCAGAACGACGCCGGAGAACGTGGTGATGTGGCTGAAGAACATGACACGCGTGCGGGGAGTAATGGCGTCATTGAAAAGATTGAGTACCTGGGCGGCGTCCTTTACGGGCCGCGGTAATGTGACCTTCTTTACTACGACACCGTAGCGTTTAGCCTTCAGGTTCCAGGGGTGCTCGCCGCCGGGATGCTCCTGGTCGGTCATGAGGACTTCGTCACCAGGTTTCAAGTCGATACCATTGGCGATGTAGCTGTTGGCTTCCGTGGCATTACGGAGTAACGCGATTTCATCGCGATGGCAGCCCACGAAGGCGGCGAGGGGATCGCGAAATTCGTTCCAGGCGGCGTATCCCCAGATGGGGTAGTCTTCCGGGTCCTGCTGGTCCATTCTCTCGGTAGTGTTATAGCCCTCGAAAATCGCGCGCAGCACGGGCGCGGGACTGGAGCCGACCGTGCCATTGTTGAGATAAATCTCGTCTTCCGGGATGAAGAATTGCTTGCGCATCTCGGCCCAGTAAGCATCTTCGTTCTTGTCGAACAGCGCAGAATCGGGAAGCGTAGAAGGGGAACTGGCGAGCTGGGCAACGAGATTTCCGCGCAGGGTGGTGACGGCGGCAAGGCCGCTAGCTGCAGTCGAGAGGAAACGGCGGCGGTCGATCACAAGTGCCTCCTGGCTTAGGACAACAACTCTGAGCGCAACGACGGCCATGGTACGACTGGGCTTGGAATGGGGCAAGGGGAGGGCAAGGCGCAGCCAAGTTCCACGGAAGTTTCGACAACCGGATAACCCCATAGGGGAAAATGAACGTCTAAACGTTTACGGAAGGGTCCGCCTATTATGGGCATGCCGGGCGTATAATCCGGGCAGGAGTAGCGCTAAAAGGAGTCCTTTATGAAGTTCCGTTGGCTGGTAACTGGCGTAGCGATGGCGGCGTTCAGCGCGGTGCCCTGGACGATGGCGCAGGATCAGGATGATAAAAACCAGCCCAAGGCGGGTGATGTTCAGAATGCTCCCGCACAGAAGCCTGCCAATTTGCCGACGCAGGATGACAGCCAGATCAAGCACGACGGCACGAAGACCGATGTGGATGCGGTGGGAAATCGCAACGTCGGTTGCGGCCGCGGCGTAGGCAACTGGTACAGCATCGAGCGGCAAGTGGCCATGGGCCGCTCCTATGCGCAGCAGGTGGAATCGCAGATCAAGCTGGTCAATGATCCGGTGGTTACGGAGTATGTGAACCGGATTGGGCAAAACCTGGTTCGGAACTCGGACGCCCAGGTACCATTCACCATTAAGGTGATTGATTCCGATGTGGTCAATGCCATGGCGCTGCCGGGCGGATTCTTCTATGTGAACTCGGGATTGATTCTGGCGGCCGATGAAGAAGCTGAAATGGCGGGCGTTATGGCGCACGAGATTGCGCATGTGGCCGCCTGTCACCTGGCCCGCGAGCAGACTCGGGGCACTCTGATGCAGCTCGCAACCATTCCTCTGATCTTTGTGGGCGGAGGGATTGGTTATGGGATTTATGAAGCCGCGGGACCGGCGGCGATGCTGGGATTTCTGAAATTCTCGCGCAGCTTCGAGGCGGAAGCGGACTATCTTGGAGTGGAATACATGTATCGTGCCGGATACGATCCCTCGGCGTTCGTTTCATTCTTCGAAAAAATCCAGGCGATGGAGAAGAAGAAGCCCGGAACCTTGGCGAAAACATTCGATACGCATCCGCAGACTCCGGACCGGATCGAGAAAACCCAAGAAGAGATCCGCAGGATTCTCCCGGCGAAGACCCAGTACGTTGTGACCACGTCGGAGTTCGATGACGTTAAATCACGGCTAGCCTCAATCGAGAATCGCCACAAGGTGCTGGATCAGAGAGACGAGAACAAGCCCAGCTTGCGCCGGACTTCTGCTAGTGGCGATGACAAGACGGGCGATAGCAAGACTGACGATGATCGCCCAACCTTAAAGCGTCGGGATGATTCGTCCTCAAACTAGAGGCTGTGCAAAGTCAACAAACGGCGGCCTCGGCCGCCGTTTTTTTTATGATACGGGAAGTGCATAGGAATCCCCCAGCCTGACCGCAATTGCTGTTTCGTCACAGAACGTCGTGATTTCCGTCACCGCAGTTTGTTCTGAAAGCGATTAAGGGTAAGCTAGCCGTGTAGCGTAAACAGAGGAGTATCTCTTCCATGCCAGAGGACACACTCAGCATCACCGACAATCGAACGGGACAGACCTATAACATTCCGATCGAGGATGGTACCATCCGCGCGATGAGCCTGCGGCAGATCAAGACAGGTCCGGAGGATTTTGGCCTGATGACGTACGATCCGGCCTTCATGAACACGGCATCGTGCCGCAGCAGCATCACCTACATTGACGGTGACCAGGGAATTTTGCGTTATCGCGGATATCCCATCGAAGTGCTGGCCGAGCGCTGCACCTTTCTGGAAGTCGCATACCTGCTCCTGTTTGGAGAATTGCCGACCGAAACTGAATTGAAGAGCTGGGTATACGACATTACGCACCACACCATGCTGCACGAGAGCACAAAGAAATTTATGGAAGGCTTTCGCTACGACGGCCATCCCATGGGAATGTTTGTGAGCACAGTAGCCGCGCTCTCGACCGTGTATCCGGATGCCCGGCATGTGCACGATCCTGCGAACCGCCTTCTGCAGATCAAACGGCTGATCGGGAAAGTGCCGTCCATTGCGGCCATGTCGTACCGGCACAATGTGGGATTCCCCTACGTTTATCCCGACAATGATTTGAGCTACGCTGAGAATTTCATGAACATGCTCTGGAAGATGGTCGAGCCAAAGTACGTGGCGAATCCGGCAATTGCGCGGGCGCTCGATATCCTGTTCATATTGCATGCGGACCACGAGCAAAACTGCGGCACCAACGCTATGCGCTCCGTGAGCAGCGCGCAAACCGATCCTTACTTGTCCATGGCGTCGGCGGCCGCCGCTCTCGCTGGGCCATTGCATGGCGGGGCCAATGAAGAAGTCTTGAAGATGCTGGATGAGATCGGTTCGAAGGACAAGGTGCCCGCCTATATCAAGAAGGTGAAAGAAGCTGGGTTCAAGCTGATGGGATTCGGACACCGCATCTACAAAAACCACGATCCTCGGGCCAAGATCATCAAATGGACTGCGGAGCAGGTTTTCGAGGTTACTGGGCGCAACCCGAAGCTGGAGATCGCGCTTGAGTTAGAACGCATCGCGCTGGAAGACGAATATTTCGTGAAGCGCAAACTCTATCCGAACGTCGACTTTTATTCTGGGATCATGTACCAGGCCATGGGCTTCCGTCCTGAGATGTTCACGGTACTTTTTGCAATTCCGCGAACGGCGGGATGGCTCGCGCAGTGGCAGGAGCTGATCACCGATCCTGAGCAGAAGATCGCGCGTCCACGGCAGATCTATACAGGACAAGACGTGCGGGAGTTTGTTCCGATGGAGAAGAGAACTGCGGCGGTTGTTACTGCGCGCTAACACCGGGTCATATCAAACCCGAGCTCGTTACAAGAAGCGTTGAAGTAAAGGTTCGCGCTACTCCTGTCGCAACTAG
>OBLW0100003252.1_pt1 | contig 12717 bp, 12 predicted proteins | sample 1520161 | NCBI WGS metagenome assembly OBLW01 (sample SAMEA3539309, study PRJEB22396) | soil metagenome | biome: tundra; feature: field; material: soil | place: USA | collected 2010-05 | depth 0.15 m
ACTCCGAGTACGACCTTCATTTGAATAACGGCCGTCTGCTGGAACATTTTCACGAGGGCAATCTGACTAATCGCAGCCCCGGCATTCATGAAAAAACTCCCGACACGTTTGTCGAGGTATCGCCGGAACTGGCACGCTCGCGCGGTATCGAGAGCGGCAGCCTGGTGCAACTCACGTCGCGCCACGGCCGCGTACGCGTGCGCGCTTTGGTCACCGACCGGGTGCAGGACGGCGAATTGTACATGCCGATGAATTCCACCACCAGCCCCGTCAACCTGCTCACCGGCAGCCACACGGACCCTGCGACGCACACGCCGGCATACAAGGAGACAGCGGTTCGCATGGAGGTTCTCGCACGGGCCGGCGAGAGTCCGTTGCCGCGCATCAATCACCGCTTCGGCCATCCCACTCCGCAGAATGGTGTGGAAGTCGAACGAAAATGGCGGCAGCCCGGCTATCGCTTCCCGGGCGAACTGGTGCAGATCGAGACGAAGCGGGAGGCATAGAGTCCCATGGCACAACCGATTCCATTGACGCTTACGCCCAAAGGCGCAGACGCGGATCGCCTGGCACATGCTCTGGACAAGCATACTGATGCCATCGTGTCCGCGCTGGAACTTTTGCAGCTCCTGCACGACCGCGGTGTCCTGGACTTACTGCGCGGATTAGTGGGCGCCGGAGACCAGTTAGCGGGCATCTTAACAGCCGCGGCCGGCGCTCCGGAGTCTCTCCGTGGGATGCGTAATTTCATTCTGTTGACGAAGCTCTTTGCCAGCATCCCGCCGGAGGTCTTGGACAGCCTGGTTCGCACCGCCACGGAAGGAGCGACGCGCGAGAAAGGGCACCGGGCGCCGGGAATAGTGCAACTGCTGCGGCGGGCGGGCAGTGAGGACAGCCGCCATGCGATTGCGGTCACACTCGATCTGCTGGAGAACGTAGGGAAGGCGCTGTGAACGCGGCCGTGGTTCCGGTCCCGATCGGCCGCGTGGAAGGTTGTGTTGCATCGCATGCGGACGACCTGCTGGCGGTCGAGGAGGCCCTGGAAATTCGACTGGGAAACCGCAACCTCACCATCACCATGCGAACTCCCGGGAACGACTTCGAACTGGCGGCGGGCTTCATGCATTCCGAAGGGATGATTGAGGATATTTCGCACATTCGGTCAATGGCGCGCCCGAACGACGGCAGCGCCGACGTCGTGGTGGTGGAGTTGGTCGGAGAGCTTAGAGCGCTTGTGCCGGCGCAACGAAACTTCGTGATGACGTCCGCGTGCGGCGTCTGCGGAAAGGCGTCCTTGCAGGATCTGGAAGCGAATGCTTGCCCCATCTTGCCGCCCGACGACATCCAGCTCTCGCCGGAAATCATCCATAGGCTGCCGGACACTCTCAGGTGCGCTCAAAGCATCTTCGAATGCACCGGAGGACTGCACGCCGCGGCGCGTTTCGATCTCCGCGGCAAATTGGAGTGCCTGCGCGAGGATGTCGGGCGGCACAATGCCGTTGACAAACTGGTGGGGGCTGCGCTGTTGGACAAGCGCATGCCGATGAGCACATCGCTTCTGTTAGTAAGCGGGAGGGCCAGCTTCGAACTCGTGCAGAAGGCGCTGATGGCAGGAATTCCAGTGATGGCCGCCGTGGGCCCGCCTTCCAGCCTGGCGGTCGCCACCGCGGAACGGTCGGGCATGACGCTGATTGGCTTCCTCCGCAACGGGCGATTCAATGTGTACTCGGGAAGTCGTCGGATCATGGGTTTCTCATGAAACTTCGCATTCAGGGAAATTCTCTACGGTTGCGGCTCACGCAGAAGGAAGTCGCTCTGGTCCGCAACCGCGGGCTTGTGGAATCGCTCATTGAGTTCGCGCCGGGCCGCTCGCTTATCTATCTTCTGGAGGGCTCGCCAAACGCGGAGACGATGTCTGCGACCTTCGATGGCCACGCAATCCGGGTGACGATCCCAATGGACCAGATGACGGAGTGGGTCGACAGCGACCGGGTTGGCATCGAGTCCCGGCCGCAAAACGGCATCCAGGTTCTGGTCGAAAAGGACTTCCAGTGCCTGCACCGGTCCGTCGAACAGGAACCCGACGCCTATCCTCACCCGCTTATGTCCTGACGCGGGGCGCAGCACCAACTCCTTCGAGACTGAAATCTCGCGAACGGCGCCCGCTCGGCCGGCGCAGGAGCAGCGGCAGCGCCGCGCTCGCCAGCATCGCCAACGCCAGCCAGCGCATCGCGCCCTGATAGTGTCCGGTCGCCTGGCGAATGCCCGCCACCAGGCTCGGACCAAAAACCGCGGCGCAGCCCCAGGCGGTGAGCATCAGGCCGTAGATCGATCCGATCTGCCCCGCGCCAAAGTAGTCGGTGGCGAATGCCGGCATGGTGCCGAATCCTCCGCCGTAGCAAAGCAAAATGAGAAACGCCAACAACGAGAGCAGGGCAAACTGATGAACCTGCGAGAGTAGTAGAAATCCCGCGGACTGCAGCAGGAACATGATCAGGAACACGGTTCGGCGGCCCACTGCATCCGAGAACCAGGCCCACAGAAAACGTCCTGAGCCATTGGCGATCGAGATAAGCCCAACCATGCCCGCGGCAGTTGCGGCTGACACTCCCGAGATCTCCTGCGCCATGGGAGACGCTTGCGAAATGATCGCGATCCCAGCCATCGTGTTCAGGAACAACGTAAGCCACAGCGCGTACCACTGCCAGGTTCCGAGCGCCTCCGGGAGTGTGAAGTCCCGCGAAGCCGACCTGCCAGACTGCGAGGCGGTGTATCCGGCCGGCGCATAGCCCTCGGGAGGATTCCGCATGGCCAGCGCACACCCAAAGACGACGACCAAATACGCCAGCCCCAGAACTTCGAAGGTGCGGCCGACTCCCAACGAAGCGATCAGCGAATTCGCCGCCGGAGCCGTCACCAGGGCGCCGGCTCCGAAGCCTGCGACCGCGAGACCCGTGATCATGCCTCGCTTGTCCGGAAACCACCGGACCAGGGTGGCAATGGGCACGATGTATCCCAAGCCGAGCCCCGCGCCGCCGATCACGCCGTACGTCAAGTACAGAGTGGTCAAATCGTGTGCCGTGCCCGTCAGCATCATTCCTAGTCCGTAGAGAATCGCAGCGGCGATCGCGACCGGGCGGGGTCCGCTTCGTTTCATCCAAAGTCCACCAACGAAGGCAGCCAGTCCGAGGACGAAGATGGCGATCTCGAACGCGGCCGTAACTTCGGCGATCGTCCAGCCATGAACTTGCGACAACGGAATGCGGAAGACGCTCCACGCGTACACGGCGCCAAAGGCGATCTGCATCAGCACGCCCGCGGCGGCAATAAGCCATCGATTTTGTGTGGTCATAATAAGCCTCTCTACTTGGCGGCGGGCGTGTAACCGTCCGTCAATGTCTTCAGGAAAGCGACAATCTGAACTTCTTGTTTGCCGGTAAGCCCGAGGTTGCCCAGTTGCTTGTGATTCATGGTTTCGGGATGTTCGGGCGCCGGCCAGCAGCTCACTTTCTCTCCGGGATCGCCAGCCTGGCAACGCGGCAGCACGTCGCGGGTGTTGTAGAAGTGAACCACTTCCTTGAGCGATTTCAGATAGCCGTTGTGCATGTACGCTTTGACGAAATCGGGCCGCGGCCGCTTATCGACGTTTCGCAGGGTGGCTGTCTTATACTTGCCGATGAAGGATTTCGCCATCGGCGTCCACTCTCGATCCGGATTCTCCGGGCCTTCGAGAAATCCGCCCACGCCGGCGTCGAGAAACTTCGCGCCAAGCGCGTTGGCCGTAAATCCGAAACCGTCAGTCTGGTTCTCTTCGTAGTAGGGCATCGCGCGGTTCGGCGGCAGGCCCAGGTTGGAAGCCGTGAAGTCGGTAAACAAGGGCTCCTCGCCAGGACCTCCGTCGCGATGACATTCGTTGCAGTGGGTAGCACCGCTGCGAAACAACTGGTAACCGGCGTCTTGGTCCGGAGTGAACTTGGCCTTGCCGGCCATGACATAGTCGTACTTCGAAGAAAACGAATTCACTTCGCTGGAACCTTCGTAAGCCGCGATGGCCTCCGCGATCTTATCGAACGTGGCTTGCGCGATCCCTCGATCCACGGGCGTCAGATGCACCGGCAGGGGATCCGGCTTCGGCGACGGGCCCGGCCGGTCGCAAGTCGCTTGCGCATCGGCCGGCCATCGAATGGCGAAGGCCTGCGCGCCCCACAAGCGCTCCGCCATGGGCCGATACGGGCGTCCGGATGCGCGATACACCATGCAGGCCGCGTCGATCAGCGCCATCTCATTCGGATCGAGAGGCGGCCCTTGCGCCTGCTCCGCAAGCGGACTGTTGAGTCGCAGTCCGGTGGCGCGCATATCCCAGAAGGCACCGCCCACCAGGTCGCCTTGCGGCGCGTTGTAATGCAGCACGGGCGAGAAGCTGGCGTACCCGTGAGTCTGCGGCACTCGCCCGTTGAAGCGGGTGCGCAGCGATCCCGGATAGGCAGCGGTCGTCCGATTGAGTTCGCTCACTGGTCCGGCGAATCCCGCCTCTGGCATGTGACAGAACGCGCACGCTTCGTTCCGCCCGACCGACAACTGGCGGTCGTAAAAGAGCAGCTTGCCGAGCAGAATGACCTGTTGCGATTCGTCGAGAGGCGCCTGTTGTACTCTCGTCAGGGTGTCGTCCTCAATCCGATTGATTTCTCTCTCAACCGATTCGATCTCCTTCTGGGCGGCAGCCGGAACACTTGTCCCGGCACGGGACAGATCCCGCGGTTCAGAACGTAGCGCCAATGTGACGCCAAGCGCGGCGATTGCTCCGGAAACATACAGTGCTGCTGTTCGCATGGTGGATCTCTCTTACTGGAAATAAAGTGCAAGCAGACTGCCAGCCCCAGGCGTCGATTTCTCAGGAGGTTTGGGCTTCGCTTGCAAGAGGCGTGACGCTATGACGACGTCACCTGACGAAGGCACGCTGCGCCCTCTCAGCCGAGCCACTGAGGATTCTGATATGTGCCATCGAATGTATGAGTCGTCTTGTAGTGCTCGTACTTGCCGAGTTGCGCGGCTTGTGCGGTCTTCGCCAGAAGTGCTTCGATGTCGGCGGGCTTCATAGGCCGGAAACTCTGTGCGGCGGTCAACGCCTGGTCGAGTATCCGCATGGAGTCGCAGCCCGTAATCACGACGCTCGTTGGCAAATTCATGGCGTAGTGCAAGCACTCGACCGGGGAGGCGGTTTTGCTCTCAAGAATGATGTGGTCGCCCATTGGCTTCATTCCCAGCACGCCGATATCGTTCTTCACCAGCACCGGCAAGACGTTCTTCTCGAAGCTGTCGTAATGCGCGTCCATCACGTTCAACGGCATCTGCACGGTATCGAAGCGGAATTGATGGCGGGCCGCGGTCGCCAGCATCTTTAGATGGACGGCCGGACTCTTGTGGCCGGTAAAGCCGACATACCGGATCTTCCCCGCCTTCCTGGCCTCGAGCGCCGCTTCCATGGCGCCGCCGGCCGCGAAGATGCGATCCGGGTCGTCCATCCGAATGACCTCGTGAAACTGCAGGAGGTCGATCTGATCGGTTCCGAGCCGGCGCAGCGACTCATCAATCTGTCGTGCGGCCGTGTTCTTGTCGCGGCCATCGATTTTGGTCATCAGGAAAGCCCGCTGGCGATAGCCGTCGCGCAGCGCCTTGCCCATGCGAACCTCGCTTTGCCCGCCGTTGTAGTCCCAGCAGTTGTCGAGAAAGTTGATTCCCCGGTCGATCGCCGCGCGCACGATACGAATACTCTCGGCCTCGTCGAGATCGGGCCGGACAAGGTGGTATCCGCCCAGCCCCACCATGGAGACCATTTCTCCTGTGTGGCCGAGTCTGCGGCGCGGAACTTCTCCCGCCGATTTCGCTCCCTTCGCAAACCTGGAGGCGCCAGCGAGCACCGAAGCGCCCGCGGCGATTCCCAGCAATCGTCTTCTCCTGGCGTTGAACGTCATATCACTGTCCTCGTTTCAAAAGGCGACGCCCTCGGCGACTCGCTGCGTCCGGAGGACCTCGCCCAGCAGGAACACATCCGTGAGCAGCGCGCGCAGATGCACCGAGGCGTTCAGGTTGTCGATCAATTGAGAGCTGATCGCAGGTTGCGCCAGCACGAGATCCAGGGCCGCCAGCGAATCGCTCGCATCGCGCTCCAACACGGCCAGGAATGCCGGCCGGTTGTCCCCCATTGCCTCCGCGCAGCATTCCGTGAGTCCGGTAAGAACGTTGACCGCGCGAGTCAGAAATTCCCTGACCTGTCTGCCTGACTCGCTGCCCTTGTCACTCGTGAGACCCTGCGCGGCATATGCCAGCATGAACTCGTAACATTCCTCGATAGCCTCAAAGCGTTCCACGATTTCCGCGGCCATAAATCATGCCTCCCTGTCCGTCCGGTTCGAGCCCGGCTGCGATAGTTCCACCGCCCACCGCTGCGGGTCGTAGTGTTTCAGATAGAACTCACGTTTCATCGTGCCGAAGACCATCGATTTGGTGATGTCCAGCTTTTCCGGACGAACCGCGAAGTACACGTGCACCATCACCAGTGCGATGAGTCCGATGCCGGCCAGTCCGTGAAGCACATACATCAGCCCCCAGGTCATGTCGCTGAACAGATATGGATTGCGAGGGAAGAAGATGGTATGGACGCGGGACATCATGAACACGCCGGTGCCAATCGCCGACAAGCCAGTGGCGATGATCGCGCCGTGGTAGAGCTTGTTTTCTAACGGGTATTTCGCGAACTTGCGCGGCGGCGGCGCCGGGCGGCCCACAAATCGCAGCAATCTTCTCCACGCATCCACCATGTCGGCCCTGTCCGGCCAGATCGCCCAGAAGTCCAACCAAAAGGAAGCATGAATCACATGAAAGATGATGGATACCGTGAGCACGCTGCCGGCGATCCAATGATACATCACCCAATTGAACTGGACGCCAACCTTTGGTAGGAATGCCGTGAAGAGCAGGGTAAACATCGAGGCTGCCATAATCCAGTGAAACAATCGCGCCGCCAGTGAATGCCGGGGAACCTGGCTGGGCAGTTCGGCCGCAAGCGCCGGCGAAACGCTGCCCGCGAATTCCTCCGCACGAGCGAAATACCGCACATAGATTGCGTGCACGATAAGGAATAGCATGCCCGCGATTCCGGCCACCCAAATCAGAAACCACGCCACGTGGATAGGAACGCTCTGCCCCCAAGGGCTCGTGGCCCATTCGGTAATCCGCTTCAGGATGCCCATCTTGCTTCCTCCACTCCGCCAATCGCCCGTTTCACAAGGTTTCTCATCAACGGGATCTTATAGGCGTTGAACTGCAGGGGGACGGCTCCCTGCACGGCTAGTTTCCCGGCCATCTCACCCGTCGCCGCTGTCGCCAGCTTTCCGCGAACCGCGTCCTCCACTGCCTTCAATCGCAAAGGACGAGCGGCGGCACCGTTCACCGCCAGGCGGATGCGCTCGATGGTATTGCCGGAAACCTGCATCGCGCAGGCCACGTTCATCAACGCAAAGTCCCACACGTTCCGGTCCCGCACTTTCTCGAAATAGAATCGCGCGCCCGCCCATGTGGACGGAATCCGAATGGCAGTCAAAAGGTCGCCGGGCCGGAGTATGTGCAAGCGCGTGATGTCGACATCCGGCCCGATGAAGTAATCCTCGGCGTCGACCACCCGTTCACCTCGAGGCGTGCGCATGACGAATTTAGCGTCCAGCGCAATCAGCGCCGGAGCAGAGTCTGAGGGGTTCACCGCCACGCATCGTTCGGCGTCGAGGATCGCGTGCTCGCGGTTGCGGCCCTCAGGCGTGTCGGCGTAGCAGATGTTGCCCCCAGCGCGATAGCACGGCCAGCCGGCGCGGTAATACCAGCATCGCGCGTCCTGAGATACATTACCGCCGATGGTGCCCTGGTTGCGAATTTGCGGTGACGCGATCAACTCCGCGGCTTCGGCCAGAAGACCGTATTTTTCCCTGATAGCGGGGTGCTTCACGATCTCTGTCAGCGTGGTCAACGCGCCGATTTCGACGCCGTCGTCAGCCGGGCGAATGCCCCTCATTTCCTCGATTCCGCTGAGGTCGACTACCACTTTCGGCCGTTTGATTCGATCCTTGAGCCAGTCGAAGCTGTCGAGCCCACCGGCCATGATCCAGGCATCCGCTCCATGCTGTTGGAGGAGACGATGCGCGTCATTGACGGACCTCGGCTGCACCAGTTCGAACGCGGGCATGACGTCTCGTATTACCGACATAATTCCTCTCGAATTAAATGTGCGCCATCAAGGGATGTTGCATCGGCCGCCCGGCTTCCAGTGAAGTCAAAATCGTGTCTGCGTTCACCGGCGCGCGCCGAAAGACCTCATCGCCGAGCGCGTCCGATAGGGCATTCAAGATGGAGGCGCACCCGCCTCCGACCGGTGGCTCACCGATGCCACGGGCGCCTACCGGAGTCTCGGGGTCCGGAATATCCAACGCTTCCCATTGCATGTTCACCGGCACATCCAGGATGGTTGGCGGCTTACTGTGGTGGAACCGCTTGGAGACCATCACGCCATAGTGAGGATCGAACACCCACTTCTGGCCGATAGCGTGGCCGATGCCAAGGGTCGACCGACCGAGAACCTGTCCGCCGAGCGCTCGCGGATGGATCACCGTGCCGACGTCGGCGTAGGCCAGAAAGTCCACGATGTAGTACTTGCCGGTTTCTACATCCACTTCGATTTCGGCGAAGCTCGCCACGTAGGAATGCGTCATCCCATCGCGAGGGTATTTGTCTTTGGCGGCCGCCACCAGCCCTTGTCCGGCCAGCGCCGCCACGGACGCTTTGGTAACTTTGTTGACATCGTCCGGCGCTTGATGGCCATCGTACTTCCCGCCGAGTTCGATCGCGCGCTGGGCCGCCTGCGCCAGAGTCATACCGGCGGAGCCCTTGCGGAAGACCCGCTCGGCCGCGACGGTGTAGTCCTCAGGCTTACCGCCCAGACTCTTCGCGGCGATCTCCTGGAGTTTCTGCCTGGCATCCATCGCCGCGGCGTGAGCGGCCCGCGTCATCGCGTGGGTGGTCTGGCTGCCCCCCGACACGCACGTGAACGGAAGATTCCTCGACGTATCGCCCCATATCACATCGCATTTCTCCCAGGGCACGCCCAGAACTTCCGCGCCCGCGCGGTGTACGTCAATCACCGATTCGGTTCCCAGATTTCCGATGCCCGACTGGAACCGTACACGACCCTCAGGAGTGATGACGAGCAGACCGTCAAAGCCCGTGGTGCCCCCGACGTAGCAGCTCAGCGCTACACCAACGCCGCGCACCTTGGAGCCGATCTTCTTGGGGCTCCGCGCCACCCGGCCCAGCCAGTTGAATTTCTCGGCGCCACGTTGCAGCGCTTCCTTGAGAAAGGCGCTGGTGGCGTGCTGCATTTGGCCCTTTACCAGAGGCCCGTACTGCGCTTTGCCTTCGGGGCAGTTGATGTAACGGATCGCCACCTGGTCCAGCCCCAACTTTCGGGCGGCCTTCGCGATGACGGGTTCGATGATCGAAATGCCTTGCATCCCGCCAGGCGCGCTCTGCGCGCTGCGCGGCGGCGTATTCGTCAGCACGGTCACCCCGCGCCAGCGCATGGCTTGAGGCTGGTACAACAGCGAAACCATGCGTCCCGATGTCGGGGCGTCGCCCTGCGCGTCGTAAGGGCCGTTATCCGAAATCACGAACATGTCGACGGCGAGGATGCGACCCTCTTTGGAGAATCCGACCTTCATGCGGCCCTGGAAGCCGGGCCGTGCACGTCCGATGAAAGTCTCCTCCTCGCGGCTGATCCGCATCATCACGGGGGCATTGGCCTTCTTCGAGAGCAGCGCCGGGACAATCATCGTGACTCCGCCGGTGATTTTGCTGCCGAAGCCGCCACCGGTGTATTCGCTGATGAAGACAACCTTCTCCGGATCGATGTTCAGCCACCGTGCGATCGCCGGCCGGGTTTGGGCGGTGCTCTGCGCCCCGGAGTGCAGGTAGACTTTGCCGTTCTGCCAGTACGCCATCGCGCTGCGCGTTTCCAGCGTCTGGTGGCTGGTGTCCGGCGTAACGAACGTTTCGTCGAGCACCAAAGCGGAGTTCCGGAACCCCGCCACGACATCGCCATACGACCATTCATCCGGCGTCTTGCCCATCGGCAATCGCCCGCGGTTCGCCTCCTCGAAGTCCGCATCGGTCCACTTCAGTTCAGTCACCGCGGGCGCCGTGCCGCCTGCCGGCGTCGCCCAGATGTTGCCGTCCGTTCGCGGATTCGGTCCGCCCGACCGCAGCGTATCGAGCGGATCGACCACGAAGGGCAGCGGCTCGAAATCGATGTGAATTTTCTCGATAGCTTCAGCCGCGGTAAGCTCGTCCACGGCCGCCACCGCGAGAACCGGCTCGCCCTGATACACCGGCTCCATGGTGAGCCCGCGCTCGCCCCACTTGCTCGCCTTGATCACTGTCCCGTTATCGGTGAGTGTGTCGGCCGGCGCCGGCAGATCGTCCGCCGTGAGAATCGCCCGCACGCCGGGCATTGCCAGAGCTTGCCGTGCATCGATGTGCCGCACGCGCGCATGCGGCAGCGGGCTGAGCAACAGCTTGCAGAACAGCATGCCTTCCGCGCGGAAGTCTTCGGCGTATTTTGACCGGCCCGTGACCTTGGCCAGTAGGTCGGCAGTCGCGTAATTCTTGCCGATCAGCTTGTACTGCGGCCCGTATACGCGCTCGTTGTTCGCTTCAGACATGGTTCGACCTCATGTTCTCGGCGCCGCGCATCAAAGCGGTCAGGATCTTGTCGTAATCCTGGCAGCGGCACAGGTTTCCCGAAATGCCGTGCGCCAGCTCCAACCTGGTGGGGTTCGGGTTTGTCTTGAGGAAGCCCACCGTCGCCATGATAAAGCCGGACATACAGAAGGCACACTGGAATCCCTGTTCGTCGATGATGCCTTGCTGGACCGGATGCAGGCTTCCGCCTTCATTCGCGAGCCCCTCGATCGTCAGGACCTTGCGGCCGCGCACAGTGTGGGTCAGCACCGAGCATGAGTAGTGCGGCACGTCATCGATCAGCACCGTACAGGCCCCGCATTCCGCGCGGTCGCATCCCAGCTTTGTTCCGGTAAGTCCCAGCTTATAACGCAGGGTCCACGCCAGCGTTTCCTGGTTCATCACATCGGCGCGGCGGACCTGTCCGTTGACGTTTAAGCTGATGAGCCGCTCGCCTGTGCCGCCGACTCCGTGGACGGTGGAGCCGCGGAAGAGGTACCCCGCCGAGCAGACCGCCGCACCTCCGCCGATAACTCCTTGGATGAACCTGCGCCTGGAAACAGCTTTTGGCGTGTTCCCGAGAATCCTCAGATTTGGATGGTCAGACATATTAAGAATCCTGCACTTGAGCTTCTAGCCGTGACCGCTGGGAAGGCCGCCAGTCGGACGCCTTCTGCATCGCTCACCACAGGTGCAAACGGAACGCCAAACGTAAGTCGTTTTGCCGGCTGCCGATTGGACAAAATCTGTCCACCGGTGGTCATCTCCTGTCGGCGCGCCGACATCCAGCAGACCGTGAGGCTGGTGCCGCTCGCCTCGCTGGGCCAGCGGTCCATTATAGGGGATCGGCGGTTCGTAGTCATTACTGTCCAAGGATACCGCATGCCTCGCTCATGTCGGCCATGATGGTGTTGCTCGTTAGCCGCCGACGCGGAGGGCGGTCCCGCATTCCGCGCCGGAAAGCAAAATCACCTCTATAGGGGCGTAACGACCGCTTCCTCTTTGGGGACGCTATCGAGCATCGACATCGTCACTCCGTGATGCTGATTCACCAGCAGGTGCGGCGTATGCGCCATCCACTCCGCCAGGGAGATGTCCTGGTATTCGCTGCTCTTGAACATCTCGATAAACACCAGATCCGAGTCGCCGGTGTTCGCGATGTAATGCGGATTGGAAATCGGGATGTATCCAACATCCCCCTCCTCGAAATCCATGGTGCGGGCGGTGGACCCGGCAGCGAAAACGGTCATGCGTCCCTTGCCGGTGATGTAGTATTGCCACTCATCCGCGTTCGGATGCCAATGCAATTCGCGCAGGCCGCCTGGCTTCAAGGTGACGATCGCTGCGGAAATCGGGGTCACCGCAAAAGTCTTGGAATCGATGATCTTCACTTCTCCGCCGCGCGTGACCTTGGTGGGCTTCATCGCGCTGGCCTTGAAGTCGAAACGCTTGGGCACCGTCCCGGTTCCTTTCGCCGCCTCGGTCTGCTCCGCGTGCAGGTCGTCGGGAAGAACTGTTTGAAAGATGAACAGATCCTTCGTGGGAACCGCGTCGAAGCTCGACTGCGGCACATCGAAGTTCTTAGCCAGGACTTCCTTGGGTGTATGCGAGAGCCAGTCGGTAATCAGGAACGTGTGGAACTCGTCGAAGTTTCCGTCGTCGAACACGAGGAGGAACTTGCACCCATCCGGGCCCAGGCCCTGAATCGAATGAGGCACACCCGGGGGGAACAGCCACAAGTCGCCCTTGCTTACATCGCTGACAAAACTCCTGCCTTCTTGATCTACGGCGGAGATGCGCGCACTGCCGTAGAGCATGATGGCCCCTTCCGCCTCAACGTGCCAATGGAGTTCGCGGACACCGCCGGCCGTGAGCCGCATTTCGGTAGTGGGTCAATTTGCGTAGCATCGCCTTGGAGGGCGGCCAATCTTGGCCGCA
>OBLW0100003253.1_pt1 | contig 12713 bp, 8 predicted proteins | sample 1520161 | NCBI WGS metagenome assembly OBLW01 (sample SAMEA3539309, study PRJEB22396) | soil metagenome | biome: tundra; feature: field; material: soil | place: USA | collected 2010-05 | depth 0.15 m
TTGAGGTTCGGTACGGATCGTTCTCAAATCGATTGAATGCTCCGAGGGGCAGTGTGTCTGCCGCCAAACCGCAATGTGCCCGATGGGCTCTAGCCGGCGCTCAACCAATTCCCAACCACTCTCAATTCTTCTTTCGGCCAGCTTGCCTAGCAGATCTGCTCTTGTCTTAACGGTTATACGCAAGTCATTTGGTTTCCGGATAGAATTTTGGCGAAGCACAGCAGTCCGGCCAGAAGCGGTACAGGACCGATATTATCGTGACGGACATTTCTCTGCTCACGCCGGCACCGAAGCCACACTCGGGCGCGATAGCGGCTCCCGCTGCTGCCAACCTCTCGAGCGCCAGGAACAGCGCGACCGTCACGGGTGACTTAAATCACAGCGCAACATGCCTAAGACATTCCCTAATGCTTTAGTCGATTCTTTGTATACCTACTGGAGGATTTATGCTCAAACGCACTGTACTCATCACACTCTTCGCAGCAACCGCGCTGGCCTTTGGCTCTGCGCAGCAGTCGACCGTGACCCTCAAGGCCGGCAAGACGCCGGCAAACGACGGCAAGCAGATGTACGTTAGCTATTGCGCGCCTTGCCACGGCGTCGACGGCAAAGGCCAGGGCCCTGTCGCTCCCGCGCTCGTGGTAAAGCCCACAAACCTGACCGAATTGAGCAAGAACAACAACGGCATATACCCTGAGGTTCATGTGCTCGCTGTCGTCGAATTCGGCGCAAAGGTACAAGCCCACGGAGTAAAGGACATGCCGGTTTGGGGTCCGGTCCTTGGCAGCCTGGACGAGAATGGCAACTCGAAGGACATACAGGCACTCCGGGAGAAGAACCTGGAAATGTATGTGAAGTCGCTCCAGGCCAAATAACCCAAGGCGATTCCTTTGGGCTTCCTCGCCGGGGCGTAATACCCTAGGGAAGCTCATGGAAAAGCCCGGAAAACAACGCCCGAAGAGTGCATCAAGAAGTCGGGGGTTACGCGGCTTTCGCTCTGAACCGCGGGTACCATCGACGGAATACGTCCTCCAGTTCGTCGTTCAGGACCTTCGTCCGGGTCTGTAGCAGGAGATGGGCGCCTCGCAAGGTCCAGCAGATCTGCTGCCTCTTCACGAACCGGCGGCTGACAACCTGATTGATGGTCGATTCGATGAACGCCGAGCTGATCGTTTCCCCTTGCCGTCGTCGTTCGCCAAAGTTCGGGATGAATTCGCGATTGTTGCATATATAGGTCTTAAACTCGGCAACGCCCGCGGCAACCTTTTTCGCTGTTGTGCGATGCGCTTGAATCAAACTCAGGTCCATTGTCAGGTCGCCCAACCGCTCGAGCGCCTCCTCGGTGTTGCCGTGCCACAGCAGATGGTTGACACTCTCCAGCCGCTTCGATACATCGGCAGCGGTCTGTGGCCGCTCTCCCTTCAGCGCCTTGGTTTGCTCTTGCAGAACCGTCAGCCGCATCGTGATGTGGAACCAGTCGATCAGATGCTCGCTGAACGGATGAAGATACTCTTGCATCCGTCGGACATCCTCGCCGCCGTCGGACATGAACACCACCTGCTGGTTCTCCTGCCTACCCTGCGATTTCATCAACTCCCACAGACGCCGGCGCAGCTTGTCGTCGTAGGTCTGCACGAATCCAAAGCACTTCGCCGACGGCACGTTGCCCTCTTCCTCGCGCCGGAAAGCGACAACGCTCTTGCCCGCGATCACCTCGAACACCCCTTGCTCGTGCGCCGCCCGGACGTACCCACCATCAATGCCCACCGTGATCGGGCCATCGGGCAGAGGCTGTTGCTCCCATTCCTCTTCGGTTCCCTCGAACAAGTTGAGTTGCCGCTCGTCACCAAGCTCCTGCTCGATCCGTTCGGCCGTAGCCTGCAGGTGATTGCGGATCGTCTCCTGATTCGCCGCATCGCCAACCGGCAACACTTCTTTCAGCAGGTCCGCCACTTTGGCGAAAGGGACCGACGAAGCCCGCTCGTCTCCAGGTGAAGCAGTTCCGGACTGGTTCGCCCCTGAAGCCACGCTTTCGTGGGCCGGAATGTCCTTGCGCCCGTGGTCTCACAGGTGCACCGGTGCCAGCGTGGATTTGGCACCTCGACCCGACCAAAGACCGTCTTGACGGGGGTGCTGCCGGCATCCTTAGTGGAGTGCCGTCGGCCACAGTGCTTGCAGACCCTTTGCCGCTCCAGGTTTTCGTTGACCTGCTGCGCAACGACCCAATCCTGCACCCCTTTCAATAGGGCCTTGCCTTCCTGCAAACTCAAACCCAGTGTTTCCATCGCCAGTTCCGCCCGTTCGATCCCCAGCACTTCCCGGCGTTGTTCAGTTCCGTCCGCAGTGATGCAAACGACCTCCACGTGGACGTTCATGGCTGGAACCTCGCGTACGGCCGCAACTGACTCAACCGCGCATTGGCTTCCCGAAGGTCGAACCGATCTGGTTGCAACGGCCCGTATTCTTTCAGCCTTTGATCAATGCTCCGATAGCCTTCTTCCAAGGCTGCCCGGAGCCGATCCCACGTTTCCGCCGGTTCATCCGGGCAAGCCTCCGCATACAATTCGATGCCGGCTTCCAGCGTGACCGGATCGGACATCGCGGCACCCTCTCGTTGCCGTTTCAGCATCAAGCGGTAACCAGTTGGACCTCCGCAGTGTTCTGGGGGAGCCGCCCCGCGGCCACCCAAACAGAGGGGCAGGTGGCCATTCGCCAGAACGCCCTCAATGTCGAGGACTCGGATATCCCACTCCCACATATGCAACGTATCGCAGACAGAGAGAAACTTCTCCTGCCGGTGGAGCTTCAGCTCGTGCAGGGCTTTCCCCCGCGTTTTCCGGCGAAAGCTATTGAACTCCTGACCGTGGACACGAACGATGTAACCGAGATCATTCTTCCAGCCAAGAACAAGCCGGATCACTCGGTGGAATTCTGAGAGTTCCATCCGATCCGACACCGACAGGAGGCGGATCACCATCGGGCTCACCTGACGTAGAACTGCCCGTAGAATCAAGCGATTGAAGAAGGTTGGTTCATTCATCCTCCCAGCCTACCCGAACAGTCCCTCCCCCCGACTTCTTGATGCACTCTTCGCATCCAGGGAGCCCGATTGGAGATGTGACAGGCACCAAACAACTGTGTAGCTTGTTAAAGCTTGCCATTTTGATCAATGCGGGCATAGTGTTCCGGTGACGGAAAAATCCTCTTTCCCCGGCGAGTTCTGCGATCATTGCACCGCCATCAGAGAACCGGCAGCGACAGGCAGCAGCCAAATTAACCGTATCTGGATGATTTTGAGAAGTTTAAGGAGAAACGCTCCAATGCAGCTTCGCGGGATAATGCTCAGTTTTACTTTACTTACCGGTATAGCAGCTGCACAAACCGGCAAGTGCAACGTCGACAACTCCAAGCCCGCAGCCGGTATGACCGCGGGGCAAAGCGGGGATTCCTTAATTCTGACCTGGCCGGGAGAGTCGAATGAGCAGTTGCGAGCCCAGTTTGCCATACGCAACGGGCAGCCAATCGTAAGTGAGCTCGCCGCCCGAGAAAATGCCGGTCAATGGATCATCCTCGGCAAGGACTTAACCCCTGAGTTCCATGTGACTACTGCGCGCCGCCGGCTCTCAGCAACTCAGCAGAATTTGATGAAGACACAGGGCATCGATTCCCCCGACCAGGAGGAAGTGCGGAAATGGAACGCATTTTGGGATGCGCCGCTGGTTCTTCCCGGACATCGCGATTCGACAGACCTGCCACGCCACGCAGACGAGATTCATCGGGCCGGCTCGAGCTTCCAGTCCAGCAACTGCGTTGTTGCGACCGACGGAGACCAATTAAGTGTCACCTTCAACGGCCTAAGCCTCGGCGTCTTCGCGGGGGACCTGAAGTTTACGGTTTACAAGGGGTCCAACCTGCTTCGACAAGAGGCGGTTGCCAAGACCGAAGAGCCGTCGGTGGCATTTATCTACCAGGCTGGCTTGAAGGGCTTCAAGGTTGCCGACGATTCCAAACTCGTGTGGCGCGATACGGCGCGGGCCTGGCAGGAATATGATTTTGGCGGAGAGCCGAACACAAATCCTGTCAACCTACGCGCTCGCAATCGGTTGGAGATACTGGATTCCGGCAGAGGATCGTTAGCAGTCTTCCCTCCGCCGCACAAATTCTTCTTTGCCCGCGAAAATGAGGTCAATCTCGGTTACGTTTACTATCTGAAGAGTAGCGCAAGCTCCTTTTCACTTGGCGTGATGCAACCTGAACTGGGAGAAGGCTACGTGCCTTGGGGAGTATCAAACGCAGAATGGGAGCGGCGCACCGGAACCTCGCATGAGCAGTGGGAGAATTTTGCCCTTTACAATGCGCCTCCAGGAACGCAGCAGCATATGGCGGTGTATTACTACCTGAGCCCCAAAAGCGACCGAAGCACGCAATCATCTGTTCTTGCGTATACGCATGACGACGTATTCAAGCCGCTGCCCGGTTACAAGGTAATGACCGGTCATTTTCATCTGGATCTGAACGAGCAACTCCGCGATCGCAATAACCTCGATTACCAGATCAGCTCGATTCCCGTTTTCCGTGCCCTCGGCGTCAACATTCTTTACCTCGGCGACTTCCACGATGACTCTGACCCGCGGGATCCAGGGCCCAAGCGATTCATGGAAGAGAAGGTCTATTTCGACGGTTCCGCGCGGGTATCCGACAAGAATTTTCTGGTGATTCCGGCGGAGGAACCAAATGCTTACCTCGGTGGCCACTGGTATTTGATGACGCCCAAGCCGATTTACTTTTCCCATGCGGTTCCGCGGCCTGCTAATCAGAATTTCGAAGAGAACGATCCTGTTTACGGACACGTCTATCACCTCGGCTCGGCAGCAGACGTGCTCGAAATGGTCAATCGCGAACACGGAATTATTTGGACGGCGCATCCCCGCACGAAGAGTTCAGAGGGCTATCCAGAAACCTACAAGGACAAGGATTTCTTTCAGAGCGACCGTTTTATCGGCGCATCCTGGGAATCTCTACCAGTGGATCTTTCGGAGAAAGAGCTCTGCGAGGTTAGATGCTTTGGTACCGGTGACGAAATGAGTAACTGGGCTCCGAAGCCGAAATACCTCATCGCTGAAGGGGATACCTATACCAAGTGGCCGAGCGATGAAACCTATCCGCAGCTTACGGTGAATTACCTCAAATTGGACAAGGTTCCTTTGTACAACGAAAGCTGGGAGCCGATCGTAGAAGGCATTCGCTCCGGAAATTTCTTCGGTACCACGGGCGAAGTGCTCTTTCACAACTGGGGCGTTGAAGGGAAAGGCGCTAAAAGTGTCTACAGCGCAAGCATTGAGTACACATTCCCCCTGCAGTTTGCCGAATTGGTCTGGAGCGATGGTAGCAAGGTTGACCGAAAAGTGATAAACCTAACCAGCACGACTCCGTTTGGAACGAAAGATTTCAAAATCCCCTTTGATGCTACTGGAAAGAAGTGGATTCGGTTCTCGGTATGGGACTCGGCCGGCGATGGCGCATATGTTCAACCGATTGCCTTGAAGTGACTCTGAGTTTCGGATGCGGCGGGCAATTTCGCCCGTCGTTCAGCAAGGCTCTTTGATTTCAATTGGCAAATTGATTGAGTCGACAATAGTTTCTGATCCGTTGTTTGGACTCAATGAATTGCCACTCGACGTATGGCGCTGCTTTGCACAAGCTTTACCGGGATTCAGGCCTGCACGTTTTTGCTCTTCTCCGGGATCATTGATTTGAAGCTGTTTTTGGTGGCTCGGCGATTTTCATGCGTACGATGGAATTCTGGTCACGGTAACAACAAAGATCCCCAATTCTGGAGGCGGATAAATGAGCGGAAAAAATCTTGCGCTACGAGTGTACTCGATGACCCTAGCCGTAGTGCTGGTAACCTCAGCGGCGTTCGCTTGGGCACAGGAACAAAGTGCCGCCATCATCGGAGTAGTCACGGATTCCAGTGGCAGTTTCGTATCAGGGGCGACGATAACAATCACCAGTTCGGCATTGCAGGTGAGCGAGTTGACTACGACCTCCGACGCACAGGGCAATTACAAATTTGTGCAGCTTCCAGCTCCAGGCCGCTACAACATGACGTTCGATGCGAAGGGATTCTCAAAGCAGGTCCGCCCAGATATTAACCTCGGCGTGGGATTTACAGCCAGGATTGACGCTTCGCTCAGCGTTGGATCAGTTACCCAGGTGGTTGAGGTTCAAGCAGCGGGTCCTGTCGTGGACACCGTTTCCTCGGCAGCTACGGCAACATTGCAGTTGGAGGAGATCCAGGATACGCCCAAGGGTCTTGGGATGCAGGAACTGCTCCCCATGGCTGCCGGGGTCAGCCTGCAGGGAGCACCGGACGTGGGCGATAGCAATCTTGCCAACCGGCAACCGATCGTCACTTATGGCGTCGTGCTTACGCCTTATTTACTTCTTGAGGGGATCAACAGCTCGACAGCAAAAGACTCTGACTCCTCGGTCTATCTGGATTCACTGGCGATGGCGGAAGTCGAGTTCAAAACCAGTGGCAACAACGCTGATGTTCCCTTCGCTGGAGTAGAGCAGATTGCAGTGATGAAATCCGGCGGCAACAATTTTCACGGCGACGTGCAGGGTGATTATGAAAACCCGGTGTTCCAAGGCAATAACATCACTCCGGCTCTCGCTGCTCCTCCCAACAATCTAATATTCGGCAATCCGCTCGAGGGTTCAGGCTACTACGACTATGCGGCCGACATTGGCGGCAAGATCATCAAAGACAGGGTTTGGTTCTATGGTGGCTATAGCAAGCAGTCTGTAAACCAAGGTTCGCCGAGCTTCGTAGGCGGCCCAGGAACGAGCGGCACGGGGACGACCCCGGGCTGCTGGCTTGCCTCGTCCTGCACAGGTACGAAGGCAGCCAGCATCGTATCGTCGTTGCAGGAGTACAACTACAAGGTCTCCTATCAACTGGTCCCCAGCACCAAATTGATCTTCACCGAATTGTGGGGTCAGAAGTTTCTCTCTGCTAATAGCGCATCGCCACTTGTGCCACTGGCCTCGTCACAGTATGAAGTGCAGCCGGGATATTCATGGCACGGTGAGTTTCAAACCGTCATCGGCTCCCGATTTGTGCTCGATGGCATGTTTGGCTATGGCGGATATCACGTGAACTACACGTCGGAGCCGGCAAGTGAGATCGGACAATATGGCTTTACCAAAGGAAGCGATTTCGCCGGATCTCCGAGCGAAGAAGAGCTGAGCACCAAGTCCTTTACGGGACCGTATCCGCAGGCTCAGAATAAGCCGCAAAACCGTTATGAAATGAAGATCACCGCAAGCTATCTCCCCGCGAAGCATTTCTTCGGCGGCAGCCACCAGATCAGCGCCGGCACTCTCGTTGACTGGGAAGCGGCGGGAACTACAGTGCTCAAGGATAAGCCCAGCGGAGACTATCTTCTCGAATTCCAAAATGGTGTACCTAACAAGATTGTCGTTTATAACTATCCTTTTCCCACCTCGATCAACAACTTGCACAGTCAGGCCTTTTATGGAACTGACACTATGTCGCTCAAACGCCTGGTCGTCAATTTCGGCGTCCGCTACGACAGGTTCAACTCCTTCTATCCCCAGCAGAGCAAGCCGGCAGGTCAATTCAGTGCAATATTTCCAGCGCAGACATTTCAACAGCAGGAAATCGTTATCTGGACAGACGTGGTGCCCCGTGTCGGGGCGGCATGGGACATAACTGGAAGCGGAAAAACGGTAGTGAAGGGTTCTTTTGGCCTCTTCGGCGATACGATGGGTGATACGTTTGCGGCTACCTTCAATCCGAATGCGGCGCAGTCGGAAACTTTCAACTGGAGCGGCCCTTGCGGCCCCACTGATCCTCTTGCCCCGGTCCAGTATGCTTGCGACGCCACTCCGACATTCCTTGCTACTTTGCCGACTTTGACACCGACTGCAAAAACAGGCGGCACGAGCCAGATACTCAATACCGGGCTGATGCAGGACCGCACCCATGAGTACACGCTGAAGGTTGAGCGTCAGTTGGTTCCGAATGTTGCCGTCAATGCCGGCTACGTTCGCCACTCCGTCTTTAACATGTATGACAGCGCGACAAATGCCGGTGTGCAGAATCCTACCGCCACATTTGTTGGCAACGGCATCGACGTGGGTCACACCTACAATGTGCCGGTCGTTTTCTCAGACACATTCAATGGAGTCACCACGCCAGTGACGGCCTACACCTATGTGAAGGGCTCCGGAACTCTTACCAATGAAGTGGTCAACAATCCTTCGAATCGCCCGGACGTATACAACAGCTTTGAAGTGGCGGTGACCAAGCGGTATTCAAAGCGGTGGGACGGTTTCGCGTCCTACTGGATGACGAAGGACCATCGGTGGCTTCAGGGAACCTCGGGTATCTCCGGCAGTCCTAACGACGATGCTTTCCCCATCGACGATACCTGGAACTGGGAGCTCCGGGGCGACGGAGTTTACCATTTCCCATTAGGCTTCCAACTTTCTGCTTTTTACCGCGCGCAATCCGGGAGCGCGGGACAGCGGGTGTCTGTGTTCAACAGTGCAGCGCTTCAACAGGGAGCAACCACGATCCGGATGGGACCCTTTGGACAATATAGAGGACCCATGATCAGTACGATGAACCTAAGGGTCGCCAAGGTATTCAGCTTTGAGAAGAGATTCCATATTGAAGCGAATTTCCAGATCTACAACATCCTGAACAGCAGTGCTTCTGTGAAAACCAACTACCAAACCGGCGCCAGCACATTCGGCGTCGCCAGCACCATCATCTCTCCCCGGGTAGCAAGGATCGGAGGCACGTTTACTTTCTAAGTCCATTGAGAATTCCGGGATTCGGCATTTCGGTTCCAGACACTTGGGCTTCGATCGGATCATTTGACCGAAGTCCCGTACATTCGTCAGAGTTGTGAGATTCGAGGCAAAATTGCGGGGGCGGCCCATGAGGAGCAGCCTTGCGAATCGTGGCGCCCTGATCTTGAGAGACCACATCGTCACATATCTTGCACTTATGACTTTGAAAGGGATCAACTTTCTGTTATGAGTCTCAGCTCGCTACCAACTGGGATCATGGACACGAATTTGCTTTGGAGATAAGATTTCACTCCGATGGCCAAAAGATCCCGTAAACCAATCCAAAAAATGCCCGCAGCCTCCGAGCCGTCCCCCAAACTCAAGTCTTTCGCGGGCCTGCTCTTCTGTTTTTTCTTGTCTGGAGCTGCAGCGCTGATCTATCAGGTGCTCTGGATCAAAGCGCTCGGATTGATTTTCGGACATACGGCATATGCCCTCGCCACAGTACTCGCCGTGTTCATGGGCGGACTTGCCGCCGGCAGCGAATGGCTCGGCCAGTGGAGCGAAAGCCGGCCGCAACCGCTGGCAACTTACGGATGGCTGGAACTCGCCGTGGCCGGTAGTGGAGCCGTGTCGCTAGCTGGCATAGCGGGCGTACGCGTCATTTACCACTTGCTCTCTTTTGATCACTCCTCGGCGATGTGGCTTTTGGTTATTCGATTCTTCGGCGCTTGCGCTGTCCTGTTTGTGCCCACATTTCTCATGGGTGGCACTCTGCCAATGCTCGTGCGTGCACTGGAACGGCGCTCCGCTGAACTAGGGCAGCGTTTCGCGCGCCTTTATTGGGTGAATACAACGGGAGCCGTCGTCGGCACACTCTCCGCTGGTTTCGTCTTCCTGCCCAACCTGGGAATGCGCGCCACTCTTGGCATCGCGGTGATACTTAATGTCTCTGCCGGACTGATCGCCCTTCGTCTGGCACGCAAGAAGTCCCAAGAGACACAGATCCAATCGGCCGAGAAGCAAGGCCAAAATCGCAAAGTAACCACGGGCCCTCCTTCCGCACGGCAGCAAGATTTCGCAGTGGCTAAGCCCGGACGTACGACAGCCCGCAACGTCCTGCCTCAACATTTTCTGTTGATCTGTTTTGCGACTGTCGGCGCCACTGCGATGGCTTACGAAATTGGCTGGACGCGTTTGCTCGCCACCCAGCTTGGCAGCTCTACCTACGCATTCACGATCATGCTCGCGACATTCCTGACCGGCATCGCTTTGGGCAGCGCCCTGTTCGAGCTATGGAGTCGGCACGCCGCCACTCATATGATGTTCGCCTGGACGCAAGCAATGACGGCGATGGCTGCTCTAGCAGCACTCATGTTTTTCAACCGCCTTCCTGATGTGCTGGCCTCCATTCTGAGCACGAATGGCGAGTCCTTTCATACAGTGTTGCTGGCGCAATTCGCAGTAAGCTCACTCGCGATGCTGCCCACGGCCGTGGTCTTTGGTTTCAATTTCCCGGTGGTCACTTTACTTACTGCAAGAGGAGGAAGAAAGGCCAATCAATCGCCTCACCAAGCAGACGCGGCAAACGCGCGGGGGGAGAGCGCATTAGTTGGGCGCGCTTATGCATGGAATACCATGGGGGCAATCGTTGGCGCGATTTCCGCTGGATTCTGGCTCTTGCCTCAATTGGGAAGTTTTCACTTACTGGTCGCAACAACGACAGTGAACGCAAGCCTCGCTGTTCTGCTTTCAGTCGTGGGAATCTTTTCCGGAAGTTCCGCCGACGCGCGAACACGCGTATCGGCATTTGCCGGATTTGGGTGCAGTCTTCCTTTGCTGGTGGTTGTCGGAGCCGTCGCATTGACACACCGCTTCGACGATCCCGCCGTGGCGACATTCAATACCCTGTTGTATTGGAATGGCGGAGCAAAAGCAGTTCCACTCCCAGTGCGGCAAAAGGCGCACATGATGGACGTCACCTATTGGGCCGATGGGCTGAATGCCACGATCTCAGTAGGGCAGACAGATGACATTCTTGTGCTGCGCACGAACGGCAAAACCGACGCATCCAGCAACGACTTAAACACCCAACTCATGCTGGGTCACATTGGCGCCGTTGCGCATCCAGCACCACGCCGAGTTCTGGTCATAGGTTTCGGAGCCGGTATGACACTTTCCGCGCTGGCCCGTTATCCGGAAATTGAACGCTTGGACTGCGTTGAAATCGAGCCGGCTGTCCTGGGTGCTGCACCCTACTTGAGATCTTTGAACCGTAACGTATTGAAGGACAGGCGCGTGCACATCATTTACGATGACGGCCGCAATTTTCTCTTCACCACTCATCGCCGCTACGACCTAATCGTTTCAGAGCCGTCGAATCCGTGGATTGAGGGAGTTGCTTCGCTGTTCACGCGTGAATTTTATCGAGCTGCACAGGATAGGCTGGCGCCCGGCGGCATTTTCGTTCAATGGGTGCAGTCCTATTCGCTTTATCCCGATGATCTGCGCACGGTATTCGCGACGTTTCTATCTCAATTTCGCGACGCCTCTTTGTGGCACGGCGTCAAATCGGAATTGATCCTGATAGCTCCTACTCCTGCGCCCTCTATGATCCTGGACCGGATGAGAACGCTTTGGTCAAATACAGCCCTTCGTGACGATTTTGAATGGATGGGCATGGAACGGCCGGAGGGCCTGTTCGGATTCTATTTACTTAACGATACTGCTCTGCGCAATTTCGCTGTCGGTGGCCGAATTGATACCGACGATCGCACGTCGCTCGAATACAGCGCTCCCCGCTCTTTGCTGGTTCGCGGTCTCGATGATGAAAATTTGCGTGAGCTATACGAGACACAGGCCAAAGTTGATCTGGCCGGCATTGCCAACGATCAGCGCAACTCTGTACTGGCGGCCAGTGCCGTAACCGCGCTGAACGGGGGAGACAGCGCGGACGCGGATCGCTTTGTGAGTGCGCTCAATTACGACTCACCCACGCCGGAGGATGAGATTTCCCGAGGCCGCGACGCCATTGCTCACGCCGACTACCAATCTGCGACCCGCGCATTCGGCATCGCGCTCACCGCGGATCCCAACTCAGTTGCGGCCACCTGGGGGCTCGCAGAGGTGAATCGGCTTTCTGGCAATCTGGATCTCGCGAATCAGCAGTTTCTGCGCGTTCTGAAACGAAAGCCAGATGATCTAAGAACGCTCGGTTCGCTTGAACAGTTGTACAGCGACACTTCCCACCCTATCGAAGCCGCGGAGATTCAACGCCGCCTTATTAATGCCGACCCGCGCGCTGGTGCCGATGCCTATGCCGAGCTTGGAGAAATGCTAAAGCGCGCAGGGAAGCTGGACGAGGCCGTTGCTGCTATGAATGAATGTCTGGCGCGCGACCCGTACAATTTCCAGACACACCTCAACCTGGGCCAAATTTTTGACTTTCAGAAAAAATACCACGATTCACGAAAGAACCTAGAATTCGTGCAGAGATTTTTCCCGGATGTTGACTCACAAATCTATGCCTTGCTCTACGAGGTCGATAATGCATTAGGGGATTCAAAAGCCGCCACGGAGGCCGTGCGCTTTGGAATCCATTTATTCCCCAACGATCCCAACCTTATGAGGCTGTACCAGTCTCTTTAGTTTCCTCTCAAATCACGCTGGGTCTGAGGCGGAGAATGCTCTCCGGCCCTTTGCTAAGCTGAACAACTTCGAGTTTGCCCTGAAAAATAGTAAGCGTGGTTTTCTGGCCGTCTAGACGAAGCTTGGGATATGTGTTGGTAAGGGACCGTATGTGTACACGATGATTTAAGTGGACACGACTGGTCTTAAGAAGTGTGTATTTCAGTTTTGCGGGGTGTTCACTTCGTCGACATAGA
>OBLW0100003254.1_pt1 | contig 12713 bp, 10 predicted proteins | sample 1520161 | NCBI WGS metagenome assembly OBLW01 (sample SAMEA3539309, study PRJEB22396) | soil metagenome | biome: tundra; feature: field; material: soil | place: USA | collected 2010-05 | depth 0.15 m
TAAATCCCTTCACGTCCTGCCGCCGCATCAGCGGGATGTGGTCCCCAAAGCGCGCACGATACGTATCAATCAGCGCGGCCCGGTGCCCCGATTCTTCCTTTTGCATGTCGTCAAACAGTTTCGCCGTCGCCGGATAATCCTCCCGCAAACCGTCGGCGAAGTCCGCATACACGCGCCCGTCTTCTTCTTCAAATGCGATGGCTAGCGCCAGAATCTCGCGTTCCGACAAATCCTTGAACTTTCGAGCCATTTCCCGAACCCCTCCATAACATTTTGCTGCTTCGTCGTACTACCACCAGAATCAAGCACACGATCATAGCCGAGGCTGGATTTTACCGCATCGCTATTCCCAGAATCTGTGATCAGAAACTGAGGGTCAGTGGTGTCACATCGGCATGCCCAGATGCAGACTCTAATTCCGGCATTTTCCTCTTGCCATAAGTCGCCGTTCGTTCTAAGTTAGTCGTCTCTTCGCTTTTTCTTAGTAACTCGGGCCCAAGAACAACAATCAGCGACGCCGCATTCCGGCCCGCATCCCACGAGGTGGAACCATGAGTATTGGACACTATGGATGGAGTCCCGATCTTCCGGACTATCGCGATTTAACCTATGCCGCGCCCACCGCGTTTCTCACCGCCTTGCCTACCATGGTCGATCTGCGGCAGCATTGTCCGCCAGTCTATGACCAGGGCCAATTGGGCAGTTGCACAGCCAACTCCATTGGAGGAGCAATCCAGTTCGAGCAGATGAAGCAGGGCATCAAGAACTTTGTTCCCTCCCGTTTGTTTATTTATTACAACGAGCGCGTTCTCGAAAACACCGTCAACTCCGATAGCGGGGCTCAGATTCGCGATGGCATGAAGGTTGTCGCCAAACTGGGAGCACCTCCGGAAACCGATTGGCCCTATGACATCACCCGTTTTGCTGAGAAGCCCCCTGCCGTGGCCTTTACCGATGGTGCCAAAAACAGAGTGCTCAGTTATCAGCGGGTGAACCGCGCGCTGGCTCAAATGAAAGGCTGCCTCGCTTCCGGCTATCCGTTTGTATTCGGTTTCACGGTCTACGACAGCTTCGAGAGTGCGGCCGTCGCGCAGACAGGCCACGCCAAGATGCCTCAGCCTGGAGAGTCGGTAGTGGGCGGCCACGCTGTGCTTGCGGCCGGCTACGACGACCAGAACCAGTGGTTTATCGTACGCAACTCCTGGGCAGCGAGCTGGGGCATTGCCGGCTACTTCACTTTGCCCTATCAATACCTGCTCGAACCGAACCTCTCCGATGATTTCTGGACGGTTCGCCTGGTCCAAGCCCCGGCAGCCAAGCGGCCGCCGGTCGCGAAGAAAGCGCGTAAGCGCTGACCGTTAACGCACTCAGGGCCGGACGCGGACTTTCAGAGTAAACGTCTTCGACGGCCCTTTTTCCTGTTCCCAGCTTCGTCCGTAATGAAGCTTGATCTCCCCGCTCCCGGCACTCCCGGCGCGAAAATGAAAATGGTGCGAGCCGCTGCCCCCGACCGCGCCCGTGGCAGCTTCACTCCGATCGCTGAACATCTCACATGCCGGGTCCGCCACGCGCTCCGCTTTCCATCGATAGCCAGCCGTTCGCGTCTCGGGCAGATTGATCTCAAATTCGTCCTGGGGACGAACCTCGATCTCCCGCCCATCATCCTCTAAGCCATATTTCACAGTGAAACCTAGTCTATCTCCACCGGGCTCCTGTGGGGGAGCCGCACGGCACCCGCCAAAGCCCCCACAAGCATCGCACATACGCGCTTGTCGCGGATCCTCTGCGAGCCCCTGGCAGTTTACTGAAAAGCTCCAATATATTCGCACAACCGTGAAAGAGCGGCCCTTCAGGGCCGCGTAAGCCGCCTTGAATCGGTAGGGACTTCAGCCCCCGTGGCCGTTCTTTCCACGACTGCCGACTTTTTCAGCAAACTGCTAGGTCACGCCTGCGTGCAACTCTTGCCTACCGCACCCGGCATGCTTTGCCGGGTCCTCATCCTTCGCGACGCAGCCTTTCACGCAAATGCCGCAAAACGCGAACATCCAATCACTTCCTCGAATGGAAGCATGCGTGCTTCTCCCCAATGTTCCTTCGGAATGTCGTCCTCCGCGATGCCGTCGGAACGCGCATCTATTCCACAGCGAGGGATCTCAATGTCCGTCTCGGGAATTTTCAGCAGCCTGGGCAACAATGCCAGCGCTGTTTCGTATCAGCTCCAGAATTCGCAACTGCAGCAACTAGGGAAGGATCTTACGTCCGGCAATCTCCCTGCCGCACAGTCCGACTTCGCGACGTTGCAGCAAGCCTTCACGCAGCCGGCGGCCGTTTCCCCCTCCTCCACTTCGAACCCGGTCACGCAAGCCTTTCAGCAGCTCTCCACCGACCTCACGTCCGGCAACCTGTCGGCGGCGCAAAAGGATTACTCCACTATCCAGCAAGACCTCCAGAGTCCATCGCGGCACCTCCACCTTCATAATCGTATGAAACCGGGCGGCACTGTCCAGGACCCCTTGCTGCAGCAATTGAACCAGCTTGGCCAGGATCTGTCTGAGGGGAATTTGACGGCCGCGCAAGCGGCCTATGCCTCACTGCAACAGGGTCTGGGCACCGCAACTGGGACTGGCGCAACCAACACGATCGGCCAAAACGTTACCTCGCCGCCAGTGTACGATTCACCCGTTTCGTTCATGGCATGAGAAACTCCCGCTCGCGGCCGAGAATCAAAAGGCGCGGGATTCATCCCGCGCCTCTCTACTGATTTCATCTTTAAATATTATCTGGCCGCCTTGGCTGCCTCAATCGATTCGCGCAGTTCGCGCTCGGCTGCCCGCAGATGCTCTTCCGCTTTTGCGCCATGTCCCGCCATGTCGTAATGATTCGCTGCGCGCGCGTGGTCCAACTCCCTCATGGCTTCTTCCACGTGGTGATGAGCCTTTTCCAGATCCACCCAGTCATGCACTCTTTCGGCGAGGGCGGCTCCGGCGGCAAAAGAGAGGCACGCGGAAAGAATTGTAATCACCATCGTCTTCTTCATAAGTCTCCTTTCAAATGTGTGGATTATTTGTCGCGTACACGCACGAGTACGCTATTTTCCCCGACCGACTATCGGGTGTCAACCGAGTTGGCATTCTGGTGCTGTCCTAATCTGCCATTTTCCACCACGGAGTCACGAAGAAAACCCCGAACCTAGAAACCACAAGCGGAGGGTTTTGCCAAGCAGTTGTGGTTTCTCTGTAACCTCAGTGAACTCTGGGGTAAAAAAACGAAACAGAACACCACCGGCATTCTCGGTTCCCCTTTTCCGCGAAACCGAGCATTCGCGGCCAGTGACCTCGGTAATTTTCCCTCGAACTCACCATCGCGCTCTAATAATGATGTCGTTCGCATTCCAACTAGCCATGGATCACTTGGGCCTTTGTCTGCTGGTACAGTTGTCTCTCGCATTCGGAGTGGCCGGACTTTTATGGCCGGACAAGTTCATGCAACTATTCGACGTATTGATGTTTCCTTGGGCGGCGAGCTATCGCGCCGTCCGCGCCAACAGCCTGGCCGCCATCGGATTGTCACTCGTGCTCTTGGTCAAACTATTTACTGCCGCTGTCTAACTCAGCCTGAACGCCTCAAAAAATTCTCCATACGTAATGTCCCAACAACCCAATCAGCAGCACGCCACCCACACCACAAATCCAGAATAAGAAATTCGCTGTCAACTTCGGAGAATTGATTTCCTTTTTGTCCATCGTCAGAGTTTACCCGAAGCGGTTTGCTGGCGTGGGCAGCGCCTGCTTTGCATCTTACGGGATGCGCTCCCTCGATTCTGGGACTAGAATTCCATCAGGTGAGGTGTTATGCCAACGCAGGAATCGAATCCCGCATCCGGCCCAAAAGAAGCAGCGGAACACGTGGCGGCAGCCAATCAGTTGCTGAAAGTTCTGCAGGCAAAGATCGGAGAACATCCCGAAATCAGAGAGGCCGTCAACAAGTTGGAAATGGCCCTGGCGATCCTGGGAGTGCAAACGGGCGGTATGCTTTGAGCGCTGGCCTGAACCACGTTTGCTGACGGCCAGCATGTTATTCTTCCGCGCATGCGACTGCCTCTCCGTTTAGTTTTGTTGCTCTTCCTGCTTGCTCTGGCCGTTTTCCCGCTCGAAGCGCGCGTCACTCACGTCGAAACCACTTCCCGCCGCGATGTCCTCGGTGGCAAGCCGTTCGGTGATGCAGGAGCCTACGAGCGGATCACCGGACGTATCTACTTCTCTCTCCCAGTTGCCAATCCGCACAACCTGCGCATCGTCGATCTCGGCAATGCCGTGAACTTGAAAAACGGCGAGGTCGAGTTCTTTTCCGACTTCATTGCCGTCCGTCCCAAGGACGCGCGCAAGGGGAACGGTTCGCTCCTTCTGGAAATTCCCAATCGAGGGCGCGGGCGCATTCTCGCTCTCATCGACGGTGGCGACTTGGATCTCGCGAGCGACGCGGGAGATGCGTGGCTGCTCCGCAACGGCTTCACCATCGTCAGCCTTGGATGGCAATGGGACGCGGATGGTCCCGATGCCCTGCGATTCTTTGCGCCGGTTGCGAAACAAAACGGAGAAACTATCACCGGACTGCTGCGTGGCGATTTGATGCCGTCGAAAGTCATGCCGGAAATTCCCCTCGGGCATCTCATTCTCGGCAATATCGGCGGAATCGAATACCCGGTTGCCGCAGCGGACGATCCGCGCAACGTGTTAACGGTTCGGGATTCGCGCGACTCGCCGCGCACCGTCATTCCTCGTGCCGAGTGGCGTTTCGCGCACACCGTCGACGGCAAACTCATCCCGAGCGACCGCTATATCCACCTGAATGTCGGCTTTCAACCGGGAAAGATCTACGAATACGTCTACGTGGTCGCCGACCCCGTCGTAGCCGGCGGTGGCTTCGCTGCCATACGCGACTTCGCCTCCTACGCCAAGCACGCTCCCGATGCCATTACGCCCGCAGCGCGCGTCTATGGCGAAGGCATTTCGCAGAACGGACGATTTCTGCGCGACTTCCTTTATCAGGGCTTCAATGCCGACGAAGACGGAAGGATCGCGCTCGATGGCGTCCTCGCCCACGTCGCCGGAGCAGGCCGCGGCAGCTTTAACTATCGCTTCGCCCAGCCATCGCGGGACGCACAGCCCACTTCATCGGTTTTCTTCCCGACCGACATCTTTCCCTTTACCGATCAACCCGAGAAAGATCCCATGACAGGAGAAACGGCAGGACTGCTCGATCGCGCCGCAGCGGACAAAGTCGTACCCAGGATTTTTTTCTCCAACACATCCTATGAATATTGGGGCCGCGCGGCCGCGCTCATTCATGTCAGCGCCGATGGCAAACACGATGCGCCGATCGCGGACAATGTCCGCATCTATCACCTCACCGGCCTGCAGCATTTTTCAGGGCCGTTCCCTCCAGAAAAAGGAAAGGGAGACCTGCTCGGACAAGAGCCGCAATCGCCGCTCCCGGTCAAGTATTTCTGGCGCGCCATGATCGCCAACATGGATGCGTGGGTGCGCGGCAACGTTCCTCCGCCCGCCAGCAGCTATCCGAAGATTGCTGACGGCACACTCGTACCGCTGCGAGACTACGCGTGGCCCGCAATCCCTGGCGTATACCATCCACAGGAAGCGAACGCGGCGTACCGTCTCGATTTCGGCCCGAACTGGACTGCGGGGGTTCTAAGCATCCAGCCGCCAAAGGTCGGTCGAGCTTTCCCGGTGCTCGTGCCCCAGATCGATGCAGATGGAAACGAGCGCGACGGCGTGCGCTTGCCGGAGATCACCGTCCCCCTAGCGACGTATACCGGTCGGAATCTCCGCGATCCTTCAATTGGCGCGCCCGATCAACGTGTCTCTTTCGAGGGGTCCTACGTGCCGTTCCCCAAGACTGCCGCCGAACGTCAGAAGGCGAGCGATCCCCGCAAGTCGATTGCGAAGCGCTATTCGGATCGCGAAGACTACATGACCCGCTACAAGAACGCTGTGGACGATCTCGTAAAACAACGCTGGATTCTGCCCGAAGACCGGGAGCCCTTGCTGCGCCGCGGCGAGCAGGAATGGAACGAGGCTACGAAGTAAGTTCGCCACCGTGCTTTGTTGAATCGATCCCGAATTTCGACTTTGTCATCCTGAGCGAAGCGAAGGACCTGCTTTTTTGGTGGTGCGCGAAACAGCAGGCCCTTCGCTTCGCTCAGGATGACAAATGGTTTCAGGGCCATAATTGCGCGACAGAACATACTCCCAGAAGCTCCGCTCCGGAACTTTTCACCACACCGCCCCGTAATATAAGGTGAAGCAAGGATCACGATGGAACTGCGAATCGAAAACCTCTCGAAACGATATCCCAACGGCACCCAGGCACTTCAAAATGTTTCGCTGAACATCCAACTTGGCATGTTCGGCCTGCTGGGGCCGAATGGAGCGGGCAAGTCCACCCTGATGCGAACCCTGGCCACTCTGCAGGAGGCCGACAGCGGCCGCGCTTCTTTGGGTGACATCGATGTCCTCCGCCAAAAGGATGCGGTGCGCCGCGTGCTCGGATATCTTCCCCAGGAATTCGGCTTGTATCCGAAGGTTTCCGCCGAGGATCTGCTCGCCTATTTCGCTGTGCTCAAGGGAATCACTGACTCAAAAGAACGCCGCGCCGTGGTGCAGGCTTTGTTACAGCAGACCAATCTTTACGAGCATCGCCGCAAGGCGCTCGGCAGTTTCTCTGGCGGTATGAAGCAGCGCTTCGGCATTGCGCAGGCCTTGCTCGCCAATCCCCGCTTGATCATCGTGGATGAACCCACGGCCGGCCTCGATCCCGAGGAGCGCGTACGTTTCCACAATCTGCTCAGCGCGATTGGGCAGAACATCATCGTCATCCTCTCCACTCACATCGTCTCCGACGTCAGCGATCTCTGCAGCGCCATGGCCATCATCCATGAAGGGCAGGTTCGTGTGACCGGCAATCCCACTGCGCTGGTCGCACAACTGGAAGGCAAAGTGTGGCGGAAGTCGATCACGCACGACGAACTCGCCCCCTTCAAGGAACGCTACCAACTGATTTCCATGCGGCTCTTCGCCGGCCAGACCCTGGTGCACGTACTCGGCCCTCAGCCACCCGAGGCCGGGTTCGAACCCGTCAAACCCGATCTGGAAGACTTCTATTTCGCGACCATTAAGGGCTTCATCCATGCGCCCACGGCTGTGGGGAACTGAACCATGGTCGCTCGCATCGCCGCATTCGAGTTTTCCCAGCGCTTACACCGCATCTCCACCTACGTATATTTCCTCGTGTTCTTTGGGTTGGCGATGCTTTTCGTGCTCATGTCGGGAGGCGCATTTTCCGATGCCAGCGTGGACTTCGGCACCGGCGGCAGGGTGCTCGTCAACTCGCCATTCGCGCTGAACGTGATTATCGCGTTCGTGACTTTCTTTGGAGTGGTCGTGAGCGCGGCCATCGCCGGTCAGGCCACCTACCAGGACGTCGATACCAACACCACTGCCTTCCTTTACACGGCGCCCATCACCCGGTTCGACTACCTGGGCGGCCGTTTTCTAGGCGCCTTGGCTGTGCAGTTGATGATTTTCTCCAGCGTCGGCCTGGGCGCATGGGTCGGCACTCGCATGCCGTGGATCGATCCCACTCGCGTAGGACCGCAGAGCGCTCTCGCTTATATTCAACCCTACTTCACGCTTGTCATCCCCAATTTGATTCTCACCTCCGCGATCTTCTTCGCGCTCGCGGCGTTGGGACGGAAGATGCTTCCCGTGTATGCGGGCAGTGTGCTGCTCCTGATCGGCTACTTCGTCGCCTCCCAACTCTCGAACGACCTAACAACAACCACGCTGGCCTCACTGGTCGATCCGTTCGGCGGCAATGCCGTCACCCACATCACGCAATACTGGACTCCGTTCCAGCGCAACACACAGCTCGTTCCATTCAACGGCGTGCTGGTTTGGAATCGCCTGTTGTGGCTCGCGATCGGCGCGGTCGTTTTAGGCGTCACCTATGTGCGCTTCTCCTTCAGCTACGCCGCCAACAAGGCGAAGCGGCAACCGCAGCCCGATCCGGCCACGACCCCCTTCACAGTCGCGACGCAGGCTCCGCCCAAAACTCACTCTACATTCTCTGTCGGCGACTCTGTACGCGAACTGCTTCTGCTCACGCGTCTTCAGTTTTTCGAGACGGTCAAGAGCGTCTTTTTTGCCGTACTCGTACTGGCGGGCGCTCTCTTCGCCATTCTTACGGACACTGGAGTCAACAATCCGTTTTCCACTCCGGTGTACCCCGTCACCTGGCGCATGCTGGAACAGGGCGGCGCCGGCTTTTCTCTCTTCATTCTGGCGATCGTCACCTTTTACTCCGGCGAACTGGTCTGGCGGGAGCGCGACGCAGGCCTCTCCCAGATCATGGATGCGCTGCCCGTTCGCCGCTGGGTATTGTTTGGCAGCAAACTGCTGGCTCTCATGCTCGTCCAGGTGCTGCTCGTCCTGATGGTGATGGTGAGCGGCCTCATCGTGCAAATCAGCCACGGCTATCACCGCTTCGAGTTCGGCCTCTACCTCACCGATCTGTTCGGCCACCAACTGGTTACCTTCTGGATTTTGTGTGTAATCGCCTTCCTCGTCCACACGATCGTGAATCACAAGTACCTCGGCCATTTCGTCATGGTGCTCTACTTCGTGGCCGGAATTGCCATGCCGCAAATGAATTTGCAGGATTATCTCTACCGCCTGGGCTTCCAGCCCCAGGTAACTTACTCGGATATGAACGGGTATGGTCCGTTCGTCGCACCGCTGTTCTGGTTTCACCTGTACTGGGGAATTGGCGCGGTGCTGCTCGCCATCGCCATCAATCTGCTATGGGTGCGCGGCATGGAAATCAGTTTGCGCAATCGCCTGCGCCTGGCCCGCGCTCGCCTGTCCCCAGCAACCAAGTTAGCGCTTGCGATATGCGGCCTGCTCTTTGTCGCAGTCGGCGGCTATATCTTCTACAACACGCACATCCTGAACCGGTATCTCACGACCTTCAACATCCAGGAGGAGTCCGCCCAATACGAAATCAAGTACAAGCAGTACCAGCCGCTTCCGCAGCCGCGTATCACTGACATCCAGGTCGATGTCGATCTCTATCCCAGCCAGAGACTCGCCGTGGTCCGCGGAAAAGAATGGCTGGAAAACAAGACGGAAGCCCCCATCGACCGCATCGCCATCACGATCTGGCCCGAGGATGTGAGCGTGATCCCGCGTCCCCAAATCGACGTTCGGACTCTCAGCCTTGAAGGCGGCCAAACGCCGATCATCGAAGACGCGGCGCATGGCTTTTATCTCTATCGACTGCCCAACCCGCTTCCACCGCACGGCCGCCTCGCGCTCGACTTCGCACTGGCCTATCCCAATCCCGGATTCGTCAATTCAAATCCCAATGGCGACATCGTGCACAACGGCAGCTTCGTCAACGCCAGTTACCTGCCCTTCATCGGATATTTTCAGGATGTGCAACTGGTGGATGACAGCGCCCGCCATCATCATGGGTTGCAGAAATCAGCGGGCCTTCCGAAGCTCGAGGATGTGGCCGCCCGCCAGGACAACGCGATTGCCACCTGCGCTGACTGGGTGAATTTCGAAGGCACCGTCAGCACCAGTCCAGATCAGATCGCCATCCTGCCCGGCTACCTGCAGAAAGAATGGATCCAGGATGGCCGACGCTATTTCCATTACAAGGCCGACGCGCCCATCGTGGGTGGCATCTTCTCCGCAAATTCCGCGCGCTATGCCGTTCGGCACGACCATTGGCACGACGTAAATCTGGAAATCTACTACCATCCCGGCCATGAATTTGATCTCGACCGCATGATGCTGGGCATGAAGTCTACGCTCGATTATGCGACGGCCGCTTTCAGTCCCTTCCAGTTCCGGCAGTTGCGCATCATCGAGTTCCCGCGCTACGGCAACTTTGCCGAGTCGTTTCCCAACACGATCCCGTTTTCCGAGGGCATCGGCTTCATCACCTGGGTCGATCCCAACAAGAAAGACGCGATCAACCTGCCCTTCTTCGTCACCGCGCATGAGGTTGGCCATCAGTGGTGGGGACATCAGGTAGTAAGCGCCAACACCGAAGGCCAGACCGCAATCGTCGAAACTCTCGCCCAGTACACCGCGCTCATGGTCATGAAAAAAACCTACGGCGCCGACTCGATGAAGAAGTTTCTGCGCTACCAGTTGGATGGCTATCTGCGCGGACGCGCGCAAGAGCACGACGAAGAAAAGCCGCTGCTGCGGGTTGAGCCCGGCCAGGGCTACATCCACTACAACAAGGGCGGCATGGTCATGTACGCCCTGCAAGACTACATCGGCGAGGATCGCGTGAATCAGGCCCTGGCCGCCCTGGTCAAGGATTACGCCTTCAAAGGCCCGCCCTATCCCACCTCGCTCGACCTGGTTCGATATCTGCGCAACGTCACGCCGCCGGAGTTCCAGTATCTCTACGAAGACTGGTTTGAAAACATCACTGTCTTCGATAACCGCGCGGTCTCAGCCAGCTATTCCGCCCTTCCCGACGGCAAGTACCAGGTCCGCATCACCGTGGAAGCCAAGAAATATCACTCCGATGGCAAAGGACAGGAGCATCTCCTCCCGCTCCACGACCTGATCGATATCGGCGTGCTCGACGCCAACGGCAATTACCTCTACCTGCAAAAACACAAAGTCGAACAGCAGCAGCAGGAGTTCACCATCACCGTTGACAAACTACCAATTCAGGCCGGCATCGACCCGCTTATCAAGCTGATCGACCGTAACCCGGATGACAATCTGGTAAAGGTGAAGAAGCAGTGAGGATGCCATCGTTCGCTCGGCGCGACGTCGGCGGGCAAGAAGCTCGGATTTTAGGTGGCGCAGCGGTTCGCCGCTGCGATAAGCCGTAGTATGTAACTCGCGGCCTTACAGAGTGCTGAAAAGCTCCAAAATGTTCGCGCAACCGTGGAGGTTTGCTGAAAAGCTCCAAAATGTTTGCGCAATCATGGAAGAGCGCCCTTCAGGGCCGCCTAAGTCGCCTTAAATCAGCAGGGGCTTCAGCCCCCGTGGTCGTTTTCCACGACTGCCGGCTTTTTCAGCAATCTGTTAAGCCGCTGAGGTCGCAAAATCGCTAATCGGAAGCGACTCCAAACTGCGCGCTTGCGAGAGCTCTTCGCCCACCATTGTCCAGGTGTTCCAGCGCGCGGTCGATCACGGTGTGCAGTTCGCGTGCGTACTTCACTTCCCTGCCCTTGGTCAGCACGACCCGGGTTTCTTCGGCATCGAACCAAGTGGGGTTGCGATAATCTTCATCGGGACGGCGAGTCTGGCGGACGTCCATGAGGAACGCCTTGACGACATACTCCTGCACTCCTCCTGGTTGCCAGAAAACGCCTTTGGAATGGATGTATACGTGGAAGTGGCGCGACTCGATTACGCCGATGACGCCCGCCTCTTCGCGAGCTTCGCGTTCCGCGGCCTGGCTGTGCGACAAATGCGTGTCGGGGCAGCCCTTGGGAAACGTCCACTTGCGGCCGCCGTTCGTGTTCACCAGCAAGAACTCAACGTGAGAGTTCTGCCTTCGGTAACAGACGGCTGCCACCTGCAGAGGCAATGCAAATCGCGATGAGCGAGCGGATGGCATACCAAACAATCTGCCGTCAGTTTACTGGAAAGATATTTCAGGAATGTTAAATAGCACCGAAAATGATGCACGAAAGTTTGTAGCCCTTTGGCCGTCGTTCGGGGCCCTCTTTGTCCGCGCGATTCAGTACGCAAACCTCAGCCCGCCGAGCCCGGACACTTTGCTGGGATCAACACCCCGGCTGGCCAGCAGAACCTGGAAGGTCTCTCCCATCCCGGCCGGTGTGGCGAGGTGCTTCAACTGAAGCGCAACCTTGGCGCGCTCCTGTGGCACGCGGCATTGTTCGAAGGCGTCGGCAAATTGCGTCTGTTCACCGATCCCCATCATAAGCTGCGCTTGCGTAATGAGTCTTTCGGGGCGCATGCCTGCTTGCTCGATGGCTGCGGCAAGGCTTGTGAAGTTTACATGGCAGGTCAAATCCTGCTCGCCCGGAGCCTGATAGGGATCGCTGCTCGCGGAGTGCTGCCGATAAGCCATCAGGGTTCCGCGATGTCGCCCAGCAAGCTGTTCGCTGCGCGTGTAGCCATAATCGATGATGAGCAGAAAACCGCTCCCAATCGCATCCGCGATCTCGCTGATCCAACCTTGCGCGGCGAGTGAAACTTCGATCCGCTCATCCGCTTCTGGATGCACGCCGAAGCGATCGAGAAAGTCGAGTTCTTCCGCCAACGGAGGACGCCAGACTTCTGCCAAATGACCGTCTTCGAAGGCGAGGTGGAGTTTGCCGCGTGCGCTGAGGATTTCCACCGGCAGCGCATCGAAACATTCGTTGGCGAAGACGATCAGAGGTGTTTCGCGAGTGCGCGTCCGCCGAATCGAACACGCGCCATCGTCCGAGGACGAGGCCTCAGCAATCGCCGCGCGCCCGTCGGCAAGATGCTCGCCCATCGTTTGCTGCAGCCTGGCGCGCAGTGCGGGCGAAGACTCCTGCAGCGTGTAGGTCAGTGAACTAAAAAAGTCCGGGAACTTTCTTCTCGACCAATCCAGAACGTCCCGCGCGAAGAGGCCGCGTCCAGGGCCTAGTTCGAGGATTTCCA
>OBLW0100003258.1_pt1 | contig 12706 bp, 12 predicted proteins | sample 1520161 | NCBI WGS metagenome assembly OBLW01 (sample SAMEA3539309, study PRJEB22396) | soil metagenome | biome: tundra; feature: field; material: soil | place: USA | collected 2010-05 | depth 0.15 m
AGTCGGACGGCTGCGTTTACATACCGCCGGGACCGCCGTGGTTGCCACCCTGGCCCCCGTGGTTGCCACCCTGGCCCCCGTGGTTGCCACCCTGGCCGCCGTGGTTGCCACCCTGGCCGCCGTATCCGGGGACCGGCAGCAGCACGCACTTGACGTCCATGCCGTGGCCGACCTGAACCCAGATCTCCCGGCCCCGCTCCCACGGCGGGATGTACCTCGACGTGCACCAGTCGGAGCGCGTCGCTGGCCTCGCGTGAGCGGCCGTTGATGCCGATGCCACTCCAGGAGCCGCGAACGTTGCCGCTGCCCCGAGCCCTACCAGCACGGAAATGTACTTGGTCTTCATCCTGCCCTCCCCTTCTCAGGACGAAGCACGGCGTTCCGTGCTCCGCTTTACCGCCGCGGCGGTTGCCCGCCCAGCGGAGCGGCCCAGGAACTGGCACGGCAGCCTCGGATGGCTGCGCCCCAGCGATCAAGCAGCGACAATACTACGTTCCGTATTTGATCAACTACCATACGGAGTTATTCGGTGAGCCTTCGTGCGTCCGCGCCGCCCGGGCTGGCCAGCGCCACCAGCGGCCGGGCTATCGTTGCTGCATGCCGGATCGCAAGGAGATCCTGGAGGTCGCGGGCGTGACGGTCGCGGTCTCGAACCCGGACAAGGTGTTCTTCCCGCGTACCGGGCACACGAAGCTGGACCTCGTCCGGTACTACCTGGGCGTGGCCGACGGCGCGCTGCGCGGCGTCGCCGGGCGGCCGATGATCCTGAAGCGGTTCGTGCACGGCGCGGACGGCGAGGCCTTCTTCCAGAAGCGGGCGCCCGACCGCCGCCCGGACTGGATCGAGACGGCCGAGCTCAGCTTCCCGTCGGGGCGCACCGCGGAGGAGGTCGTCGTCCGCGACGCGGCCCAGCTGACCTGGGTGGTGAATCTCGGCTGCGTGGATCTCAACCCGCATCCCGTGCGCGCGGAAGATGTCGATCATCCTGACGAGCTCCGCGTGGACCTCGACCCGGTCCCCGGCGTCGGATGGCCGCAGATCCTGCAGGTGGCCCTGGTGGCGAAGGATGTCCTCAACGACTTCGGCCTCACCGCCTGGCCGAAAACCTCAGGCTCCCGCGGGTTTCACATCTACGCCCGCATCGAGCCGCGCTGGTCATTCACCGAGGTTCGCCGCGCCGCGGTCGCGCTGGCCCGCGAGGTCGAGCGCCGCGCCCCGGACGCGGCCACCGCCCGCTGGTGGAAGGAGGAGCGGCACGGGGTATTCGTCGATTACAACCAGAATGCGAAGGACCGCACGGTAGCCTCCGCCTACTCCGTCCGTCCCACCCCCGACGCCCGCGTCTCGACCCCCCTGACCTGGCCGGAAGTGCCTGACTGCCAGCCGGAGGCGTTCACCATCGACACGGTCCCGGCCCGCTTCGCCGCCGTCGGTGACGTGTGGCAGGGGATCGACGAGGCCGCGGGCTCGCTGGAGGCCCTGCTCGGGCTGGCTGCTGAGCAGGAGGCCGCGGGGGTGCCCGACGCACCGTGGCCGCCGCATTTCGTCAAGCAGGATGGCGAGGCTCCCCGCGTCCAGCCCTCGAAACGGCGGACCGCCAGCCCGGCCGGGCCGGCGCCCGCGCCGGGCACGGCCAGCGGACCCACTGGGCGCCGCAAGAGCAGCATGCCGCTCATCGAGGTGGCCCGCGCCGCCGGTCAGCCGGAGGCCATGGCCGGTCTTGACCGGTGGAAGGAGCGGCACCCGGATGTCTGGCCTCTCCTGGGGCCCTCCGACGTGCTGGTGGACTCGATGCGAGGACGCAGTTCGACCTGGACCCGGATCAGGCTGAACCTGCGCAACGTCCCCGAGGCCGACCGGCCGCCGCAGGAGGCGCTGGAAGTCGACTACGACCCCTGGGCGGGAGACGGCCGCCCGCCGCGCCCGCCCGGGCCGGGCTGAGTTCAGCCAGCATGGTCAGTGTTGGTATGCGGCGTGCCTGGGAGGGCCGGTGACCGAGGCAGCCGACGCGCAGCGGGCCGGGCCGGCGACGGCGGAGCGAGCTGAGACGTTCCTGCGGCTGATGGCCGAGACCGAGTTGCGCCGCGCCCAGGATTACCCGGGGGCGGCGCGACCGGTCGTGCCTGCGGCCCAGGCATCCCCGCCATCTGCGGACCAGGTCCTCGATCGCGTCCGGGCCGCCGGCAGCGCGCTCGCCGTGATCGGGGCCATTGACGACGCCACCGCGGTATCCGTACTGTCCGGCCTGCAAACGGCCCTGGCCGCGCGCTCGGAAATCTGGAACATCGGGCGGTACGGGCCGTCCCTGGCGCCGCGGAACACCGGCCGGCCGCAGGAACCCCCGTTGCCCGACGGGCCGGTGCGGGCGGTGCCGGTGGCGAGATCGCTGCCGCTCGGCGCGGACGGGAAGGGCGAGCTGCGCCTGCTCACGCTGGTCGTGGCCGCGGACCGGGCCATCGTCACCAGCGCCATTCGCGATCACGCGCCGGGTAACCGGCGTTCCGGAACGCGCGTGCACCCGTCGGATCGCTTCGGTTCGCTGTGGCAGGTAAGGGTCACCGACGACCGCGGCGCGGCCTATCGGGCACAGCACAACGCCGAAGGTGACGGCCTGTGGTGGTCGGGCAGGCTCAGCCTCTCTCCCGCCCCGCCGGCCGGCCTCCGGTGGCTGGAGATCACCGTGGCGCCCGGTAACGACCCGTTCCGGGTGGAAATTCCAGCCGAGCCGGACGCTACCCCGGCGTGCCGGATGAGCCCGGTCAGACGATCCAAGCCAGGCGAGCAACTGCTCGACCGCATGGCGGGCGTCATGCTGTGGCGCTGGCTCGTGACGAACACCACTGGCGATCACGTGCTTTCCACCCTGGCCGGCGTCGTCGCCGCCCTGGACGCGGCCGCCGCCCTGATGCCTGGCTCGCCTGCACTGGCCCGGCTCGTCGCGCTGGCCAGCCGGCTCGGTGGCGCGCTCCCCGCTGAACTCCGGGCGACCATCCGGCCCGCGATATTGCCCGAGACGTGGCTGAGCGTGCTGGCCGACGAGAACCGCGCGGACGGGCCGCGCAGCGTCGCCGCCGTCGCTGCGGTGCTGCCTGAAATCGACGCCACCCGCTTCGCCATAGCGGGGCTGTACTCAACGGGCGAAACGGTGACGCTGCACGTGCTGGCGTGGGGGCAGCAGCCGCGGTGGGCTGCGTTCCGCAGCGGCGATGAGCTGTTCTCCTGGTGGGCGCGCGATAGTGCCGGACGCTGGCATGTGGGCAGGCGGACCCGCAGCGGCTTCAGCAACGGCGACGCGGACATGGACATCACATTTGTCCCGCCACTGCATCCTGCTGCTACGTCGCTGGAGATTATTCTGACTGGCCAGTCCGCGCAGGTCACCGTGACAGTACCCGTGGACTGGCAGGCCGTCAGGTGACCGGGACGGCCATTGCTGGGCGCCGCGCGGAGCCGTGCCGGGTGGCACCCAGGGAATGGATCCAGATGCACCTGGTCCCGCCGCTGCATCCGGCGGCCACCTCGCTTGAGGTGATTGTCACCGGCGCCTCCGGCCGCGTGCGGGCGACCGTGCCGCTCCACTGGCAGGCAGCCTCATGAGCCCGCCGTGGTGGGCCGCGTTCCCGCCGGCAGAGGCCAGGATCCGCTGCGGCGGCGGCCGGCACCGGCTGCGCTGGGCCCAGGGCCGCCTGATCGCGGCGAATCACCCCGACGCCGAAGGTGAGCTCATCCTCGCGGCGCTCGGGGGCGACAAGGCCGAGTGCGTGACCATCGCCGAAGCCTGGGGCGCGCACAGCGACGACTTGGACGTGCTCATCCTCGGCCCCCGGTCGCCTGCAGACGAGCTGACGGTGACCTGGGAATCTCTGGATGACCTGCGATCGCGGCCGCAACGGGGGGCCTGGATCGGCTCTGCCCCGCTTATCCGGGGACCGCAAGCACGCGTCGTGGCCAGTGGCGGGTTCTTCTCCACCGCCGCGCCGCGGCACCTGCCGAAGCAGTCGGGACACGAGGAGTTGGAACGGTCGCGGGCCCGCCAGGAGGAGTTGCTGTCACTGTTCGCCCTGGGCACAGGCTTCCAGCAGCGCCTGTCCGCCACGGTGGCCGCTGCCTGGTCACCGGACGGCTCCCGGGCCGGCGACCGGGCCAGCGCCCGTCCCGCCCTGATTGCGGCGCTGACCGGACGGCTCGCACCCGCGGCGAGTGCCTGGCTCGGCATCGACGCCGATCAGGTCACCGCAGCGCTGCACGAGGAAGCCGGCTGGGGCACCACTGCACTCAACGGAACCGGCCCGGACTCCCGTCTCACCGCGTCGCTGCCGTCCGGCTGGCTCGCCCGCGTATGGGCGCCGGGCCTGGCCGTCCTCGGTGGCCACCTGGTCGTTGAAGTCCTGGACGTGACCTGGCCGGACGCCCGCGTGCTCGGCCTGCCCCGACCCGGAGCCGAGCATGTCGTCCTGAGGGCCCGCCACAACAGGGGACACTGGTCGGTGAGACACGAGGAGCAGGCGTGAGCAATGACGCCCGGCGGTTCGCCGGGGCCGGCCGAACGGGGGGTTCCGGGGGGTCGCCCCCCCGGGCCAGCACCGAACGGCAGGCCGCGGCGGTCGAGGCCCTCGGCGTCGCGGTCGCCGCCCGTGTGCCGGTCCTGCTGTGGGGTGCGCCGGGCACCGGGAAGACGTCCGTCATCCGCGCCATGGCCAAAGCGCTGGACTGGCCCTGCGAAACAGTCATCGCCTCGATCCGCGAACCGTCGGACTTCGCCGGGCTGCCGGTTGTCGTTGGGGAAGACGTACGGTTCGCTCCGCCGGTGTGGGCCCGGCGCCTGGCGAAGGCCGGGCGCGGCCTGCTGTTCCTCGACGAGCTGTCCACCGCGCCGCCGGCCGTGCAGGCCGCCTTGCTCCGGGTGGTCCTGGAGCGGGTGGTCGGCGACCTGGAACTGCCGCCGGGGGTGGCGGTGGTGGCGGCGGCCAACCCGCCGGAGCAGGCGGCCGACGGCTGGGACCTGTCGGCCCCGCTGGCCAACCGGCTGTGCCACCTGGCCTGGGACATCGACCCGCGGGCGGTGGCGGACGGACTGGCCGGGGGCTGGGCGCCGCCAGTGGTCCCCGTCCTGCCTGACGGCTGGGAGGCCGAGCTTCGCCTGTCCCTCGCCCTGGTGGCCGCGTTCTTGCACGTCCGCCCGGGTCTGGCCTGCGCCCCGCCGTCCGATGCCGCCTCATCAGGGCGCGGCTGGCCGAGCCCGCGGACGTGGGAGATGGCCGCCCGGCTGTGGGCCGCCAGCGGGGCAGCGGGATCGGGTGATGAGGCGCGTTCGGCCCTGGTCCGCGGAGCGGTCGGGGACGGGGCCGGCCTCGAATTCCTCGCCTGGCTGACCGAGATGGACCTGCCTGATCCTGAGGTCGTGCTCGCCGACCCGTCCTCGTTCGTCCTGCCGGCCCGCGGCGACCGCGCCTATGCCGCGGTCGCCGCCATCGCCGCCGTGGTGGCCGCCGACCCCACCCCGGAGCGCTGGGCGGCGGGCTGGCAGGTGCTGGGGAAGGCGGCCAGCACGGCACCTGACGTGGCGGCGGTAGCGGCCCGGGTGCTGGCCCGCTGCCGCCCGGACGGGGTGCCCCTGCCGGCCGAGGTCCGCCTGTTCGCGCCGGTGCTCCGCGACGCGGGACTGCTGCGCGGATGAGTACGCCGCAGGCCGAGGTCGTGCCGGGGCTGGCCGCGGGGCGGCTGTGGGCCGCGTCGCGCTTCCCGTATCTGGCCAGCGGGCTGTTCGGCGCGCAGGTGATCGCGGCACCCGGCATCGCCACCGTGGCCGTGGACGATGGCTGGCGGCTGTATGCGGACCCGGGCCTCACCTCGAACTGGACCGCGGCCCAGTTCGGCAGTGTGCTGGTGCATCACGTCTGCCACCTGCTGCGGGCGCACGGGGAGCGGGCCGTGGCGGCCGGGGTCACGCCGGACGACGCGCGCGCCTGGGTCTGGGGCGCCGACGCGGAGATCAACGATGACCTGGTCCCGGCCGGGCTCGACCTGCCGGGCAGGCCGGTGCTCCCCCGGGACCTGGGGGCCGAGGAAGGCCTGCTGGCCGAGCAGTACTTCCGGCCGGGGCACGGTGCTGCCAGCCACGCGCAGCGCCCCGGCGGTGACCTGCAGGCCCCGGCCGGGCCTGGCGGCCCGCGGGGCGCGGATCTCGACTGCGGGAGCGGCGCGGACGGCTGCCGGCGCCCGTGGGACCGGTCCGGACCGGCGGGCCTGTCCCCCTGGCAGGCCCGGCTGCTGAGCCGGCAGGTCGCCCAGGATTGCATCCGGCACGCACAGGAACCGGGCGCCGTGCCCGCCGGGCTGCTCCGCTGGGCACGCGACATCCTGGAACCCGTGGTCGACTGGCGGCGGGTGCTCGCGGCGGAACTGCGCCGGGCCGTCGCGGATACGGCAGGTGCGGTCGACTATTCCTATCGCCGGCCGTCCCGGCGGGCATCTGTGGCGGGCAATGTCGTGCTGCCAGCGCTGCGCCGGCCGGTGCCCGAGGTGGCGGTGGTCTGCGACACGTCCGGCAGCATGACCGACGACCTGCTGGGCGCCGCCCTGGCCGAGGTCGAGGGACTGCTGCACTCGCTGGGACTGGCCCGCCAGGTGCGGGTGCTGGCCTGCGACACGGCGGTCGGGGCGGCGCAACGCGTCACCTCGGCGCGGCAGGTGGAACTGGTCGGCGGCGGCGGGACCAACATGGGCGCCGGGATCGCCGCCGCGGCGGACCTGCGGCCGCGGCCCGCTGTCACCGTGGTGCTCACCGATGGGTTCACCCCGTGGCCGGACGAACCGCCTCGGGGCATCCGGGTCGTGGTCGGCTTGCTCGGCGACGAGGCGCCAGAGGCACCCCGCTGGGCCAGGACAGTCCGGGTGCCGTCCGTTCAGTCATAACGAACGCGGGCCGGCCGTAGCCGAGGCTGGCCTGGCCGGGGCGGTCTTGGCCGCCGCGGGGCCGGACGGGGCGGCGGGCGGCGTCAGGACGGTGAGCAGGCCGGTGACCGCCAGCGCCACGGCGAGCATGCCGCACTCCAGTTTGGTCACCAGAGCAGGCCCGGCCCCGGCGGCCGGCAGATGCCGCAGCCACACCCGCCCGGCGACGGCCAGGACTGCGACCACCGCGACGACCGCCGCCTTGACGATGACGACAATTCCGTACGCCGTGGTCAGCAGGGATCCGAGCGGGACGAGCACCAGCGCGGAGGCCACACCGGTGGCGACCACCAGGGCGAAGAGCCACGCAGCGGCGTTCCCGTAGAGCCGGACCAGCCCCCTCATCGCCGACGGGTGCGACCGCCAGGCGATCGCGGCCCGGAGCACGTACAGGAGCATCCCCGCCCACAGCGCCGCGGGCAGCAGGTGCGCGTAGGTGAGCAGGGCGCCGCCCACCGGGACGACGCCCTCCGGGTGAGCACGCACCCCCTCGGCGCCGATCACCGCGAGCAGTGGTAGCACGCTCAGCCCCGCCAGCCGCAGGCGCAGCAGCGCAGCGGCGGCCGCGAACGCCGCCACCTCGATAATCGCGATCACGCCTGGGGTGCTGGACGACAGGCGGTGCGCCAACGGGTGCGCCAGCCCGGCCGCCAGGCTCCCGCCGCCCGCCGCGACGAGCGCCAGGCCGATGGCCGCAACCAGGCCGAGCAGTGACGACCGCAACGCCCACGGCGGCGGAAGCGGGCCCGGAGCGGTCCCTTTGTACTGCCTGGACAGCCCCCGGCCGGCCAGCCCGCCGAGGGCGCCGGACAACCCGGCGAACAGCAGCCAGCGCAAGAGCGCCACGACCCATGTTCCGGGCGAGGTCAGTGCTGCCTGGCCGGCGGCAGCCGACCGTGCCAGCTGGCCGACAGCAGCCGGGAGGGCTGACTGGCCGATGGCAGCCGACCGGGCTAGCTGGCCGGCGGCAGCCGGCAATGCCAGCCCGTGGAGCAACACGCGCCACATCATCGCAGCCGGCAGCGATCAGAGTGGGTCAGGGGGCCGGCGGCGCGAACCCCGCGCTGCCCGCGCCGGACAGGTAGTGATCGGCGATGTGATTCAGCACCCGGCGCGCCTGCCGGAACCGGTCGGCCACCTCGCCGACGACATCGAGCCGCGCCGTGTGCGTCGGCGCCAGGCGGCAGGCGGCGCGGTACCACCGTGCGCCGACGTATTCCAGCAGCTCGATGCCGGGCGCGTCGGCCAGCCGCTCATGCTCCCCGGCTGGCACCTGGGCGGCGCGGAGCAGCGCGGCGGCGCCGACGGGCGCGAACGCGTACACCGCCGCGTAGTCGGGGAATACGCCGGACAGGAACAGGGAGACGTCACCGAGCCTCCGGTAGACGCCAGGACGGTCGCTGTCCGGGACGCCGTCTAGCATCCCGGCCAGCCGGACCGGGTCGAGTTCACTGAAACGCCGCGTCCGCGGCCTGCCGCCGCCCCTGACCCGGTACCGCCCGCTGGCCACGCGGGTGAAGGACGCGAGGAGTTCCGCCAGGAAAAGGCGCCGTCCCGGCGAGCCGAGGAAGTCCCTGAGATCGGGGACATCGAACAACGGCACCCGCTGCCGCAGGCCGGCGCGTTCCGCGACGTGGTCTAGCGACGCCAGTTCGGCCGCGCACCGGTGTACCGCCACGGCGAAGGTCAGGAAGGGCGACACCGGGATCGATTGCCCGGCACTGGCGAAATCATCGCCGGAGCCGAACACCACCTCGAACACGCGCGGATCGCCCAGCAGGCCGACGAGGGCCCCGGGGTCTGCGCGCAGCCGCGAGGCATCCTCCCGGCCGTGCGCCACTGAGGCCAGCACCCTCAGGTCGGCGTCCGTGAGGTGGCTCGCGTACTCGCTGCCAACGAGCGCCCCATCCATGCCACAACGTTACGCTGCGTCCCGCACGGCTGCGCAGGGCAGACCTCGACCCCGGGCAGAAAGCACGATCAGGCAACGCCAGGTTAATTTCAGGAGTTGCAATATTGACAGTAGCCAATAGAACTGCCGAGGATCGCGAATAGCACTAGGACAGCCATTACTGCGGTTTACGAAATTTCCCGGGCCGCACTGGCGATCCGGCTCTCACAGGCAGCGTTGCTGGCCCCGGTGCGTCAGGCGTGCTGGAAGGCCAGCAGGAATTCGAGCAGGCCATGATTCTGCGTGGTGACAAAGCCGCTGAAGCTCGGGTTCGGGATGTCCCAGTTCGCGAAGGTAACCGGGATTGAGCCGGAAATCTTGATCCCGGTCGACGTGCGCTCCGCCGACAGCGGGAAGGTCACCGACCGGGTGTGGCCGTGCAGCGTGAGGTTGCCGGTCGCGCTGTAGGTCTTGATCGCTCCCTCAGCAGGCAGCGGCGACAGTGAGATCGGGCTGGTCAGCGCGAACGTGCCCGCCGGGTACGAGGCCACGTCCATGATCCGGCCGTCGAACTGCACGTCGCGCTGGCTCTCGTTGCTCTTGATCGTGGACATCTGGACGGTGAACGTTCCCGCGGTCACGCTGGTGCCGCTGATGGTCAGGTGGCCGGTGACCGACTTGGTGCGGCCGACGGCGGTCTGGCTCTGCCCGGCCAGCACTTCCTTGACCCGGTACCCCACCTCGGAACCGCCGGTGATCGTCCAGGTGCCAGCGACCGGCACGGCCGAGGTGGCCTGGCCAGCCGCGGAACCGGACTGGCTCGCGCTTGCGGTGCTCTTGAGACTGAGCGGCGCCGGGGCCTTGCCCTCTATGAAGTGGATGAATACATAGGGGCCGCCCACGGCGAGGACAACGATGAACACCACGCCGGCGATAATCCATCTCAGCCAATGCCGCGATCCATGCGATGACATAACAGGCACTTCCCTCTATTGCAGATAAGCGGCCTGCTGGTACCCAGGCCGCCGGTAACGAGTCGATGCTCAAATAAAGATCCTCCCGCAGGATCCTCGTTCGCTTCATGTTTTTTCTGTAAAGCCTCTGAATGATTCCTGAGGTAACCAACTACGGGGTCAGGCAGGTGAGGGCTCGTAGCGGTGTGCAGGCGTGTCCGGCGAGGGCGTCGCGGATGGCCTGCATGGGCGGGACGGCGTTGAGCCTGATGGTGATCAGGTAGGAATGGATCCGGCAATAGGCCCTGGTCGTGTGCCTCCTGCGGCACGATGGTCTTGGGGCCCGCCCCCGTGTGGCCGCCCCACATGCCGTTGACCTCGGCCGTCGGCCGCACCCAGACGCGCTCGAGGGCTGCTCCGCGACGTGTTCCTCGATGTTCATCGTCTGCCTTCCTGGTAGCCGTTAGCTGCCGACGCGGGTCGCAGGCTGACCCGCCGCTTGCTCCTGGTCACGGCTACGCCCACCAGGCAGGCGGCACCGCCCGCCAAGCTCAGCCAGGCCGGCACCTGATCGAGGAACGCCCATGCCAGCAGGACGGTCACCACGGGCACCAGGTAGGTGGTGGCGCCCATCTTCGTCGCGGTAGTCCTGGAAAGCGCGTAGGCCCAGGTCGTGAACGCGAGCGCGGTCGGGAATACGCCCAGATAGACGATGCCCAGATTCGCGGACAACGGCGCCTTGCCGACCTGGGAGATGAGCTGGCCGACGAACGGCAGGCAGACGATCGCGCCCACCATGCAGGCGAACGTGGTGACCTGCAACGCGGAGGCGTGCCGGAGCGCCGGCTTCTGCGCCACCACGCCGCACGCGTACGCCACCGCCGCGGCCAGGCACAGCAGCACGCCGAGGATAGACGCCGCGCCCCTGCCCGACATGGACACCCCGACCGCGGCGGCTCCGGCGAACGAGATGATCAGCCCGGCGAACACGCGCGGCGGCAGCCGGTCCTTCAGCAGCCAGCCGCCGAGCAGCGCGATCAGGATCGGGCCGACGTTCACCAGCATCGACGCCGTTCCCGCGTCGACCTTCTGCTCACCCCAGTTCAGCGTCACGAAGTACACACCGAACCAGAGGACGCCCGCGATGATGATGCCGCGCCACGCGGCCCGCGGCGGCCATCCCTGCCGCCGGATCAGCGAGGTCACCCCGAGGGCCAGCAGACCGACGACCAGGCGGCCGAGGGCCAGCGGGCCAGCGGAGAAATGTGAGCCCGCGCTGCGGATGACGACGAACGCTGACGCCCACAGCAGGACCGTGATTGCCGCCGCAACGAGAGCCAGGCGCGCGTCGCGTGAACGGCCCTCCGTTTTTCCGGTCATTTCTGTCCCTTCACGCGGCCGGGAACCCCTGCCGCTGCTTGAACTGCTGCTGTTGCCCCGCGGGGGACCGGTCAGGCGACTGGGGTGATCCGCGTCCCGGCCGGGCGGGATGGGCCGGACGATGAGCCGCGACTCCAGCTCGCGGACCTTTGCGTAGTCGGCGAGCACCTGATCCCGGTCAGAGTGGGCCAGCACGACGAAGCCGAGGTCGAGGGTCCCGAACAGATCCTGGTCAGCTCGATCTGGTCCCCGTCCTCGAAGTGACGGATGGAGAAGTGGCGACTGGGCAGGCTCCGCACCGCGTCCAGAGTCCTGGTCCCGGTCACGGTCCCGGACGCAGCTCCGCAGCGGAACGGGTGAGAGCCCGTACGGCATCTACGGCAATCCGACCGGTGCTTCACGTCCCAAGTGCTTGCCCTCATGCCCTGTAGACGTGCTGCCGGCGAGTTACGTGAGGTCTGATCTCGCCCGCGGGCCAAAGAACTCAGAACTCTCATCGGCGTCGCGACGGCGAGAGACGCACGGGGGCGGGAGCACGCTCCGGCTGTCATCCGGCGGCTGACCGGAAACGCCAGTGGGGCCTGCCGAGATTATCGGGAGGTCCCACCAGATTCGTAGTTGGCTACTTCCTGAGGTAAAAATTCACGTCATGCGCGGAGTGACAAGCTGGCGCGGGATCGTTTGCCGTGCGGGTCCAGCGTGTCAGGTTGATCACGGGGGCGTGTCCTGATCACGGCGGCCTGCTGCCCGGCCGGCGCCTGGCGCGATCTGGGCGCCCTCAAGGCTCTCCTGGCGCCCACCGCCGCTGAAAACCGCCCAGGGATGGGGAAATGACATGCGCGGCGCGACGGCGCTGGGATAGGACTTTGCACCATGCCAGATCTCGTTGCGCCCACCTCCCGCGTCCGGGTCTCGTTCATCGCCGCCATGGACGAGCTCCGGGCCGAGGGCCGCGGCACGCCGGAGGACAACAGCATGGTCGGAAGCGAGATTCGCGACTACGGCGCGGGGTGGGCCGACCCGGAGTTCTTCGAGGAGTACACCCGGCAGCTGCGCGAGCAGGCCCGGGAGGACCCAGCCCGGCCCGATGGCCTCGTCCCGGCGACCACCCTGTGGTGGGCCGACGGTGACGAGTACCTCGGCCGGATCGCCATCCGGCACCGGCTCACCCAGCACCTGCTGGACTACGGCGGCCACATCGGCTACGACATCAGGCCCTCGGCGCGGCGGCGGGGGCACGCCACCGCCATGCTCGCGCGCGCACTCCCGGTCGCCGCCGGGCTGGGCATCGACCCCGTCCTGATCACCTGCGACGAGGACAACATTGGCTCGCGGAAGGTGATCGAGTCGAACGGGGGCCAGTTCGACGACCAGCGGGGCGTCAAGCTCCGCTTCTGGGTCCCGGCCGGTGGCCGAACGGGTCGTCGCGGCTCCATGCCGTAGGCCCATCCCCGGGCGCGGCGCATCGTGCGCGCGGAGGACGGGCCCGGGCACCGGTCAGGACAGCCGGCGGTGCCGGATCCACCAG
>OBLW0100003259.1_pt1 | contig 12706 bp, 11 predicted proteins | sample 1520161 | NCBI WGS metagenome assembly OBLW01 (sample SAMEA3539309, study PRJEB22396) | soil metagenome | biome: tundra; feature: field; material: soil | place: USA | collected 2010-05 | depth 0.15 m
TCCTGAGGGCCCGCCCGGTACCTGTGACTCTCACCTGGAACCCGAGGCAGCTTGATCCCAGGGAGGTCCGCCTTTCGCCCCGCCGCGTGGAGCTCCTGACCCGGCTGCAGCCGAGCCATGAGGCGGCCCGGCGGGCCAGCTTCCGTTTCGCCCCGGGCATTCTTCCCGCTCCCCAGCTCGCCCGGGCTCTGGAAACGGCCCTGCGAGGGTTCGGGTACACCCTCGAGAACCCCTCCGGCCAGGCCACCAATCCCCTCGAGGATTTCCTGGAGCGCACCAAGGCGGGCCACTGCGAGTACTTTGCCTCGTCCATGGCCCTGATGCTGCGGGCCAGGGGCGTCCCGGCCCGGGTGGTGAACGGCTATCAGCTGGGGCCATGGATTCCGGAGGGCGGCTACTTCCGGGTGAGCCAGAATGAGGCCCACAGCTGGGTGGAGTACTGGCATGAGGGCCGGTGGCGGACCTCGGATCCCACGCCCCGGGGTCCCGCGGCCATGGCCTCTGGACCCCTGGGGCTCGGCGCCTTCGACCGGTGGCTGGATGCCCTCCGCTACCGGTGGGACCGCTACGTGGTCCGGTACTCCGATCAGGACCAGCAGACCGGACTGGCCTGGATCCAGGGCCACCTCCAAGACTGGGAGTGGCGCTGGAGGGCGCCGTCGAAGGCGGCGCTGGGGACGCTTGGGCTCGCCGTGCTCGGCTGGCTGCTATGGCGCAGCCGTCCCTGGTGGCCCGCCCCGGCGGGTCTGGGCCAGATCCGCGCCCTGCGCCCCCTGGTGGCGCGAACCCGCGCGACGGCGCCGGCCGAACCCGGGGATACCGCGCGGACCTGGCTCCTGCGTCTGGGCACCCTGCGGCCGGAGCGGCTGGAGGCCCTGCGGGCCCTGGCCGACGCTGTGGACGCGCAGGCCTACGGCTCCGGCAATGCGGCGGCCTCCGCCCAGGCAAAGGCGGAAGCCGCCGCGTGGCGGGGCTGGAAGGCGCCTACTCCTTCGTGAACTTCTCGAAGGCCTTCATGAGCTCCATGGGCAGGGGGAAGACGATGGTGCTGTTCTTCTCCACGGCGATCTCCGTGAGGGTCTGCAGGTAGCGCATCTGGATGGCGGTGGGGTTCTGGCTGATCTTGTTGGCCGCTTCCAGCAGCTGCTCCGAGGCCAGGAGTTCACCCTCGGCGGCGATGACTTTGGCCCGCTTCTCGCGCTCGGCCTCGGCCTGCTTGCCCATGGCCCGCTGGATCTGCTCCGGCAGGTCCACGCTCTTGAGTTCGACGCTGTTCACTTCCACGCCCCAGGGCTCGGTGGAGCGGTCGATGATCTCCCGCAGCCGCAGGCTGAGCTTCTCCCGGTCCGCCAGCAGCTCATCCAGGCTGACTTCGCCGAGGATGGAACGGAGCGTGGTCTGGGCGATCTGGCTGGTGGCGTAGTAGTAGTTCTCCACGCCGATGATGGCCTGCTTGGGATCCAGCACCTTGGAGTAGACGACGGCGCTGACCTTCAGGCTCACGTTGTCACGGGTGATGATGTCCTGGCTCGGCACCTCCAGCACGGTGGTGCGCAGGGAGACGATCACGGCCTTCTGGAAGGGTCGCCAGATGAAGACGAGGCCAGGCCCCTTGGGCGTGTCGCTGACCTTGCCGAGGGTGAAGACCACCGCCCGCTCGTACTCGTTGATGACCTTGAGGCAGCTGAGGGCCCAGACCACCACGAAGAGGACGGCGGGACCAATGCATCCGACAGAGGCGAGAAGGGCATCCATTTGGGATCTCCTGGGAAGGAACGCCCCAGTCTACGCCCGAACGAAGGGATTGTTCGCCGCCTCTTCCCCGAGGCTGGTGGTGGGGCCGTGGCCTGGGATGACGAGGGTGGCGCCGTCCAGCACGTAGAGCTCCCGCCGGATGCTCTGCTCCAGCTGGTCCCAGCTGCCGCCCCAGAGGTCCGTACGGCCCACCCCGCGGCGGAAAAGCGTATCGCCCGACAGCAGGATCTTCCCCTTGGCGAACTCGCCGTGGAAGCAGCAGGAACCCGGTGTATGGCCCGGTGTATGGAGTGTCGTCAGATCCAGGTGCCGGTCGCCGGCCTGCAGATCCGTCATGGCGGGCTGGGGGATGGCGGGCATCCCGAACATGCCCGTCTGCTGGGCCAGCGCCTCGATGAGGAAGGTGTCGTCGCCATGCAGGTGCGCCGGGCACTGCCAGAGATCCTGGAGTTCGCGGGTGGCCCCCACATGGTCGAAATGGGCATGGGTGTGGAGCAGGGCCGTGACATTGAAGCCAAGGGTCTCCACGCGCTGGCGGATCGTGGCGCCGTCGCCACCCGGGTCCACGACTACGCCCAGGCCCGTGGCCGCATCCCACAGCAGGGAGCAATTGCAGCTCAGGGGCCCCACGGGGAAGGTTTCGAGATTCAGCATCCTTCCAGTGTCTCAAATCCAGGGCCGGAGGTGGGAGCTAGACTGGAAAGGTGGCCGCCGTCCGCACTAACCTCGAGAAGTCCCCCTTCCTGAAGCGCAAGCTGGGGGATCTGCCCCTGCGTCCGGGCTGCTACCTCTACCGGGACGAGGGCGGCAACCTGCTCTACGTGGGCAAGGCCAAGGTGCTGCGGAACCGGGTGAAGTCCTACTTCCAGCAGAAGCGGCTGGATGCCAAGACCCGGCGGCTGGTGGCCCGCATCTGGGACATCGAATTCATCGTCTGCGAGACCGAGCTGGAAGCCCTGGTCCTCGAGAACAACCTCATCAAGGAGCACTGGCCGCCCTTCAACATCCTGCTGAAGGACGACAAGAGCTATCCCTACGTGAAGCTGACTTGGAAGGAGTCCTTCCCCAAGGTCTTCGTCACCCGCAAGGTGCGCAAGGACGGCTGCCTCTACTTCGGACCCTTCTTCCCCGCCAGCACGGCCTACCGCACGGCGGAACTGGTCTACCGCTTCTTCCAGATCCGGGACTGCGATATCGATATCGACGGCAAGCGGGGCCGGGCCTGCCTCAAGTACCAGCTGCACCGCTGCACGGCCCCCTGCATCGCCGCCGTGAGCCAGGAGGCCTACCGGGAGCAGGCCCGGGAGGCCCGCCTCTTCCTAGAGGGCAAGCGCGACGAACTGAAGGCGAGGCTGGAGGCCGCCATGTGGAAGGCCGCGGAGGCCGCCGCCTTCGAGCAGGCTGCCCAGCACCGGGACGCCCTTCAGCAGGTGGACGCCTGGTTCACCCGCCAGAAGGCCGCTAGCGCCGACCTGGACGACACGGACGTCTACGGCAGCGCCGTGCTGGATGGCCGGGCCTGCGTCCACCGGCTCTTGCTGCGGGACGGCCGCATGGTGGGCCGCCAGGAATACCTGCTCGATGACATCGAAACTTTTGACGGCGCCGTGCTGGCCCAGGTCATCCAGCGGGTCTACAGCGCCGATCCGCCGCCCATGCGCATCCTGGCGGAGGTGGAACCGGAGGAGGCCGCCCTGCTCGCGGAATGGCTGTCGGGCCTGCGGGGCACCAAGGTCCGGTTTCACGTGCCCCAGAAGGGCGAGAAGGTGGACCTGCTGGCCATGGCCCAGGAGAACGCCCGCCTGGCCCTCGAACGTAAATTCGAACCGGCGCGGCTCAACGAGGCGGTGCTGGAGGGCCTGCAGGCCTTCCTGGGCCTCAGCCACCTGCCCCGCCGCCTGGAGTGCTTCGACATCAGCCACGGCCAGGGCCGGGAGGTGGTGGCCAGCTGCGTGGTTTTCAGCGATGGCGTACCGGACAAGGCCCGTTACCGCCGCTTCAAAATGACCAACGAGCAGAATGATGATTTCGCAAACATGGCTGAAGCTGTGATGCGCCGTTACCGGCGCATCCGGGATGAAAAGCAGGAGTTCCCGAATCTCGTCATCATCGACGGTGGATTGGGCCAGTTGCACGCTGCAGAATCCGCATTACTGGAACTGGGGCTGGAGCAGCTGGAACTGGCGAGCCTGGCCAAAAAAGAGGAACTGGTGTTCCGACCCGGCTCCAGCGCGCCCTTGAAGATTCCCAAATCATCGCCGGTGCTGCAGCTGTTGCAGCGCATCCGGGACGAGGCCCACCGCTTCGCCATCACCTACCACCGGGCTCTGCGGGCCAAGCGCACCCTGCAGACGGAGCTGACCCAGATTCCGGGCATCGGCCCCGCCACCGCCAGGAAGCTGCTGCAGGAATTCGGCAGCACCACCAAGGTGCGCGGGGCTTCGGCGGACGACCTCGTCCGCGTCATCGGCCCCGCGGCCACCCGCAAGGTGTTGGCCTGGCAACCAGAAAAGACTGGGGACTAGCGTCCGCCTTCGAGGTTGCTCAGCTCCTTGCGGGCCGCGTCGCTGCCCTTCTCCGCGGCCTTCCGGTACCAGTAGATGCCCTTCTCTGGATCCCGGGGAACATTGAGACCGTTGTAGTACATGGCGCCCAACATCCGCATGGCGCGGGCATCCCCGGCATTGGCCTGCTCCAGGTAGACCTGCACGTCCCTGGGAAGCGCTGGGGGCGTGGCCGTCTCTAAATAGACCGGGAGCGGCTGGGGCGCTGACCCCTGGTTGAACACCAGGTAGGCGGCGGCCCCCAGCACCACCAATACGCCGAGGCCAAGCGGCAGTTTCCAGCCGAAGGGTTTGGCGGCCCTGGTCCGGACCGGCAACTTCTGGGTCTGTCCGGCCGCCTCCGCGGGTGGATCCACCGGCTGGAGGCGGAGTGGGGGCCTGTCCCCTTCGGGCAGGACCAGTTTCTGCGTCTGACCGGCGTCGAGGGCCAGGTTCGCCTGGGACGGGGCCAGCTTCTGGGTCTGATCGGGACTAAGGGCCAGGTCAGACAGCGATACGGCCAGCTTCTGGGTCTGATCGGAGCCGGGGACCAGCTCCGCCCGAGGCAGCTTCACGGTGCTGTCGGCGGGTGGGGGCTCCAGGCACTTCAGTGGCTGCGTGCGGTGGGGATCGTCGGACACCCCCGCGGGGAGACGTACCGTGGCGTCCGCCGACGGTGCCGGAATCGCGGGATCGGTGGCATCGGATGCGTTCATGCGCCCTCCGGGGTGATGCTACCCAGCATACCGCTCAACCTTCCAGGGCCTTCCTCCAGCGATCCGCCCGGGGGACCAGGGCCAGGAAGAGACCGGGGGTGAGGAGGATGAAACCCCAGGCATGGCGGGCGGCATGGGCGCCCACCAGGATCCAATAGACTAGGCCGCAGAGGCTACTGACTTCGAAGATGGCGGCGTACAGCAGGCCTTCCCGGAGCACCACCTGCGGGCGCCGGGACTCGGGCAGCTCCTTGAAGGTGCGCAGCACGCCGCCGCTGCGCCACCAGACCCAGGCCGCCGACAGGAACACCAGGCCCGTGAAGAGGTAGCCCAGCTGCTGATAGATGCCCTCGGGAACCTCGGTCCCCGGCGGGACCGCGCCGGACAGCAGCAGGCCCGCGATCAAGGCCGGGGTGCCGAGGCAAAGCGCCAGGCCCAGCCCATAGGCCATCCGGCAGGCGGATCCCAGCGGATCGGTGCCGCCGATCATGCGGCCTCGGCGGCCTTGACGCGGATCTCGCCGAAGGTCTCGCCCTGCACCAGGGCGATGCGGCCCGTACGCACCAGCTCCAGCAGGGCCAGGAAGGTCAGCACCAGCTCCTCGCGGGTGCACACCTGGCCCAGCAGGCTCTGGAAGGGCTTCCACAGGCCGTCCCGGAGGTTGCCCAGCACCTCCACGACCCGCTGCTCCAGGGACTTGGGCTGGGTGCGAACCTCCACGGTCGGGGGCGGCAGCAGGTTCTTCAGGGCCTCGCGGTAGGCCCCCAGCAGGTCGAAGAGGGTGGCCCGGATGGGCTCCTCCTCCACGCGCTTGTGGTCCTCCAGATCGATGCCCGGCGCGAAGGCGATCTTCTGCCAGTCGGACTCACGCTCGGACAGCTGCTGAGCCGCGACCTTCACCTGCTGGTAGTCCAGCAGCCGCTGCACCAGGGTTTCGCGGGGATCCTCCTCGCCGCATTCCCGGGGGGGACGGGGCAGCATGAGCCGGGACTTGATCTGGAGCAGCTGGGCGGCCATGGCCACGAACTCGGCGGCGATCTCGAGGTTCAGCTCCTCCATGAGCTTGAGGTAGTCCATGTACTGCCGCGTGACATCGGCCATGGGCAGGTTCAGGAGGTCCAGCTTCTGCTCGTGGATGAGGTGCAGCAGGAGGTCCAGGGGCCCCTCGAAGGCCGAGAGGTGGAGCGCCAACCCGCGAAACTTCGTCTCGAAGCCCTTGGGCGGCTCGAAGGTCCTGGAGTGCTCCGCTGCAGGCGCGGCTTCAGCCACCGATTCGGGAAGTTCCATGGGGTTCTCGGACATGAGTCCATTCTACCCCGGGCCTTGGCCCATGAATCGCCACGGAAAAAGCAAATCGAACCACCGATAAACACCGATGCACACCGAGAAAGCAAGAAAAGTCATTCATGCAGTTATCGGTGTTCATCGGTGGTTAAAGATCTATTTGCATTTAGATTTGCACCCATTGCCAATTTGAATCGGTGGCCAATGAGCCACAATGGACGGCCATGGCCCGCCCTCCTGTCCTCCCTGGTCCCCGCCCTGACTGGCTGAAGATCCGCATTCCGGCGCCTGAGGTGGTGGCGGAGGTGGAGGGCCTGATCCGGAAGCAGCGGCTGGTCACGGTCTGCGAGGAGGCCCTTTGTCCGAACCTGCACGAATGCTGGGGCGTCCACCGGACCGCCACCTTCATGCTCATGGGCGATACTTGCACCCGGCACTGCGGGTTCTGCAACGTGGGCAAGGGCCGCCCCGGCGCGCTGGATCCCGGCGAGCCCCAGCGGGTGGCCGAGGCGGTGGCTGAGCTGAACCTGAAGTTCGCCGTGGTCACCTCCGTGAATCGCGACGACCTGCCGGACGGCGGCTCCGCCCACTTCGCGGCGACCATCCAGTGGATCCGGACCCTGTCGCCTGGCTGTGGCGTCGAAGTGCTCATCCCTGACTTCCAGGGCGGCGAGGCGGCGCTCCTGGCGGTGCTGGAGGCCCGCCCGGACGTGCTCAACCACAATGTGGAGACGGTGCCCCATCTGTACAAACGGGTTCGGCCCGACGCTGACTATGGGCAGAGCCTCGCGGTCCTGCGCCGCGCGGCGGATTGGCATGACCGCCACGCCCCGGCCATGCGCGTGAAGAGCGGCATCATGGTGGGTCTGGGGGAGACCCCGGAGCAGGTGCTGGAGCTCATGGCCGACTGGCGGCGGAGCCGCGTCGACATCGCCACCATCGGCCAGTACCTGCCGCCTTCGGGCCTGCACCTGCCCCTGCACCGCTTCGTGGACCCGGCGGAATTCGACATGTACCGGCGCAAGGGCCTGGAAATGGGCTTTCAGCGCGTGGAATCCGCGCCCCTGGTGCGGTCAAGCTATCACGCCAAAGACAGTTTCGGGGGCTGAACGCCCCCGAAACTGAGATGCCGTCGTGCTTCCTAGGCCTTGGCGCTGTTGTTCGCGGCGAGGAACTGCTTCTCGAAGGCCGACCAGTCCAGCGTGCCGGCAGCCTGGGGTCCGTCCGTCGTCCGGAGGCGGGTGATCTCCGCCTGGTACCAGTCGATGACGGGCTTGCCGATCTTCAGCGCGGATAGTTCGGAGGCGAGGTCGCTGGGGGTCATCAGGCAGACCCAGCCGCGGTCGTAGGGACTGTGCATGAGCTCGCCTGGGTCCGACTTGAGGCCCGCATTGTCGTGTTCGATGCGGCCCGAGAGCGGTGCGGCCACGTGGACGGTGCCCGTAGCGCCTTTCAGGGTGAACAGCATCTCGCCCTGGCGCACGGTCTTGCCCCGCTCCGGCAGCAGCACTTCCTTCACGGTCCCCAGAGCCTTCCGCACGAAGTCGTCGATGCCGATGCGGACCTGACCTTCGGGCTCGATACGCACCCAGGCATGGCCGGGGGACAGGAAGGCCCCGCCGGGCACGCAGTACTCGGAGGCGGGGACCACCTCGGCCATCTCCGGGGACACCACCCTGACATTGGGCTGCCTGGAGGCCTCGAGGCGGGCTTCGCGCTTGATGACCAGCTTCTTCGCGAACTCCCCGAGCTCGTCAGCGGTGAAGGGCTTCTGCACATACTCGCAGGCGCCCTGCTGAAGGGTCTGGACCGCCGTCTCGATGCTGCCGTAGCCGGTGACCACGACCACGTCCACGTCGGGCCGCAGGTGTTTGACCGCCTTCACCACTTCCACACCGTCCATGTCCGGCATCTTGAGGTCGGTGAACACGAAATCATAGTCGTTGCGCTGGACCAGCCCCAGGGCCTCGGGGCCGTGCTCCACCGTATCCACGCTGAAGCCCTCCAGGACCAGGATGCGCCGAAAGGAATCGAGCACCACGGCCTCATCGTCCACGGCCAGGATGCGGGCCTTGGGATTGGTCACCTCGACGCGCTTGAGGCTCTTGGCCTCGTGGGTGAAGTCCAGGCGGATGGAGGTGTTCAGCACGGCCTCCCGGGCCTGCCTTTCCCGCTTCTCCTGGATGCGTCGAAGGTTCGTCCGCACCAGGAAATCGATGCCAACGAAGGCCACGAACATAAATAGGATCAGAACGGCGGTCATGGCGACCTCCTAGGTGAGGGTGGGAAGAGATGGCGCACCGCATTCGGATGCAGCGGCTTTGGGCAGGCGAAGGGTGAAGCAGGTGCCGTGGCCCGGCTCACTTTGGACTTCAAGCGATCCTTCATGAGCTTCCACGATGCCCCAGCTGACAGCAAGCCCCAAGCCTGTGCCGTGGTTGCCTTTGGTGGTGAAGAAAGGCTCGAAGATCCGGGGCAGGTCCTCGGCGGGAATCCCGCGACCACTGTCCTTCAGCAGCAACTCGATGGAGGCGGAAGGCCCCTTCCTCGTGGTGGCCCGGATGCTTCCGCCTTCGGCCCCAATGGCGTCCGCGGCGTTCAGGAGGAGATTCACGACCACCTGCTGGATCTGGTTGGCGTCGGCCATGACCGTGTCCAGATCCGAGGCGAGGTCCAGCGACAGGTCCACATGGTTCAGGGTCAGCTGGGTCATCACCACGGAAACGGACCGGCGGACCACATCGTTGAGATCCATGGGTTTCCTCGCCGGCGCGGTGGGCCGCGCGAAATCCAGCAGGCCCCGGATGATGCCCCGGCAACGGACGGTTTCGCGCACGATCACATCCAGGTCCTCGCAGGCGGAGGGATCCTGGCCCATGCGCTTGCGCAGCAGGGACGCGTAGCTCAATACGCCGGTGAGCGGGTTGTTGATCTCATGGGCGATGCCTGCGGCCAGGCGACCCACGGAGGCCAGCTTGTCCGCCTGGGCCAGTTGGTGCTGCGTATCCGCCAGGTCCCGGATCATGTCATTGAAGGCCGTGGCGAGTTCCCCCAGCTCATGGCGATCGCTGACGGGAATGGAGCCCCTCAGGTCGCCTCCCCGGACGCGGCGGGTACCCTCCACCAGCGCGGCCACCGGGCGCACCACCAGCCGCCGGTTCAGCCACCACAGCATGAGACTGCCCGCCAGGATGGCGAGGACAGCCGACGCCGTGATCACGTTCCGGCTGTGGGCGATCTCCCGGTCCACTTCTGCCAGCGAGACGTTCACATCCAGGACCCCGAGCAGCCTCTGCTTTTCATTATGGGCATGGCACTCCGCGGTCGAGCAGGAGGTCTCATTGGGGATGGGTGCGATGAGCCCCAGGACCCGCGAGCCGTCGGCCGCCCGGAAGATCCGCGCCCGGGCCTGGATCTCCAGGTGCTCCAGGGGCCGCCCTTCCGCATGGCAGGCATAACAGGCCTCGCCGCGGGTATCCAAGCTGGTCCCGATCTCCTCACCGGCCGAGGAGAACATGATGCGGCCCTCCTTGTTGAACACCCGGACCTTCCGGATGCCCTGCTCCTGGAGCCCGCCGACCGCCCGGATCTGGCGGTGGAGGTTGTCCCGCCGGTTCTCGAGCATGTCGTAGTGGGCGGAGCTCTTGATGGTCTCGCTCAACTGGTCGGCGCTGCGGGTGCGCTCCACCAGCAGCTGCGCCTTCTGTGAGCGGATGATGGTGAAGGCCATGCCGCCGATCACGACCGCGGTGGTGAGTCCAGCTCCTAGGATCAAGCGGGTACCGATTCGGGTCCGCATGGCTCAAGCCCCTTCTTCGGGAACTGGAACCATGCGGCAGCCGCAGCCTGGGCCGTCGAGCGTGAGTGAAGGAACGTCCATGGTCATGGATTCCTGTTCTGCCAACCTATCCATTGAAACATTTCGGAGGGGAATCTATTGGAAGGATCTGCTTGGGTTTGGCCATAGTCAACACCTTGGTCGGGATCAATCAAGGTGCTGACTGGAACCCAAGCGGATCACCTCAAGACGAGCGGTTTTCGATCAGTGCGTGGGTGCGGCGGGGTCCGCTTCGAAGATCGGAAGGTAGCGGGCGATCAGGGTGAAGGCGGTGAAACCGATCGCCGCGATGCCAAGCGTGATTAGGATTTCCAGCACCGAGGGAAAGTAGGTCCGTGTTGGCCAGTCTTCCAGCCCCGTGATGGCCGTGTTCATGCGGTTGAGGGCGAACCCGGCCAGCACCATCAGGGAAGTGATGTAGAGGCCCCGCCGGGAAGTGCGGATCCGTTCGAACATGAGCAGGACGAAGGGAATGGCAAACCCGAGCAGGATTTCCGCGTAGAAGGCGATGCTGTGGTAAGTCAGCCTGGTCATCTCGTGGAGCGCCCCCCGCGACAGCATGTCCTGGAAGCGGATCACCATGTAGACGGCCAAGGCCACCGCCGTGATCTTCGCCAGGTTCGCCCGCAGCCGGGTGGACAGGAGGGTCCGACCGTTCCGCGAGAGGATCAGCGTCTCGATGAGCACCATCGAGATCCCGGAGGCGATGCAGGAGACGAAGAAGAGGACCGGCAGGAGCGGCGAGTACCAGAGCGGGTGCAGCCGGTTAGGCACGATCAGGTAGAGCGAGCCGAAGGAGGACTGGTGCAGTGTGGACAGCAGCACGCCCAGGATCATGAAGGGCAGGGAAAAGGTATGGATCCACCGGATGGGCGCATGCATGTGGAACTTCTCGAGGACGATCGGGGCGAATTCCAGAGACAGCACCGTGGTGTAGAGGATGACGCACCAGGTGATCTCGAACATCACCGAGTGCGGATTCCACATGACCAGCGGATGCCAGAAATGATCCGGACGCCCGAGATCGATCACCAGCACGAAGACCACCAGCAGATACCCGATAAAGGCTGTCAGGATGGCCGGGCGGACGATCGGTTCGTACTCAGTCGCATGAAAGAGATGGACCGCGGCCACGATGGTGAAGCCCGCGGCGGCTAGGCCGATCCCAAGGAAGTCGAAGCCGATCCAGAGCCCCCAGGGAAACTGGTCGCTGAGGTGCGTGGTGGCGCCAAGCCCCAGCGTGAACCGGGCGATTCCCGCCAGGACGCCAGCCGTGATGAGGGTGGTCGCGAGGACGCTCCACACAGTGATGCGGGGAAGGGTGAAGGATTTCATTTTTCATCCCGATTCTTTTGGGTGGAGTCCTGTTTCAAAGAGGCTTCGTACTTGGACACTTCGCTGCGGCGATCGGTGATCCACCAGATTCCGGCGAGCATGACGCTGCCCACGGTGACGACATTGGGGATCTTGGACATGGCGCTATGCGTCAGCAGTGGCATGGGCGTGTCCCCGAGCCGGGTATCGAAGCCCAGCTGCTCGAAAGGCACCTGGCTGATGAAGAGGATCGAGGTCCCCCCGACGTCGTCCTTCCCATAGATCTTGTGCACGAATTTCGTCGGCTCGGCATTGATCCGGCTGTTGGCTTCAAGAATCAGGTCGTCACGGAAACCGAACTTGGTGGCACCGGTCGGGCAGGCCTCGGCGCAGGCGGGCTGCAACCCGCGGGCCAGGCGCGGAGCGCAGAAGATGCATTTCTGGACGCGGGGCTTGGTGCTAGCCCATTCATAGCGGGGCACCTTGAAGGGGCATGCCTGCATGCAGTACCGGCACCCGATGCACTTCTCGGCATCATAGAGGACAGGCCCCTCGGCCGTCTTGGTGAAGGCGGCGACGGGGCAGACCGAAACGCAGGTCGGCACGTCGCAGTGCTGGCACATGTGGCGGACGAACACGCCGTTGTGTTCGCTCAGCGCCGTGAATGCGGTCGGAGAAAGGCGTTTTTCTTCACCGGCGGGAAGCTTGTTCTCAACCTTGCATCCGTCCTGGCAGGCGTTGCAGCCAATACAGAGCGAGATGTCTATCAACATCGCTTTTTTTTGAGCCATCACTTTCTCCGGTCAAAAAGGGTTGAGGCTTGATGCGTTCATTCAGGAGGAGCCCTGGGAGCTCTCCTGCCTTACCAATGGTGGAGACGGGCGGCAGCAGGACACCAAGCCCGTGGGCACGCGTATACCAAAGATGATCGGCAGCTTGTCACCCGGCCTCCACTAATGAGGCCGGTCCTGGTCCCGGGAATCATGTCCCTACCCATGCTGTGCAACCTTGCCGGTCGATCGCGGGAGGAATTCCCGGAGAGACTCAACGGGAAGGATCCCCCCAACCCAAAGCATAGTCAACCCCTAGGTAGCAATTTAAAACGATCATATTGTCTTTATAAACATTGAGGTCTCGCAACGACGAGGCGTTTTAGGGATGATCAGGTGGTTTTTGCCGGGCAGGGCTTTACCCCCGTGGGGCAATCCACCCTTGACCCACGTTCCTTATCGACTTTTTTTAGATCGGAAGAGCAC
>OBLW0100003260.1_pt1 | contig 12704 bp, 6 predicted proteins | sample 1520161 | NCBI WGS metagenome assembly OBLW01 (sample SAMEA3539309, study PRJEB22396) | soil metagenome | biome: tundra; feature: field; material: soil | place: USA | collected 2010-05 | depth 0.15 m
TGCTCCAGTCATTATGGCTCAAGGAACAGAAGTAATCCACTTGGTCGTATCACGCGCTGCCGACCATTGCCGGGCACAGCGGGATAGATCCTGCCTGATGCCGTAGCGTTTCGAAAGGCCGATTGCTGTTACGAACCCACCTGGAATCGGTCCACCAAGCCCTACCATAACGCCAATGCCTCCAGCCTCTCGCTAACGAAATCAGCTTAATCCATACAGTCTCAAGCCGACGGGGACGTCGTCCCTCGTTGGGGATCCGGGCAACCGGCGGTTCGCGCCGCGGTGATGCAAAGTTTTTTCCGCCAGTTGCCGATAAGGCCATAGAGATGAGTCCATGCCTACGCACCTCTGTGCTGGTCTTGCTCCTGGTTGGGGCAATGCCCGGGCAGCGCTACAGTTTTAAGGAGTACGGACAAGATGCGGGCCTGACCAACCTGGATGTTTACTGCCTGATGCAAGACAGTACGGGATTCCTTTGGGTGGGCACGGAGAACGGTCTGTTCCGTTACGATGGCCGGCAGTTTCGCGCCTATACCAAGGAGCAAGGGCTGCCCTCGGTGCAGATTGCGGTTCTGCACCAGACGGCGGAGGGAGAGATCTGGGCCGGGACCTCCCAGGGGCTGGCGCGGCTGCAAGGGGATAATTTCGAGACAGTAACTTCCGGTCCGGGAAGCAGTGTGCTCGCCATCGGTTCGGATGCGCGCGGCTATCTCTACGTCGGAACCAGCCGGGGCCTGTTGGCGGCGCCGCCCGCCGGTCGGCGCGGAAAGCGCGAGTTTCGGCTGTATGCGGTTGCCGGCGGGGGCGACGGCCCGCAGCAGGTCTACGGGATTGCCGTCGAGTCGCCGGAGCGAGTGTGGTACGGCTGCGGGATGGGAATTTGTCTTCTGGAGGGCGAGCGCGCCCACCCGCTGGCGGGGTTCGATGTGCCGCGGCAAAGCTGGAGGGGCTTTCTGCTGGACCGGCAGGGCACTCTCTGGGCGCGAAGCTACTCGAACCTGATCGCGCTAGGCAAAGGGGAAACGAGATTTGTGCGGCGCGACGCGGGGCTGCCGCTCTCGGGCCGTAATCCGGCGGTGCTGATGGATCGGGACGGCGAGATTTATGTGCCCACCTCGCGGGGTTTGGCGCGCCGCTCGGCCAGCGGTTGGACGTTGATTCGCAAGGCCAATGGGCTGCCGACGGCGGCGGTGGATTTCTTTCTGCAGGATCGCGAAGGGTCGGCGTGGATTGCGCTGGATGGCGGCGGGCTGGTGCGCTGGCTCGGCTACAAGAGCGCGGAAACCTGGACCGAATCGGAGGGATTGAGCCACGACGTGGTCTGGCGGCTGGGGCGGGATAAGGGCGGCACGCTGTGGGCGGCCACGCAAGCCGGGCTCAGTCGTTTTCTCCCCGACCGCGGGCGGTGGCAGCCGTGGAATCACCCGCTTTTAGGAACAGGCCAGACATTGGCGTTGCTGGTGGGGCAGGATGGGACGCTGTGGGGGGGACAGGCGCCGGGTGGGGTATTCCACATAGACCCTCAGACCGGTACGGCGGAGCGCTATGAGATCGCTGCCGGCCTGTTAAACGAGTGGGTGTATAGTCTGGCGATGGATGCCGGCGGGCGGATCTGGGCCGGAACGGGTGCGGGTCTGTACCTGGGAACCCGGAGCCGCGGCCGGTACAATTTCCAGCGGGTAGCGCTTCCCGAGGACAATGCAAAGGTCATTTTGGCGATCCTGGCGGACAGCCGCGGACGGGTGTGGGCGAGCACTTCGGCCGGCGTCCACCTGCTGGAAAATGGACGCTGGCGGCAGCTCAAGCGCGCCGATGGATTGCTGAACGACAACGTCACGTATCTGACGGAAGCACCGGACCATGCGGTGTGGGTGGGATACCGCGACCCGATCGGGATCAGCCGCCTGGAGTTGGACGGCGGGCGCCTGAGCGCCCGACATTTCGGACCCAAGGACGGTATGTGGGCGGCGAAGACCTATTTTCTGCGCTTCGACTCCCGGGGCTGGCTATGGGTAGGCACCGACATGGGGGTGGACCGCTACGACGGCAGGGAGTGGCGCCATCTCGACAAGGCCGACGGGCTGGCGGTGAATGACTGCGACCACAACGCCTTCTTCGATGACGCGGATGGCAGCGTGTGGATTGGAACCAGCAAGGGTCTCACTCACTTTCTCCATCCGGCCACGGACGCGGCGCGGCCCGCGGACCCTCCCGTGGTGCTGACCTGGCTGCGGCTTGGGGACGTTGCCGTACCGCTGGAGGGCGGAGTGGCGGTCCCGTACGCGCGGCGCTCCTTCAACGCGGGATTCGCGGCGCTGACGTTTGTGAACGAGGATACGGTGCGATTCCGGCACCGGCTGCTGGGCCTCGATCCCACCTGGACGGAAACCCGGCAGACGGAGGCGCACTACGCGGGCCTGCCGCCGGGGCCGTTCACCCTCGAAGTGCAGGCCGGCGCCGCGAATGGCAAGTGGAGCCCGGGAGTGGCGCGGGTCTCCTTCCGGGTGCTGCCGCCGTGGTGGCTCTCATGGTGGGCCATTTCGGCCGGCGTAGTCCTGCTCGGTCTCTCGGCGCGCTGTCTGTGGGCGTGGCGCGTGCGCAGCATCCTGGGCAGGCAACTGGAACTCGAACGCGCCGTGGAAGACCGCACGAGCAAGCTCGTCAGGGAACAGCACCACGCTTTGAACGAGAAGGCGCGGGCCGAACAGGAAAAAGCCATCGTCGAGAAGCAAAAAGTGGAGATCGAACACCTCCTGCTGGAATCCCAACAGGCAGCGCGGGCCAAGAGCGAGTTTCTGGCCAACATGAGCCATGAAATCCGGACGCCGTTAAACGGCATCATGGGCATGACGGAACTGGTGCTCCAAACGACTCTTACCGAGGACCAGGCGGATTGTCTGCGGCTGGTCAAGGTGTCGGCGGACTCGCTGCTGATCGTGATCAACGACATCCTGGATTTCTCCAAGATCGAAGCCGGCAAGCTGGAGCTGGATTCCAGGGAGTTCGATCTGGCGGAACTGTTGCGCGACGCGCTCGCGCCGCTCGCAGTGATGGCACAGCGGAAGGGGCTGGAGTTGTGGCAGCGGCTGGCGCCCGCCGCGGCCACGCGCCTGCTGGGCGATCCGGGCCGTTTGCGCCAGGTGCTGCTGAATCTGGCCGGCAACGCGGTGAAATTCACGGAGACGGGATCGGTCGGAATCGTCGCCGAAGAGGAAGTTATCTACGATGGGGCATCCTCCGGGTCCGGGGGGATGCGGCAGATTCATTTCCAGGTTTCCGACACGGGGATCGGCATTGCAGCAGAGAAACAGGCGCTCATTTTCGAGCCGTTCCTCCAGGCGGACGGTTCCACCTCGCGGCGCTATGGCGGGACTGGCCTGGGCCTCAGCATCTGCCGGCGGCTGGTCGCGATGATGGGCGGCCGGATCTGGGTAGAGAGCCAGCTGGGGGCGGGCAGCACTTTCCACTTCACCATCACTGCCGTCTCCGCCGCCCCGCCGGCGCGGCAATCCGCCCCGGAGGTGCAGCAGGACGAGCCGTTCGGGGCCGGCGAGATTCCCTCGACCGCCGGCCTTCGCGTGCTGCTGGCGGAAGACAACATGGTGAATCAAACGCTCGCCCGGCGCATGCTGGAGAATGCCGGGTGCGCCGTGGTTTGTGCGATGGATGGCCGCGAGGCAGTAGACGCCTGCGCCGGGGGCCGGTTCGACGTGGTGCTGATGGATGTACATATGCCGCACATGGATGGATTCGAGGCGACGGCCGAATTGCGCCGTCGCGAAGCCATCTCCGGCGGTCACCTGGCGATCGTCGCTCTGACGGCAAATGCCATGAAAGGCGACCGGGAACGCTGTCTGGCCGCCGGCATGGACGGCTACGTCGCCAAGCCCATGAAGCGGCCGGAGTTGTTGCGCGCGATCGCGGCCGGCCTGGAAAGCCGCGCGGCGCCTGCGCGTTAGGCGTCGGGCCGCCAGGCTAAGCCCGCATTTTCTTGTAATTGGCCAGGCAGCGCTGCGCGGTTTCCAGACTTGGGTAACGGCTGCCTTCCTGCTCGATCAGGTAGAATTCCGCTCCACCGGTGCTCTCCGCCGCCGCGAAGATCTTCTGCCAGGGCACGACCCCTTCTCCAAACAGAACGCTGTAGCCCTTCTCTTTATCGGCCGGCGCGCCGGGAGCCCAGTCCTTCAGGTGGCAGCTGTTGATGCGCCCCGGGTTGGCGTTAATCCACGCCACCGGGTCGTTGCCCACTTCGACGCACGTGCCGACGTCGAATTGCAGCATGACATCCTTCGGCGTGTTGGCCGCGATCACCTCGATGGGCCGCTTGCCGTCTACCAGTTTGAACTCCGCCTGGTGATTGTGATAGCCGGCGCGCAGTCCGGCGGGGCGCAATTTCTCCATCGCCTGAGTAAGCGTGTCGCCGACGCCCTTCCAGCCGTCGAGCCCCGTAACGTTGCCGGAACTGGCCATCACGACGTATTTTGTCCCCAGCGTCTTGTTGTAGTCGATGGCCTTCTGTATGCCTTCCGGACCGAAGTTCTTGGCGTCGTTGTGCGTTGAGTTGCAGCGAATGCCGGTATCGTCCAGCACTTTGCGGACGTCTTTGACGAATTCGGGGGTCCAGGCGTAGTAGGGGCCATAGAACTCGACCACCTCATAACCCATCTTGGCGATGGCCCGGACGGTGGCCAGTGTGTCTTTGGTCATCTCGTCGCGGACCGAATAGAGTTCGAGGCCGATTGGCACGCTCTTGCCCGCGGGCGCGGCGAGGGCGAGGGGAGCCGCGGCGGCCGCGGCGAGGAACCTCCGGCGGGAAACAGAACCGTACGATGTCATGCCCAAAACCTTAACACGCCGCGAACGCGCGCGCCTCCTCCCCCGGGCTCCATGCGGGCGCGCAAACGAAGCGTCCTATAGCACGTAGTATCCTGTGGGTAACGCCGTGCTCTGTCCAATCCAACTCCGCCGTGCTGGAGCCGTCATCGTCGCGACCCTGGCCGTGGTCTCCGCGGTGTATGCATTTCAACGTCCGTTCCGCAAGTATCCGACGGTGGAAGGATATGACAACTTTCCCATCCCGCGGGATTTCCAGGAGCCGGGAGAATGGACCTTCGGCCGCCTGATGTATCCGCCGGTGGGCCGCATCTACGGCGGCTTCGAGATGGCCGGCGACTGGACCAACGGCGGCTCCAACTGGGCGATGGACTATCCGCGCTCCGACCGTCACCTCTCCGAGGCCGTGCGCCGCCTGAGCCGGATCCACGCGCGCAGCGTGGAAATCGTGATCAACCTGGACGATGGCGATGCCTACGACTGGCCGTTCCTCTACGGCGTGGAAGTGGGCCACTGGAACCTGACCGACGCCCAGGCGCGGGCCCTTCGCGAGTTCGTCCTGCGCGGCGGCTTTTTCATGTGCGACGATTTTCACGGCCAGATCGAGTGGGACGTTTTCGTGGAAAGCATGCACCGGGTCTTTCCCGACCGGCCCATTCTCGACATCCCCAACAACGACCCGATCTTTCACACGATCTACGATCTCGACGAACGGTTCCAGGTCCCCGGAGCCCTGCTATTGGAGACCCATCTCACCTACGAGAAAGGCGAAACCGGCAAGGTTCCGCACTGGCGCGGTATCTACGACGATCGCGGCCGCCTGATAGTGGCCATGTGCCACAACATGGACCTGGGCGATTCCTGGGAACACGCCGACAACCCGCTGTATCCCGAAAAGTACTCCTCGCTGGGAATCCGTCTCGGGCTCAACTACATCGTCTATTCGATGACGCACTAATGTGGGATAAGGCTCTGCCTTGTCCATCCGAGCGCAGCATGGACTCCGTCCTTTGGCCGCGGCCAAGCGTCACTATATATTAGATGCCACGGGCTTCGTCGATAATGAAGAGTACGCCAGCCAGGTCCGATTCCTTCATGGAGCAAACTACGGTATCTCCGGCGGCTGAAAGCCGCGCCGCCAAAACTCTTCGGGAGGCCCTGGAGTCGGGACGCCCGCTCACCTACGTCCGCACCTCGGAAGAGGAGCGAGCCGGGAAGGTGCTGCGCGAAGTGGGCCTGCGGCTGTTCGCTCCCACGACGGTGCCGGTCTGGACCTGGAGCCTGACGGAGGGGATGCATCGCGATGGCGAAGTCGCCAAGAGAGGCACGCACGACCCTCGCGCCGCGCTGGATTTCATCGCGGCCTATCCGGATGCGGCCATCTTCCATTTGCGGGACTTTCACGAGCCGCTGCGCGAGAGCGCCGAAACGCGGCGGCGCCTGCGGGATATCTACGAGAGCATCCGCGGACAGCGCAAGTTCGTGGTGATCACCTCGCCGGTCCGCTCCATTCCGGAGGAACTCGAGCGCAGCCTGCTGTTTCTGGAACTGCGGCCGCCCGATCTGGTGGAAGTGATGGCGTTCCTGCGGGAGGAGAGCGGGGAAGCGAACGACGCGCTGCTCCACCAGCTCGCGCCAGCCATGCTCGGACTCACGCTGGATGAAGCGCGCTACGCGCTGCACCGTGCCCTGGCCGTGACGGGGCATTTGGGGCCCGAGTCGCTGCCGGCCCTGCTGGAAGAGAAGCGGCTGCTGATCAACCGCACCGGCTTTCTCGAGTACATCGCCGACGGCACCAGCATCGGGGAGGTGGGCGGCCTGGATGGCCTGAAGAACTGGGTTCTGGAGCGCCGCAAGCTATTTGAGCTGCGCGACAGCCTGAGCGCCGAAATCGTGCCCAAGGGGCTGCTGCTGATGGGAATTCCGGGTTGCGGCAAGAGCCTGGCCATCAAGGCCATCGCGTCGTGTTTCCAGTTGCCGCTCTACCGCGTGGACATGATCGAGATTTTCTCCGGGAGGCATGGCAAACCGGAAGGGGCATTCGTCGAAGCCTGCAAGTTGATGGAAGACCTGGTGCCGGCGGTGCTGTGGTTCGACGAGATTGAGATGGGCATCACCTCGGCGGACGCCGGCGGCGAGCAGGGCAGGATCTTCGCGTTCTTCCTGACCTGGATGCAGGAGAAGGCGCGCGGGCTTTTTGTCGCCGCCACCGCAAACCGGATCGATCTGCTTCCCGCCGAGATGATTCGCAAGGGCCGCTTCGACGAGGTCTTCTTCGTGGACCTTCCGCTGGACGAGGAACGCCTGGAGATCTTCAAGATTCACCTCAACCGGCGAGGTGTGGACACGGCGGGAATCGATCTCGACCGGTTGACGGAGTTCACCAAGGGTTGGAGCGGGGCCGAGGTGGAGCAGTGCGTGGTGTCGGCCCTGACCAAGGCGCGGCTCACCGATAGCCAGGTCACGGGGCAGGAACTCATCCAGGCGGCGGTGAAGATTGTCCCGCTTTCGCGCACCATGGAGGAGCAGCTCAATCACATTCGAGGCTGGGCGTTCGAGCGCGCCGTGCGTGCGTCGAAGCGCGGACCGGGCCGGTAAGCGGGGGCCGTCGCGGTTTCGCGAGGCACGACAGACCACAAAAGGCGATGGTCTGTCCCACCTGCTTATTCGCGGAACTCCACCACCGCCACGGCGTATCCGCCGAGGCGCACCACTTCCTGTTTCAGGGTCACCGAAGACGGGGGCTGAAACGCCGTGATCTGATCCACAAAGCGCATAGTGGCGCCCACCGCGCCAGGGAGCGTAATTTCCACATCGCGGTTGCGCCGGTTGACCAGCAACAGGCGGCGATGGTTGCCGCCGGTCAGAAACGCCTGAGCGTAAACGAAGGGCCCCGGCTGCGGGGTGCGAACCAGTTTATCGCCTGGGCTGAAATGATCTTTCAACAATGTGAGGACCCAGAACCGCGCATTGGGCTGTCCGGTCTCCCAATCGACCAGTGAAACGCTCGGGTATTGCGTCGGATAGCCCACCAGCTGGGACGCGTTTACGGTTTCGATTCCCATGTTCGCCAGTTCGCTGAACAGGTACGCGTACATAGCGCCGCAGAGATTCCAGTAGGAGTTGGGGATCGGCTTGGTGACGTGTCCGGGCCGATTCTGTTCCCCGTCGTCGGCGGAAATGGCGCCGACTTCGTTGATCATCGTGGCCGTCTTGGGCGAAAGCCGCTGGCGGATGGATTCCACGTAGCGCACGGTGTTCAGAAAGCCGTTGGTCTGGTCCCAGGCGGTGAACTGCTGCGCTTCCGGCGGCTCGTCCTTCGCCGGAGAGTAATAGTAGTGGTACGAAATGGCATCGAGCGGCACGCCGGTCTGGTGGTTCCGTGGATTCAGGAAGTACTCGAACATCTCCGCTCCCCGGCTCGGATAGGCCACCGAGACGCCGAGGAACTTCATGCGGGGCGCTACCGCGTGGATGGCGGTTACGATGGAATCGTAGATCTGCGTGTACAGCTTGGGGCCGATGCGGTGCTCCAGGTCGGGTTCGTTGAGGATTTCGCACCAGTCCACCTGGTAATGGTGGCCGGATTCGTGGCGTTTGCCGTACTCATCGACGAATCCGCCCAGCGTGTACCAACTCACCAGGCGCGCGTAATAGGCCGCCAGCTCTTGGGCGCTCGGGTCGCGGAGTTCGGCGCCTTGCGCGTAGTTCCAGACCGGTTCCTCTGGGTCTGCCGGATAGGCGACCGGCTTCGGCGTGACCCACATCCATTGCGGCGTGGTACTGAAGTTCAGCACCGAGGGATGGCCCTTGGTGGCCTCCAGGAAATCGATGGTGAGCGGATCGATCAGGGAAAAGTCCCAGAAAGTCCGGCCATCGTGCGGCGGTTCCAGTTCGGCCACGGCGAGTCTGGGGTAGGGCAGCCACGGCACGAAGCGCGCGTAATCCGGCTGCAGGTCGCGCAGCGCCTGGAAAACCCGGTCGTGTATTTTGGAACCGCGGCGCAGCGGGGGGTTGACCACCACCTGTAAGGACGCGGTGGTATGGGAAACCCGCGCCACGGAATCCCAGGCAATCGTAAGGGAGGGCGGCGCCTCCGGGCTGGTTTGTGCGGGGGCGGGATTCGAACTCCACAACAGGAGCGTGGAAACCACCGTAAGTGAAATGCGTATCATGGATGCAACCTCAGCGGGAATCAGCTGTCACTCCTGCTATTCTGCGGATAATAACATGCGAATAGCAATTGCGTCCCTGGGCGCGTAGCGCCGGAGGCTGCCAAGCAGTAAGGCCAGCGGGGCCTCAGAATGACAGGCGCGCGTTGAGTTGCATTTCGCGTCCCGGCGTGGCCGCGTCCGTGATGGTACCGAACTGCGGAGTATTCACGAACCGGTTCGGCGTGCCGAGGTTGGTATGGTTCATCGCGTTGAAGGCCTCGCCGCGAATCTGGAAGCGCAATCTCTCGGCGACGGCGAACTCTCGCGAGAGCGCCAGATCCATGGTCTGCATCCCGGGACCGTAAACGGTGTTGCGGCCGGCATTCCCGAAGGTGTACGCGGCGGGCACCGCAAATGCCGCGGTGTTGAACCAGGCCTGGGCCGAATGGGTGCCGGGAGTGTACAGAGGCTGCCCATTATAGTTGGCGCGGATCGGGTTCTCGCCCAGCACAGTGCCCGCGTTGGCGGTGTCGCCGAAGACGGAAATGGTGAATGGATAGCCGGTCTGCGCCTGGTAGACCGCGGCCAGTTGCCAGTTCGAGGTCAGCCGCCGGGTCCAGTTGGAAAGCTTGTAGGCGGGGATGGCGTAGACTGCGCTAAAAGAAACGCGATGCCGGATGTCGCAGGCAGGCCCCTTCTCGGCCTCCAGGTCGCTGTTGTTTTGCGCGATGCTGGCTTCGAACATCGGCGACCGGAAGTCCGGCGCGTCCGTCAGGCTTTTGGCGAAAGTGTAGTTCGCCAACAGGCTGAGGCCGTGCGAATAGCGGCGCCGCAGATTCACGTATCCGGCGTCGTACCAGCTCTTCGCCGTGTTCTGCAGGAGATTGATGCTGCTGACGGGGAAGGTCGAGCTAGCCACGGTAATACCCGCCGGAAACACGGTTCCATCCACAAACGTCGCCGTCTGATAGGGGCGGCGCGGCTGGATCAGCCCGGGTCCGGGCGGTGCGTTGTTGATGAGATCGGCCCGCTGCAGGTGCAATCCGTGAGCGCCGGTATAACCAGCCTCGAGCACGGTGGACGGTCCCAGACTCTTCTGCAGCGATGCGCTCCATTGCTGGACGTACTGCGGCGGAGCGTGGGGATCGAAAGTCGCGAAACTGACGGTGGTCTTGCCCAACACCGGCGCCGGGAAATTGAAGCCGGCGAGCGCGGGGTTGGGGGTGAAATTGTCACTCTGCTGGGTGATGGGAAACACCAGCGGCACGTTGTGCAGTTGGTTGCACCAGGTATTCAGATCCACCGGCGTGTAGAAGATGCCGTAGCTCATTCTCCACACCATGCCGGAATCGCCGAACTGGTGCGTGAGACCGACGCGCGGCGCGAAGTTGAGCTTGTTGGGATAGGTCAGCCCGCGCGGAGTTCCATTCTGCCCGCCGATAAATGCTTGCAATTGCCCGTTCTCAACTATCAGGTTCGCCCACGACCGGAAGGTATCGGTGAGCGCGCTCATGAATTCATAGCGCAGGCCATACTCGAGGGTGGTGTGGGGAGAGATGCGCCACGTGTCCTGCAGGAAGGCATCGGCGGACCAGTGCCGCAGATTCATGCTGGGAACGCCTGCCTGCGCCTGCCGGACCACGGGCAGCCCCAGCAGGAAACTGGCCAGCCCCGAACCGGTTCCGTCATTGGTCAACGTCTGGGTAGTGAAGCCGTTGGTGAACTGGTAGTAACCGCGATTCTGGAAAAATCCCCACATGGGCCAGATGTAGCGGCGGTAGCTTCCGCCGAACTTCCAGCTGTGGCGCCCGTGCTGCCAGCTCAACGTATCGCGGCCCTCCAAAATCGTGTCCCATGCGTGCATGGGAGTTGCCAGGTACGTGTCGCCCATGCCGGAATACCCCTGCACGTTGAAATACGGCGCGCCATAAGCCCCCGCCCCGCCGAAGCCGACCCCTTGAATGCCCAGCTGCGAAACGATGTCGTTGCCGGTTGCGTTGTTCTCCGCCTGGCGGAACATGGTGAGCCGCGAGACCCCGGCACTGACGGTGTTGACCAGATTCGGCGTGAAGATGTGGTTCCAGTTGAGGCTGCCATTCTGCGCCATGTTGTCGTGGTAGGCGCCGAAACCCGGCAGGTTCTGCGGCATGAAGCCGGTCTCGCTCGATGCCGAGTAGCGCGCAAACAGGCTGTCGCCGGCGTCGAACACGTGGTCCACGCGGACGGTGCCCTGCTGGGTGCGGTGCTGCTCGCTGCGCACGTCCATATAGTTGTTGGAATCGGTTCCGGCGCCCACCACCGAGGGCGTGCCCATGCCGCCGCCGGCGCCCAATCCCATGTTCATCACCATGTTCATGTCCATGCTGCCTATGGCGTTGGGCATGGGTACGTACTGGTTGAGAAATGTGGTGGCCACCGGGCTCAAGCGGCTGCCCGGGATCAGATTGTTCGGGAACGGATCGCGAATGGTCGGCGGGTTTTGCGCGCCGGCGGGCTTCGACGGGTCATAGGATGGATTGGCGCGCGTCGAATTCGGATCGAAAAGGTTGCTCCCGCTATGGCTGAAATCGCCGGCCGTCTCGTCCGGCGTCGGCACCGTGAGGGCGGCGGTATCGGCTTGCGATAGCCGCAGAGCTTCGTAGTTCAGGAAGAAGAAAGTCTTCTTGCCGGGCAGCGGCCCGCCCAACGATCCGCCGAAGTTGTTCCGGACCAGGTGGTTGTCGCCGGCCATCTGGTTGAACGTCAGCGCGTCCAGGGAATTATTCCGCAAATAGTCGTACGCGGTTCCGTGATACTGACTGGAACCGGAGCGGGTGGCGATGTTGATCTGCCCGCCGCCGGCGCCGCCCATCTCCGCGGCGTAACTTCCGGTCTGCACCTGAAACTCGCGCACGGCATCCGGTGAGAGGCTGATGTTCTGCGTATTGAACGTGGGATCGGTATTGCTTACACCGTCCACCAGAAAGTAGTTGGCATTCGGACGGTTGCCGCCGATACTGATCGCCGACGGTTGACCCGGCCGCCAGTACAGCGGATTCACGTCGCCCGCCTGGGCGCCGTGGCTCATGTGCGCCCCGGGTACGGTCACCGCCAGATCGAGCAGCATGCGGCCGTTCAACGGCAGTTCCTGAATCGACTTGGTTTCCACCACCTCGCCCAAACTCGCGTCGGCTGTCTTGAGAAGGTCGGCGCGCGCCGCGATGTTGACCGAGTCCAGCTTCTCGCCGAGAGAAAGCTTCACGTCGAGCCCCATTTGCTGGCCGACCTCGAGCTTCACCGCCGTTTGGGACTGTGTGAATCCGGACGCCGCGACCTCGATCCGGTACTCTCCGGGCGCCAACCCGACCACTTCATACCAGCCCGCGTCGTTGGAAAGGGCAGCCCGGCGAGCCCCGGTCTCGGAAGCGATCACCGAAACTCTTGCGCTCTGCACCGGTTGGTTCTGCGGGTCCTGGACATTACCGTGGAGCACGGCGAGATTGGTCTGACCCATCAGGGGCAGGCAAACGGCTAACAGCACAACTGGTTTCAAGGCTTCCCTCCGAGGCAAAAGACAACGTGAGGGGAGTATACAGGCGATGGAAAACCAGGGCAATAATAGGAACCTACTAGAACTCCGGCGCCGAATGCCGAAGCTACTTTCCCTTAATCGCCGCTTCGATGCTGATGTGGTTTTCGTCCAGGATGGTGCCCATGGCCCTCTGTAACGCCGCCTTG
>OBLW0100003261.1_pt1 | contig 12702 bp, 13 predicted proteins | sample 1520161 | NCBI WGS metagenome assembly OBLW01 (sample SAMEA3539309, study PRJEB22396) | soil metagenome | biome: tundra; feature: field; material: soil | place: USA | collected 2010-05 | depth 0.15 m
TTATGTTCAGGATGGTTTTTGTTCACAAAATATTTCGAATCATGGCTATCGCGGATTGGCTGCTGATCGCGCACCCCTTTAAATGAGGAATATTTATTCCTATAGGTTTCATGATTTCTCCATGGCTCCCTTTCATTTATAACTACTTTATGAGAATGATATAAGTCATAATTACGATAACGTGAAGGTAAAGAAGATCTGCCAACCCAACGTCCACCTTCATTAAAATAATAACGATGTTGAGAGACATTGTAGTAAGCTTCTATATCCGGTAAGTAATAATTTTCTACATAATCATTACCAGTTGGGCCCCAAACGGGTTGACTGCCCAAATTGAAGTTGAGATTTGCATGTATTTGTGCATTTAATGCACTTGATAAGAACAATGCTACAATTATTACAAATAAATACCGCATAATGTTTTCCTTTTATATATCGCTCTATCATACATAGGCGAACGTTTAGTAAATTTTTAGATAATTGAAATGTTTAAGGTAATTATCTAAAGAACTTTATTTATAGAAGAAAGATATTACCGGTCAGGAGGTAATTCAATCGGGCGAAGGAATGAAAAGAGGACTACATCTTTTGGGTAGATTTGAAGGAAATTATTTGACTTATAAGGGAAATATATTCTAAACAGGAGTTGAAACCGTTTTGAAACCGTTTTGAAAGCAAATATTCAGGGCATCTGAATCAACCAACACCAATTACTTATTAGTTATCCAAATATTCATTTTTTCCCATGATAAATAAATTTCATTTCAAGGATGACATTTTGAGTGTTATAACGGGATTTTATTTTTTAGGAAATCCCACTATGTCCGCTATACCATTACGAAGTGCAAACCAAATGAACTGGAAGAAATAATCATCCGGATTTCGGGTATATTTTATTTCACCGATCTTCATAGCACCTTTATCATCAGGCATGTTAGTTCCGCGGATAACAAATATTTTACTAAATAAAGAAGAGATCCGGTTGATAATTCCTTTTTCACTTCCCGTTTCTTTGTTGATAACAGCAAGGGAAAGATCTTTATACACAGCGCGAAAAGTCCCACTTGCACATCCCGAAATAACGGCGATGTTAAATGAGGCGGATTGAAGGATTCCGGATTTAATACGCTGATTTTCACTAGGTTCTATGAAGGAATTTAGTTCGGTTACATCCATTGTACCTATCGAACCGGAATATCTTAAGGAAAAATCCTTTGAGGTGAGAGGGATCGCCATAAAAAGTTTCATTTTTCCGGAATTCATAAAAAGTCCTTCTCCATTAATAAAAGTCGTGTCAGGATGAGCCCTTTGATTAGAAAATCCACTTACTGTAACGTTTATTTTATTTATTAATATTTTGCCTGGATTTTTTTTAAGAGCAAACCTCTCGCTATATTTCAACTTTCCATTAATGATTTTCAAACTATCAACTTTAACTAGTTTTTTAATTGAAGATAGAGCTTCATTCGGCATTTGTGGATTGGGTGAATTATTGTCATAAGGTTTATCCATATTTACCAGAATATCTGCAGACATATCATGTAGATTAACATTCTTTGCGGTAAAGGAAATTCCTTGTAGCAATGCGAGGCAATCCAAACCTATTATTTGAACTTGAGGAATATCAAAAAGAAATCGAGTTTGCCTGAATTCACTTTTGCTAAAGAATAGTTCATCATCGATTAAAGAATAATACTTAATTGAATCAATCACTATTTCAGAATCAGGTACCGATATATGTAAAATTCCTAGACGTAGTTCATTCCGAGACTTATGTAAATCCAGCACAATATTTAGAGCATTTATTTCGGAGTTAGCAAGAGTATTAGGAGTAAAATCACTTTGCCGAATGATTTTTATCAAACCAATTCCACCGAGTGAAAAGGAAGCCACCCTGCATGTAAAGTCACTTGTCTTCAGTTTTATTGAATCACACTCTAAACGATTCTTCCAAACATTGTAATGCAGGTGGCCAAGAAGTAAGGAGTCAGTTGGATAAGCCGTTGTATAGGCTTTTATGATCCGGTCTTTCAAGAATCCATTGATAAAAGGATCCGGAAGGAAAATGAAAATCAACACAAAAATGATTATAACAGATCCAATAACAATACTTGGATATTTTATAAATTTCAGACGCAATCGATTATCTTAATTTAATAGTGCATTATTATACTGTGATAACTTGATCATTGTTTTATAAAAGCTCATAGTGGGCGACGGCCTTGAATGACTCTTACTAAGACCATTATAATAGCTATTACCAGAAGAATGTGAATAATGCCACCTATGGAAGGAAAAGCAAAAAATCCAAGTAACCATAATATTATTAAAATTACAGCAATAGTGTATAACATGGGTTGAATCCTTTCAGTTTAATTTTTAATGTTTAAGTTCTATTTTAAACTATGAACAGAAATAAAGAAGTTCAATCGGGCGAAGGGATGAAAAAGGGACTAGATCTTTTGGATAGAAACGATATAGAAAATTATTCGTCTAATAAGGACGTTGTATCTATCGCGGTATTGTAGGATTCTGAAAGATGGGCGTGTTTTGCAATCTGTACGCGCGTATTAAGTGCTAATTTTTCAAGGATGTTATGGACGTGACTCTTTACGGTATATGTTGAGAGGTGAAGTTTTTGTGCAATTTCTTTATTGGTAGAACCATCGGCAATCAATTCAATCACTTGCTTCTCTCGTTTTGTCATACGAACCGATTCAACGATTGTAGTGGGGTTGGATCCTTTAATTGCATGTTCGATGATTTGAGAAAAGAGTGAACCGGTTAAGTGTGGTGGTAAAACTTGTGCGCCCTGATAAACTGATCGGATCGTTTTCAGAAATTCTGCAATGCTCGCATCTTTAAGTATGAAACCAGCAACTCCAGCTTGTACAAATTCAAATATATCAGTCTGCAGTGGTATGAGATCCATAACTATTATTTTGGTTTCCTGAAAATGTTTTTTAATGATTTTAACAACTTGCATGCTGTTCTGATTTCGCAAACCAAGATCGAGAAGCACTACCTTTGGTTTGAACTTATCCATCATCAATAATATGTTTTCTCCATTTCCAAAAGTAGCAACGACGTGCATATCCGACTGCTTTTTGAGTATTGATGCAATACCATCACGCAGAAGTCTATTATCTTCAATAATTAATATTGCAATTTTTTTCATCTTTTGATTTGATTATAAAACATAAGTTAAATTTATTATTATAATTTAAAAAATTCAAATAATTATTAATGGTTTCATTTGGTATGTCTTCAAAATATTCTGTTATTCTCCCCTGTAAGCATTATTTTCTCTGATAAATTATTCAAAATAGATGATCACTATAATTGTTTAATTATCTCAAGAATGTTATTAATAAAAAAGCCCGGCTAATCTACCGGGTTTTCTATATCTAAATCCCAAAATCAATATTTAATAAACTTGCTTGCTAATGTGCCGCAAATTGGACAATTTTCTTTTGGCTCTCCAAATTCTATATTGCCGCAAACAGGGCATAAATAAATCTGGCTTACATCCAGGTCCTTTCCCTGTTCAGCTGCTTTCATTGCTAACTGATATAATTTTGCGTGGACTTCTTCTACCATAAGCGCATACTTAAACATCCTTTTTGCCTTATGGTTTTCTGAATTGGCTAAATCGTACATTGGAGGATACATTTCTTTATATTCATATGTCTCTCCGGCTACTGCAGCTTTAAGGTTTTCAATTGTTGAACTTACTCCGTCTAAAGCGCCAAGATGTCCTTCGGCATGTATCCTTTCAGCTTCTGCTGTGGTTGCAAATAATTTTGCAATATTGGGAAATCCTTCTCTCTCTGCTTTTTTTGCAAAAGCACGGTATTTCTGATTGGCCTGACTTTCACCGGCGAATGCATCATTAAGATTTTCTTTCGTTGAAGCCATTTAATTCTCCATTTTTTATATTATGTCCACGATATTGTGGAATTTTTATACTGTTAATTTACGGAAATCCATCCCAATCACGCATATCGAAAGCCACCCCTTTTTTAAAAGACTCATTTGCAATTTGTAGTAATAGTGTTGTTATATCTTCATTAATATATTCTTCGCTGCAATCATGACAAATTTGCGCCGGGACATTCTTAAAAACAAAAACTAATTTACCTTGCGTCAAAGTTATAACCGATTTGCCCGGCTTGGTTTCTCCATTTTTGCACACTGCACATCTCAATTTTATTATCTCCTTACATCATTCTTGATCCACTTTCGTGGGTCAGGCTCGTATACGGTAATTACTATTAACTTATTTTCTGTTTTGTTTTCAGTAATTACTACATGCAGAGGACGGTTATTAACTTGTCCTAATATAAGTCTTGATGGGTAAGGGGAATCATTAACATATTTTTCAATCACATTTCCTTTGTTTATTATTTGTCTTAACTCATCATTGTTTACGTTTCTTTCCAACATCCTTTGAATGGCGTGCAATCGATAAACTATGGAATATTCGTTCATCATGGAATTTTGTTATAACCCTTCTCATTGAATGGTTGCAATTTTTCAATCCACAATTCTTCAAGTGTTCTCAGATCTTCTGAATAATCGTATGCAGGATCTTCTTTTGGTGCTAGGAAATCAAGTACTTCAAATACAAATTTATCTTGCCCGAATTCCCTCACATCATGCAGAAATTCTTTGTCAGAAAAATTTTCTATTGAAAGCTCCATTTCAAACCTGTTTTTCCTGGCAGGAAGATTTTTGCTGCTCCCGATAAGAATTTTTCCGTTCACAAGGTTCTTTAACTGGTAGATACCCATTGGGGTAAGTGTTTGTTTGTATTTCTTCTTAATCTCTGATTTGTTTATCATTTTGTATTATCCTTTTTGATAAGCCAATATGTTTAGTGTTTCTAAATATATGAAACAATTTCTTTTACAAAAAAATATTTATATAATAGCGACGGGTTAAAAACTAAAACATTTATTCTGATCAATGAATTGAATGAAAACAATTAATGTGTAAATTTAAATAAAGGATATTTTAGCATTGTTTCTGAAATAAACCATTAAGCTTTTCAAAACCTTTGAATATAAGGATAATATAAGTTGGACTCTTTTTTTGAACAATCAAAATTAGTTAATGCATATGATGTTGATATTAATAATAAGCTGAAACTCAACACACTCTTTAATTTTTTGCAGGATGTTGCTTCCACACATGCTGATAGTCTGAATCTCGGTTTCAATGATCTTATCGTGAATGACTTGGGCTGGGTTCTCTCCTGGGCTAAGGTTCAGATTGAGGAAGATCCTAAGTTCGGTGAAACAATTAAAATCAGAACCTGGCCTAAATTTAGGTATAAATTATTTTCTATCAGGGAATTCATGGTTTATAACAAAATTGGGAAGGTTCTTTATAGAGTATCAACGGCATGGCTTTTAATAAATGTAAAAACAAAACGCATAACAGATATTAAGAATCTTCCCCAACAGATATACTACCAGCCTGATCAGTATGCAATAAATGAATATCCTGAGAAAATAATTTCTGCAAAGAAAAAAGAATTATTATTTAATAAAAAAATACGCTATACCGATTTAGATATAAACCAACACGTTAATAATACCCGGTATATTGAAATGATTCTTGACTGTTATTCCGCAGAACAGCATAAAAACAATCACTTGAAATGTCTTACCGTCTCTTTTATTTCTGAAAGTTTTTATGGTGATGAACTGGAAATCAGGTTAGCCACTGAAGATTCTAAAGAAAAATACGACGTTATTGAAGGGATAAATAATAAAACTTCTAAGCAGGTTTTTCAGGCTTTGGTCGAATGGGCGATACCATTATTCAAATAATACTATCTATTAAAAACTCATATTATATTCGGCTAGTCGGTTCTTCTTATTTAGTCAAATTGCAGTAGTCTACATACTTAACTTCCGTAATTTGGGAGCAAAATTTCTCACCGCCGCTACTACAGCCACGGTCATACTTCCTCCGAAAATTACAGATGGGATCAATCCCATTAATTTTGCTGCCACGCCTGATTCAAATGATCCCAATTCATTTGACGATCCGATAAAAATACTGTTCACCGAAGCTACCCGTCCTCGCATTTCATTAGGTGTATATAATTGAATTATAGTAGCCCTGATTACAACACTTATATTGTCAAACATTCCCCCGATCATTAAAATAAATAACGATAAATAAAAGTTTCTGGAAAATGCGAACATAATAATTGATATCCCGAATATAAAAACACCGATAAAAAGATTACGCCCAGCTTGTTTGAAAAACGGTCTTTGCGTCTGTATAAGGGACATTATTATTGCGCCTGCTGCAGGTGCGGCTCGTAAAAATCCTAATCCTTTTGCTCCGGTATGAAATATCTGATCGGCAAAAATTGGCAGTACACAAACAACGCCGCCAAAAAATACTGCAAACATGTCAAGCGTTATTGCACTCAAAAGAACTTGATTCTCAAATACAAATTTAATTCCGGATTTTAGACTCTGCCAGATATTTTCCTCTTTATTTCTTTCAGGTAATGGTTGTCTTTTTGTGAAAAAGAAAAATACCAAACCAATTGCTGAAAATATTATTACTAATGAATATGCTGCGCCTATTCCAAAGAAACCATAAACCAGACCACCTATCGCGGGACCTGTTATTTCTGCAGTTTGCCATGCAATGCTGTTCCATGTTGACGCATTTCCGAAGAGTTCAGGGGGTACAAGTTGTGCCGCAAATGCGCTTTGTGCCGGGGACATAAATCCGCGTGCTATACCGGTTATAAAAATAATCATATAAATTGGAATTACTCCGAATATTGCCAGAATGGGTCTCAGACTGGTTGCAACTAATAATAATGCTGCAGCACAAATAAAATATACCAGGTTAGATGTAAGTATTATTTTTTTACGGTTTATAATGTCTGCCGCATGACCTGCAAATAATGCTACACAAAAAAAAGGAATTACTTCCGAAATCCCTATTAATCCCAACGAGAGCGCATCATGTGTGAGTGCATAAACTTGCCATCCCACAATAACCGATTGCATTTGAATGGCAAATGTGAGAAAAAACCGTGCAGTGATAAATCTTTTGAAGTTATTAATTCTCAGCGCAGCATACGCATCTTTTGAATTTAAATTATATTCCAAAACATCCTGTTCAAAAAATGTAAAATTATCTTTTCTCGGTTTCTATCTGGCTCAAGTCTCATTCTGTATTTTTATATAAAAGAGCTGCCTTATCAGCAGAGGTTACAATTCCTTTTATCAAAGCCGAGCTGAAACCGTTATGTTCCATCTGGTTCAATCCTGATATTGTGCATCCCCGCGGTGTCGTTACTTTATCAACTTCGCTTTCAGGATGGCTTTTCATATTGAGCAGAAGGGTAGCCGCTCCTTTTGCGGTCTGGGAAGCCATTAATAAGGCTTCTTCTGAGTGAAAACCTATTTCAATTCCCCCCTGCGAAGCAGCCCTGATTGCTCTTAGGAAAAAAGCTATTCCGCATGCGCATAAAGCCGTTGCCGGTATCATCAGTTCCTCATTAATAATCATTGTCTTGCCTACCGCATTAAAAATTTCCACAGCGTGTTTTAGTGCTTTGTCATTTCCGCCTTCCGAGGAAAGACAGGTCATCGACTCCTTCAAGGCTATTGCAGTGTTTGGCATAGCCCTTACAACTGCTATCCCCGCAGGCAGTCTTTTTTTAATTGCCGAGATCGTCGCTCCTGAAACAACAGAAATAACTGTATGCACTTCTGGTTTTATATAATCTTTAATTTCATCAAGAATCCCGTTAACCTGTTGCGGTTGAACTGCTATAATGATAATAGAAGATTTTTTAACTGAATTAATGTTATCACTGGTGACATTTATTCTTTGTCTCTTTAGATATAATAATGGCTCAATATTCTTTCTCGTAATGCTGATATTTTGTGGGGAATAAATTTTTGATTCGGTTAAACCATTCATTATTGCTAAGCCTATGTTCCCACCGCCTAATATTGCTATTTTTGATTCTTTCATAATTTACCTGAAATTAATATTTGAACATTAATATATAAAAAGTTTATCAGGATAACACTATTTTCACTTTATTCTAAACCGTGCCATATCGATTCTGAATTTTGTGGGGAAGGTCATATCTAATATTTTTTGATTTTATTTCTGGTTAGATATTTTTAATGTTACTTATAATTTATTTATCATTTCAATTGTTTATTATCTATTAACAAAATTAAGAGAGGCTTTTATGAGCATTGCTGAAAATTACTTGGCAGAATTAAAACAAGAAGCGGCCACGACCAGGAAAATCCTGAAAATAGTGCCTCTTGAAAAAGGGGATTGGAAACCGCATGTAAAAAACTTTTCTCTACTGCAGCTTGCTTCTCATGTTGCTGAACTTCCTAATTATTTGTATACTACTATTTCCACGGATGAATTGGATTTTGCAAAATCAAATTATAAACCTTCTACTCCGACTTCCAGCGAAGAATTGCTTTCAATCTTTGAAAAGAATCTAAAGAATGCCGAAGAGGCGTTGTCGGGTTGTTCCGATGATGAAATGGGGAAAAATTGGACTATGAGGAATGGCGATACCATTTTCTTTTCGTCCCCCAAAGCCTCAGTAGTAAGGAGTCTTTGTTTGAACCATTTAGTTCATCATAGGGCACAATTGGGTTTGTACCTTAGACTTTTGGATGTGCCGATTCCTGGATCGTATGGCCCGAGTGCTGACGATAAAGCAGGAATGTGATTAACTTGACCGACGGTACAAAACGTGAAAATATTAAACGTGGTTTGCACGTAAGTATTGTATTAAAAGAAGATCAGCGTTCCGGAAAACTGACCGAAGGATTTGTTAAGGACCTTTTAACTAATTCTTCCAAACATCCTCATGGGATTAAGGTTCGCCTTGAAACCGGCGAAGTCGGGAGAGTAAAAGAAATACTCTCCTGACTCATCATTATCAAATTCGGCTGTCCGGTTCCTTTGCGGTCAGGTTATTTACAAAACTTTTTTATATAATCATAAGCCTCTGTTAATCCCAGCTCACCGGCTTTACTCCAATCGTTGTAGGCCCCCCCCTTATCTCCCAGGGAATATTTTGCTATTCCACGGTTATAATATGCTTTTGCATTATTAGGGTTTAGTTCAATCGCCTTATTGTAATCTTGAACTTCACCACTATGATCGCCTGTATTACCTTTTGCAGCCCCGCGGTTTCCATATGCATTTGCATAATTAGGATTTAATTCGATTGCTTTATCATATTCTTGAATTGTCCCAATGTAGTCGCCTAAATTATATTTCGCAATACCACGGTTATAATAAATATCAGGATCGTTTGGGTTTAGTTCGATTGCCTTATTATAATCTTGAATCGCCCCCTCGTAATCTCCTATTTTGCCCCTTGCAATTCCACGCGCTCTATATGCTTTTGATTCTTCCATGCCAAGCTCAATCGCCTTATTGTAATCTAGAATGGCACTTGAAAATTCGCCTAATTTGTCCCTTGTATTCCCCCGGTTAAAATATGCATCCGAATAACCTGGGTTAAGTGCAATTGCTTTATTGTAATCTTTTATTGCATCCTGGTTATTACCTGATTTATCTTTCGAAATGGCACGGTCATTATAGGCATCCGCGAAATTAGGATTAAGTTCAATTGCTTTATTATAATCTTGGATAGCACCTTGATGATCTTCTAAATTTCCTTTGGTAACACCTCTGTTATCGTAAGCTTCGGCGAAATTAGGATTATGTTCAATAGCATTATTGTAATCTTGAATTGCGCCATTATAATCCCCCAATCTATGCTTTGCATTCCCGCGTTTAAAATAAGCGTTTGCATCATTTGGGTTAAGTTCTATTTCCTTATTGTAATCCTGAATTGCACCTTCAAAATCTCCTAAATTATCTTTTGCCTCTCCCCGGTAGCCATAGGCATCAGCAAAATCAGGGTAAAGTTCTAAAGCCTTATTATAATCCTGTATTGCGCCTTTGTAGTCGCCCAAACTCCCCTTAGCTTCTGCGCGGTTGTGAAAAGTTTTTGCGTTTGGATAAAGTTCTATTGATTTATTGTAATCATCAATCGTTCCCTGATAATCACCCAGGTTTCTTTTTGTAGTTCCACGAATACTATATGCTATCGCATTATTAGGATATTTTTCGATTATACGCGTGAATAATCTTAGATTCTTTTGATAAATCCTTTTCTTGGTTTTATTGAATCTGTCTATTATCGATTCAGAAACTTTCTTAAACATATTTTAAACTGTCCATATTTCACGACCTAATTAAAATTTATTTATCTCTTTTGTTTCAATTTAATAAAATTATCTTATTGAGCCAATTAGAAATAAAGTCCCCCTCTACTATTTACTGTCGGTTTTACTTTTTTTTGCCATTTTCTCTCAAAAAATTCTAAAAGTTCAAAATGACATGCACCGTACAAGCACTTTTTTGCCGCTCATATCCCCCGATGGCAAAAAATGAACTTTCCGACAGTAAATAGTAGGGGATGTATCCTTCACTTCCGGAACATCTAGCGGATCGGTACAATTCTGATCCCGTCCTCATCTTCTCAAACATTCCCCCACTTTTCGGAAATGTCTTTCCAACTAACAACCACCTAACTCAGAACTAAGGCAGAACTAAGCCGTATACCGGAAACCAGCATCAAGGATACCACAAGGACATAACAATGAAACCTCATTTATCCCTATCCTTTTCCAAATGGCAAAAAACTAAAAAGTGGAATTATAATTAATAGAGGGACATTCTTAATTATGAAAATATAAGTAGGATAAAGAGAGATTGTAATTAACGAAATTCAGAGAAATTGCAGGAACAAGGTATCCACAGTTAATATGGAAATAATATGAACAGTCTTGGAACAGTGCTTACACCATAGCGATAAGTCCTTATGCTGGCATGATGGTGCCATGAGCATAGCATGCTTATCTCATTCTCTTTGACCAAATGTGCAAGGAAATAAGCCATAAAAAAATGTCCAAAGAAATCCTCTCCGATTTCTGAGTTCAAATATTAAGTGCTTTTTCATATGAGGTTCTATTGAACATGAAATTATTTTCCATAAAATAGTAGGTTTATGGAATGAAAAATCAAGAGGGCTAACTGCTTATAAAATAAGGGGATTATAAAATGGAAATTTAGAACCTTTTATGGAATTCAAAATATCAGTCATTAAAAATATTACTCTTTGCTTTTAGGGGTAGTATTTTTATGGTTTCTTCTGCGTGAAGCAATATCCAACTGAATTTTGTTTACAAGATCTTCTATTTTTTTTATGGATCTTAGGAAACGGCTTATCACCCCGGAATCCTTTGCAAGATAAGTTGTTTGTACAGCTTCCAGTTCTTTGCCTAATTCAACCTGGAGTGAGGGTGATTTTGATATGGATAAAACTTGTGAAGGGTATACGCTCCGGTGTCCTGTCATTAAAAAGCTAATCACACAAGCTACAGTAGCGTATGGTGCAACAGAAGGACCAAATAATTCTACTGACATTATACTGGCTGCAATCGGAGTATTTGCAGAACCTGAGAGAACCGCCACCATTCCAATTGCGGCAAATGTCGCAACATTTAGTCCTGTAATCTGTGCAAAAAATGAGCCTGCTGCTGTTCCTGTAAAGAATATTGGTGTTACTATTCCTCCGCTTCCTCCAAAGCTTAATGTAACGCTGGTAAACAATGGTTTTACCAGGAAAGCATACCATTCAGTTGGCTGTCCCTTAAGAGATGCCTCAATTGTATCCAGACCTAAACCTAAATATCTTGTAGAGAAGATATATGATAAACCAATCAGAATAAATCCACCAAGCAGTCCTTTCAATGGTGACCAGATTTTAATCCGTTCAGATCCTTTCTCCATGAATTTTAGAACTTCAATAAGTATTATAGAACATATACCGAAGAAGACCCCCGCAATCATTACCTTTATAAGAAATCCTTCAGAAAAAACCGGAACTAAACTCACCGGATGTTGAAAGTACGTAATGCCAAAGGATGTCGATACCTGATATGCAGTTATACCGGCAATAAATGAAGGCAGAAGAACATCATAAAGTATTGCTCCTACAAATAGAACTTCTACTCCAAAGATGGAACCCGCAATTGGTGTTCCGAAAACAGCAGCGAATCCTGCACTTATTCCGCAAATGACTAGTTTCTTTCTATCATGATCATCAAACCTGAGTAGATCACCGAATAGTGATGTTATACCTGCACCTATCTGTGCACAAGGTCCTTCCTTTCCGGCTGAACCCCCAAATGCAAGAGTGATTATAGTAGCAAGTAGTTTTACAGGAACAACAAGTATTGGAATTTTTCCGGCACGTTTATGTATAGCCTCAATGACTTTCTCAGTTCCATGACCTTTAGCTTCCGGAGCTAAGTACTTCACCAGTACAGTGCTCAAAAACAATGCAACTGGAAGCAGCCAGTACCAATAGGACCATTGATGACTTAGTTCGGTTGCCAATGTGAGCAGCTTTAGGAAAAATGTAGTTGCTAAACCAACAACTGCTCCGGCAATAGTAGCCAGAACTACCCATTTAATTATGCTTATAAAAAGTACTGTTGATTCAGTTATTCGCTTTTGCATAAATCTAAAATAATAAAATTTGACAGAAATTTTCTCCTTTTTTTGCGATGTCACAAATAAAAGTTGATAGGAGAT
>OBLW0100003262.1_pt1 | contig 12700 bp, 11 predicted proteins | sample 1520161 | NCBI WGS metagenome assembly OBLW01 (sample SAMEA3539309, study PRJEB22396) | soil metagenome | biome: tundra; feature: field; material: soil | place: USA | collected 2010-05 | depth 0.15 m
CCGTGATCTCCTCCTACACGCAGATGCTTTCCAAACAACTGCAGGGAGATCCGCAAAAGTCTGGATTGCTCGAGAAGATAACGCGGCAAACCTTCCGCGCATCTGAGATCGTAAACAACCTGCTGAATTTTTCCCGCACCAGTGGCAGTGAGATTGGCGATGTGGACGTAAACAAAGTGATCGCCGACACGCTGGCTCTGTTGGAACACCAGTTCAGGGTGGCCAAGGTAGAGGTGGAAAATGCTCTAGCCCCCAGGTTGCCTGCGATCCAGGGAAATCCAGGCCGACTGCAACAAGTGTTTCTGAACCTTTTTCTCAATGCCAAAGATGCCATGCCGGGCGGCGGCAAACTGCGCATTTCAACAATGAATGGCGAGAGTGTCAGCGTCTCCGTTTCCGATACCGGATCGGGTATCGCACCCGAGCACATTCAACGTATTTACGATCCCTTTTTTACCACCAAGACTTTGCCTCGCGAAGGCCAGGCGCGCGGTACCGGCCTTGGCCTTTCCGTTACCTACGGCATCATCCAGGAACACGCGGGAAAGATTCGCGTGGAAAGCCATCCCGGGGCGGGCACAACTTTCACCTTGGATTTCCCGCTGAGCAGGAAGGCGGTCCATGTTTAAACCGAGCGTGCTTAAACGAGGCATCTTTAAACAGAGCATGTCGAAACATTTTTACGTGAGCATGGATAAACCCAACATGTCCAACCAGAGGACTGAGGCCGAATATGTCTGAATTGGCAATCATCCCGCGCGCGACAGCGAACGGGAATTCCGGTCTGGCGGGCGCGGTTCTCATCATCGACGATGAAGCCGAGATTCGCGAATCTCTCCAGACCTTGCTCGAACTTGAAGGCTTCGCCGTGGAAACGGCAGCCAGCGGCGAAGCGGGATTGCAGCGCATCGGCGAACATCCTTTCGATCTGATCCTGCTGGACCTTACATTGCCCGGACGCAATGGTATGGAGGTATTGGCTGAAATCCGCACGCATGAAACCGGACTGCCCGTCATCATGATCACGGCTTTTGGCACCGTGGAGAATGCAGTTCGCGCCATGCAGGGGGGCGCTGTTAACTTCGTTCAGAAACCTTGGGATAATGAAAAACTTTTGGCCGATGTGCGAGCCGCGGTCGGGTGGCGCCGCGCCGAAGAAGAAAACGTACAGCTAAAGCGCGCCCTCAAGCAGCGCTACAATTTCGAAAACATCGTCGGCAAGAGCGAGCCGATGTTGAAAATCTTCGATCTTGTCGCTCAAGTTGCTAATAGCCGTTCAACTGTTCTGTTGCAAGGCGAAAGCGGGACCGGTAAAGAAATCATTGCCAAAGCTCTGCATCTGAATTCTCCGCGCCACGACCGGCCGTTTGTTCCGGTCAATACGGGCTCCATGCCCACCGACCTGCTTGAGTCCACTCTCTTCGGTCACGTGAAGGGTGCGTTTACCAGCGCTATCGCTTCCAAAAAGGGCTTGTTCGAAATTGCGGATCGCGGCACGTTGTTCCTCGATGAAATCGCCACCATGAGTCTGGAAACTCAGGCTAAGATCCTGCGCGTGCTGCAAGATCGCAGGTTTATGCATCTCGGCGGGATACAGGAAATTCAGGTGGATGTTCGCATTATCGCCGCTACCAACATCGATCTCCGCACGCTGGTGCGCGAAGGCCGCTTCCGCGAGGATCTGTTTTATCGCCTGAACGTGATCACCATTGAGTTGCCTCCGCTACGGCAGCGCAGAGAGGACATTCCGTTGCTGGTGCAATTCTTTTTGAAGAAATACGCCGAAGAAAACGACCGGCCGGTGCGGCGGATTACGCCGGAGGCTTTACGTCCGCTGTTGTCCTACTCGTGGCCGGGCAACGTGCGCGAACTGGAAAATGTGATTGAACGTGCCGTCGTGCTGTCTTCCGGCAGCGACATCACCATTGACCTATTACCCGACAATTTATTGGGTCGCGGCTCGTCTCTCACTCTGCACGATCCGCCCACGGATGCATCGCTGTTTGAAATCGTCGAGGACGTCGAGAAACGCATCATCAGCGACATGCTGGAAAAGTGTAACTGGAACCAGACTGAAGCCGCCGAGCGCTTTAAGGTGCCGCTCTCCACACTGAATCAGAAGATCCGCCGACTGAATATCGAAATAAAAAAGAAGACGCGGGGATGACTCCCTTCCAGCCAAGCAACATCTTGTCATCTCGACGGCCTGAAGACGCAGGCGGTTCTCTGCTATAGTTCGAAAAAGCGTGTCGCGGGTCGCCGCGCTTTCCAGACCAGCATGGAACTGACCTCGCCCACCGATCTCGCCAAGGAAAAAGTCCAGACAGTTCAGGATTACATTCTGTTTTGCTTGCACGCGGTCGCAAATCTCTTTCGCAAGCCTCTGTACATTATCGACATGGTGCGGCAGGCAGATACCATCGGCGTAGGATCTCTGCCTATCGTTGTGCTCACGGGCTTCTTTACTGGCGCTGTGCTGGCGCTGCAGGCCTCGAATACGCTGGAGCGTTTCGGTTCGATCACGCTGGTGGGGCAACTGGTCTCAACTTCCATGGTGCGAGAACTGGGACCGGTGTTGACCAGCCTGATGGTTGCGGGGCGGAATTCGTCAGGCATGGCAAGCGAGTTGGGATCGATGGTGGTCACCGAGCAGATCGACGCTATGCGCGCGCTGGGCACCGATCCCATGAAAAAACTGGTCACGCCGCGCGTGGTCGCCACGGTGTTCATGTTATTTTTCCTGGCCATCATTTCTGATCTTGTGGGCCTGGTAGGAGGGCTTGTGATCGCGAAACTCTTGCTCCAGTTGGACGCCCGGCAATACTGGGCCAACGCCTGGGAAACGTTAGTGTTTCAAGACGTGTTCATGGGATTGATCAAGCCCGTTATTTTCGGCTTCATCATCGCCACCATAGGCTGTTTTTATGGTATGAACGCGCGCGGAGGAACCCAGGGTGTGGGCCGCGCGACTACGCAGGCGATGGTAGCGGCTTCCGTTCTTATCCTCGCCATGGACTTGATCGTCACTCGGTTCCTGATGGCTACGCTTTCCTATCACTGATCCCATGTCCACGCCGACTCTGCCACTCGATTCCTCCGTCGCGACAACGAAGGATGATTCCGCCCCCGCCATAATCTTTGAAGACGTCGCCATTGCCTTTGACGACAACGAAGTTCTGCGCGGCGTTTCTTTCCATCTACCCCGTGGCGAGACGAAGGCTGTGTTCGGTGTCGCCGGGTCCGGCAAGAGCCTCATTCTGAAGCTGGCACTCGGACTCATTAAGCCAGACTCCGGACGCATTGTCGTGTTAGGGCAAGATGTTACTCAGATGCCGGAAGATCAACTGTTTGAGCTGCGCGGCAAGATTGGAATGGTCTTCCAGGAAAGTGCGCTGTTCGATTCTCAGACGGTGCGCGAAAATGTTGCCTATCGCCTGATGGAGGAACACGGTATCTACGACGAGCATATCGATCGCAAAGTACGCGAAGCGTTGCGCTTCGTGGAGCTGGAGCACACGCTCGATCTCGATCCCTCGGAGCTTTCTGGAGGCATGCGGCGGCGCGTTGCCATTGCGCGCGCGATCATCACGCAGCCCGAACTGCTGCTCTATGACTCTCCCACTGGAGGCCTGGATCCGGTGACTTCGAATACCATCATCGAACTGATTGTGAAGCAGCGTGACGTTTATCAGACCAGCGCTTTATTGGTGACGCATCGCCTGCAGGACGCTTTCACAATGGCGACGCATCAGTTCGACAAACAAGCCAACCGCATGGTGCCGCTGCCCAGCGGGAAACACTGTGAGGTCCCTTTGACCTTCTTGATGTTACGCGACGGTAAGGTGATCTTCGATGGCGACCTTCAGCAACTGGCCCACTCGGAGGACGAATACATTAGGGAATACATTTCGTAGAAAGTTTGTAATTGGACAATTCTGCAATTTAATAATTTAGGAACTCTCCGTTTCAAATTGCAAAATCGCCCGATTACAAAATTATCCATTTACTTTCCAGCCATCTCTTTTTCCACGTCTTCCGCCTTCGAAGGTAGAGCCGCACTCAGTTTGATCAGGTTGCCGTCCTGATCCACGTAGTAGTCATCTTCGATACGCACGCCGAGGCTTTCCTCGGGAATATAAATCCCGGGCTCGATGGTGAACACCTGTCCTGGTCCCAAGCGAGGTTCGGGATCGGTGGCATCATGCACGTTAAGGCCGACGGGATGGCCTAGTCCGTGAATGAAATACTTTCCCAGTTTGTCGCCATGCAAATCTTTACCGTGTGAATTGATGTATTCGTAAGCCACTTTGTAAAGCGAGTCTGGGTCATCGCGCTTCATGGTGGACTTGCCCGACTTGAAAGCCGCTTCGGCCGCTTGTTGCGCTCCCAGCACGATGTCGTAGATTTCGCGCTGCCGTGCGGTAAAGTGGCCATTGATCGGCAGCGTGCGCGTAATATCGGAGGCGTACATAGAATATTCGCCAGCGGCATCGATGACCACAACGTCCCCCGACTTCATTACGTTGGAATCATCCGAGTAGTGCAGCACCGTGGAATAGTAACCCGAGCCCACGATGGGCGCGTAGGCCGGCCGCTCGCAGCCACGCTTGCCCCACTCATATTGCATGAGCGCAGAGATTTCGCGCTCGGTAACATTCGGCTTCACTGTTTTGAATGCCGCGAAGTGTGCAGCCACGGAAGCATCAACTGCTTTGCGGATGAGCGCAATTTCTCCCGCGTCCTTATAGGTGCGCAGCGAATCGATCATCGGCTTCACGTCGTGAAAGCTCAGGAACGAATTAACCTCCTTCATAAACTCCAGCGGTTGGGCGCTGGCCGAACTCTGATCGTGCGAAGCGACGTCCGTGTAAACAACTGGACGTGCGCCCGTGCTCAACTTCATAACGTCCTCCGGTAGTTTGGCCATGTCTTGGACATGGTCAAAGCCGGTGACCTTGGATGCCTCGGGATTTTCCGGGCCGAGCTTGGGCCCGGTCCACTTTTCCTGCGTCAGATTGCGCGGAGGAAGAAACAGAATCTCGGTGTAGGGTTGCGCAGGCTTATCGGAGGTGCCTTCGACAGCCGGAGCAATTAGTAGGGCGACGCCAGGCTCGCCCAAGCCCGAAAGATAATAAAAATTGTCTTCCTGGCGGAAGCCATAAAGATCGTTAGGGCCTTCGCTCTCCATGGGCGCGAACAGAACCACCATGCCTCCCACTTTCCTGGCTAACGCTTCGCGGCGGGCGTGATAGTCGGCGTTGGACTGCCGGTCAAGCGCGACGCTCGGATCAACCGTGAGAAGAAAAATGCTAGCAAGGATACTTGCCAGGAAAGGTGAGAGCCTGAGCTTTCGCATCGTGCAATCCATCCGATGGTACGAGAATGCACCCGTCCCAGCAGTTTATGCGCCAACGGGTGGCCCCGCCTCGACAGGAGAGTGATCTTCCACTATTTGGGACTGGTCGCACTCTGCTTTGCCTGCAGGAAAGAATCAACGTTGCTCTTGTCGATGAGGGCAGAACCAGTATCCACGAAAGATGGAATCGGCGCAAAGCTGTCCTTCGACCAGTCCGTCTCGAGCGACGGCGGTTTGTGGTGATACAAGTTGTCGAGCATCTGCATACCGACAAATGCCATGGCATAGGGCTTCTGCGCAATGGTGGCCAAGATGCCACCCTTCTGGATCCAATCCAGTGTTTCGGGATCGGTGTCCATGGCCATCACAAATTTGCCGGTGACGTGGTAACTGTTGAGGACACCAGCGACCTCCTTCCCCGATTGCGCCTCCAAACAGACGAAGGCATCCACCTGATCTTTCTCTTTGCCGATAATCTGTGTGGTGGTGTCGAAGGCTATGCGGGGGTCGCCCTGGATATCGACCACGCGTGCGATTTTGATGCCGGGCGTGCGCTCCAGTGCATCGCGATAGCCGTGCAGGCGGTCCTGCATGTTGTGTTGGTCGGGCATGGTGAATACAACGACGTTGCCTTTGCCTTTCAATTCCTGGGCCAGGCGGAGGCCTCCGGTCATACCTACCTGATAGTTATTGGTGCCGATAAAGAAAAGTCGCTTGCTCGCGGGAGCGTCGGAATCCACGGTGATCACCGGAATTCCAGCGGCAATGGCCTTGTCGACGCTGTCCTTCAGAAATGCCGGATCGGTCACCCCGAGCAAAATTCCAGTAGCTTTTTGCTGGACTGCCTGATCGAGGGCGTCTCGCTCGGCCTTGGCGTCGTAGTTGTTCGGGCCCACAAAATCTGTGCGTACCTTGAATTGTTTACCGGCCCTGGCGAAACCGGCGCCCGCAGCCTGCCAATAAGGAACTTGCAGATTGGCGGCTACGAATACGAAGTATTCGTTGGAATCATGAGTCCCGCAACTAAGCAGGGAAGTGACCAACAGCCCCAGCCCAAGAAGAGAATGCAGCTTGCGAAAGCGGAGCATCGGAGCCTCCTTCGAACCGCGAAGTGACGTGCCGCGAAGTTCAACCAGCATGCAGGGGCGAATGAGAAACTTTTGGCGAGTGGATTGTAACCGAGCGGCGCAGCGAAAGAAAGGCACAGAGTTTCACGATGTGAGATTGGCGCCGGCGTTTCGGCGCAGTGGAACCGGTCGAGGCCAGCACGATGCGGGGCTTCTGCCGTCTACACTCCCACGGGAAATGGCTTCGTGTGGGATTCCGCGCTCAGCGCGACGCCCGAGAATCGTCCCTGTAACAGGGACATTAGTCCGGTGCACCAGTAGCCAAGCACGAAGAGTAGAAGAAATGGAATCGTAAAGTAGTTCTCAATCTCGACGGCATAGTACACCGTGAGCGCGAAGTAGCTGCCGATCAGCAGTTCGACCCATGGCACCCATCCCAGCCGCCTGCGGTACTTGGTAGCGCCTACCTTGTCTTTCTTGGATTCGACGTTGTATTTGGGTGTGCGAGCAAAAGCACTCTCTTTCCCGATGAGCGCCTCGATCACGGCCTTAGTATTGGTGATCGTCAATCCGACGCCCAGCGCCATCAGCAACGGCAGATATAGAAGAGCGCGCTGCCAGGTTTTGGGAAAAAGTTCGCGCTGCGAAACCAGATAGAAACTTGAAATAGAAAAGGTGGAAGCAAGAAAGAGCGGCAGATCGATGAAGAGAATCTGGAACCATCCCTGATAGAAGCGGATGATCATAGCCGGCAACATCAGCACCGAGAGCACGATCATCAGCGGATAGCTAAGGTTCGCGGTCAGGTGATACCAGGCTTCAATCTTGGTATGCAGCGGAGCGTCGCTGCGCAACACGCGCGGCAGGATTTTCTTTCCGGTCTGAATCAGTCCCTTAGCCCAGCGCGCCTGCTGAGTTTTGAAGGCGGTCATCTCAACGGGCAATTCTGCCGGGCATTCGACGTCCTGCAGATAGATAAACCTCCATCCGTTGAGTTGGGCGCGGTAGGAAAGATCGGTGTCTTCGGTGAGCGTGTCGTGCTGCCAGCCGCCGGCTTCATCGATCGCCGCCCGCCGCCAAACTCCGGCAGTTCCGTTGAAATTAAAGAAGACTCCACTACGCGCGCGGCCCGAGTGTTCCAGCACGAAGTGACCGTCAAGCAGGATGGCTTCCACCTGCGTGAGGAAAGAATAGTTGCGATTGATATGCGTCCAGCGCGTTTGCACCATGCCAATCTTCGAATCGGTAAAGTGATGGATGGTGCGCAGTAGGAAGTCTTCCGGAGGAGTGAAGTCGGCGTCAAAGATGGCAACGAATTCCCCCTTTGCCGTTTTCAGGCCTTCTGCCAGCGCACCAGCTTTGAAGCCTTCGCGATTGACGCGGTGATGGTAGCTAATCGGATTGCCCAGAGCGGCGTACCGTTCGACCAGGTTTCGCGCCACGTCGACTGTTTCGTCGGTAGAGTCGTCGAGCACCTGGATGTCGAGCTTCTCCTGAGGGTATTTCAACTTACAGATCGAATCCAGCAACCGCTCTACCACATATTGTTCGTTAAAGGTTGGTAGCTGCACCGTGACTCGCGGCAACCGTTCGAAGTAGGCCGCAGGATCCGTAGTCCGGTTTTTCTTATGTTTGTAGTATAGGTAAACCAGAATGTAACGGTGCATTCCGTACCCAGCCAGCAAAACCAAGACAATAAAATACGGGATCAGCAGCGCTCGATCAAATGAATCGGTGTGGTAGAGGCCCTGAAATGTTCTATCCAGCAAATGCTGGCGGAGATACGCACCAATACCGCGAGGAACGGCGTACATGGCGAGCGCCGAAAGAAACAGGTTGGGATCCGAAGTGGGCAAGAGGTTCGGTCGAAACCCTTATTCTACCGGAATCGCGTCGCTACGACTCGCCTCGAAAAATGGGGCGTCTAGGGAACAACAAAAGTCCGAAGTTCGAGGCTGAAAAAAGTCTAGGCGCTTTGTCTTTTTTTATCGTTTTTATCGTTGGCCTTTACAGCGAAGGGTCGAGGCAGCGCTCGGCCTTATCCAAGAGAATCTCAAGTTCCAGCGCAAAGTTCTTGCGAGCCTGGGCTTGTAAGCGCCATTGGTCTTGGACGGGCGCACACACAGCTGGAATTAAATCTTCGAAACGCTGAATCGCTCGCGTGAAATAATCAATATCCTTCTTCAGCATCTGAAAAAATTCTGCGTCGCCCGCAGCGGACATAAGGCACCTCCGAATACGCGAGGTGGTTAATGCAATTCTTATGCCAGTTGCTCGCAGATCTGTGGAAATGGGCGAAAGACTGTGTTTTCAGAATGCTAGTGCGTCCAGATTCCGGACCTTATTTCGACCAGCCGATTGCTCAGTGTAGGTCCCGCATGTAAATATTTCGGCGGTCAGAGCACCGCTAGCGGCGCAATAATCGTTATTTCGAATCTGCTTTTGAGCCGCATTGCGTATCATTTTGAGCTCGGTATGGTCGTCGCTATCCTTGACTGCTCCGTACGCCGCATTACCCAAGCCAGGCCATCGGGAGATTGGCCAGCTTGAATGCGGCCCACCACTTCCATCGAATGCAAATCGACGACTGCAACAAAATTGTCAGGAGTGCACGCTACGAAGGCTCTCTCACCGTCCGGTTGCATAACGATGCCGGCCGCGCCGTGCCCCACGGCAATTTGCTTAATCGTCTTCTTGGTCCCGACATCGATGACTGTCACGTAAGCACCGCGCAACATCGAGATCAGCGCAAGCTTTCCGTCGAGCGTGAACTTCAGCCGGTTCGCGCCGCTTACATCCGCCGCTAGAGTTTGAGTCACGTGCTTGCTCGCAACATCGATAACGGAGACAGTTCCATCGCCAGCATTCGCCGCCCAAATTTCTTTGCCGTCCGGAGAAACATCAAATCCTTCGGCGCCCTTGCCAACTGGAACCACAGTTTCATTCCAGTCCGCTTCGAGGTGGCCCGTCTGACCGGCTTGGGATCCGATGGTTTTTTCAATGATGCTCACCGTCCCTGAATTGACGTTGGAAGTGACAATCAGTTTCGTATCCGGTGAGACATAGATCATGTGAGTTCTGTTTTGGCCGGTTCCCAGGATCCAATCGACGCTCTTGGTTGCGGGGTCATAACTGCCAATTGCCTTGGCAGCCTCGGCGGTGAACCATACTTTGCCGCCAGCGAAAGCCAATCCATGCGGGCCGCGCAGCGCTCCAAGATCGATGGAAGGCAATGCCCTTTGCGCGATCAGGTCTACGACCGCAAGTGTGTGATAGGCCCCGAATCCGTAGTTGGAAACATAGGCTGTCTTGCCGTCAGCGGATGCAATCACTTCGTGGGGATCGTTACCCACGGGTATCCGCGCGAGCACTTTCAAACTTGAGGGATCAACGATGGCGAGCGTATTGTCGTGCTTGGCGAGCACCAGCAAGGCATTCGCGGGCGTGTCCTCGGCTCGAACAAAAGCGACGCCGAAGATGCCGGCAAGCAGCAGAAGGGAAGTCAGCACGGATTTCATAATCTAGAAGCTTAACCGCAAACCGCGCGGAAAGTGACACGACAGAATGACACAAACAGGGCTGATCATAACTAGGGGCGGTCATCAACCTCAGGAATGGTCTTGAGCTGCACGCTCACATGGCGCCCTTCGTCCAGGTGCAGCGCTTTTCCCTGTCCTTCATACGTCTTTAAGAATTCAGGATTGTAGTACGCTTCGCCGTCCACACTTTCCCAGGCAATCAAGGTGTAGTCGCCGGGCGGGAGTCCGCGTAAAGTGAAGCGTCCGCTTTGATCCGTGACAGTCTTGCGGTAACGCTCGGGACGACCGCGTAGGTGTGCCTCGGGTACGGCGACAACCACCGCGTCGGCGACGGGCCCATCGTTCTGATTGCTGGCCATGCCTTCGGCAACGGCACCGTTGGCGCTCGCCACCAGATCAAGAGTTGTAGCTCCGCCGTTCACGCTAAACCCGGAATCCAGCACGTCGCGACCTCCAGCGGTTACGGATTTCAGAAACCAATCCGGCATCTCGCTGGTGGTGGAAACTTGAACCGAATACAGTCCCGGAGGAACATCCTTCCACTCAAAGCTGCCATCGCCCCTGACCTTAGTCAAGGTGGAGAAACCGATTCCCATGCTTACGCCGACCGATTCATCGTCGCCATCGCTGGAGCGTAGTAGAAGCAAAACTTGAGTAGGATCGGACCTGCCGTTACCCTTCGCTTCCATTTGCAGGCGGCCCTGAATCGTACCGCCGCGTTGAGGCGATAGCCGCAGGCCCTCCATGCTCTCCGCAAGTTGCAGCGACTGGCGCGCCATCATGGGCACCTTTACATTATCCACCGTGGCTACAATTGTGTAATCTCCGGGCGAAACGCCGCGAATTTCGAAGCTGCCATCTTTATGCATCTCCGCGCCGTTCACGACCAGATTCAAATCTTTGGACTGCAGCATGATCGCCGCCGTAGTGCCATCAGGCAGATTCACCACCGAGCCTCGGATGCTCAGGCTGGGACTTAGCGTCAGCGAGAAATTGACCGGGAACTCATCACCGGCGCGCAACTGGATTGACGTGGCTTGCCCGCGATCTCTGGCACCAGGGTAGTAGGTGGTTTGGTAGGCCACAGCTGCAGGCTTGTTCGAGGCTGCTCCGCTGTGCGGAGCAGCCTCGGGCGTGTTGCCCGTGGTTTCAATCAGACTTCTGAAATCGGGCGGTGGCGTCACCGAGACAAAATAGTTACCCGCAGCGAGACCGGGGATGCGGTACAGGCCAAGATCATTGGTGCGCTCTGCTCCAACCTGCTCCCAGTGACTGTGGCCGGCAACAAAAGTTTGGCGCAGCACAGCAACTTGCGCCTCCGGCATGGGATCGCCGTCCTCATCGCTAACCCGGCCTTCGACCACCGCCGCGGCTTGCAGACGGATTGTGAGATCGCTTACTTCCTGGCCTGCACTCAACGTGAGCAAGCGGCCTTCGCTCCGAAGACGGTGCTTGTCGATCTCCTGGTAGCCGCTACGCTCCGCGAACAAGCGATAGCGTCCGGGTACGACGTCTTCAATGCGAAAGCTTCCATCAGCGCCGCTGAGAGCGGTATAGTTTCGGCCATCGTTCTGACTATCGGCAATGAGCTCGATCAGCGCCTTCTTCAACGGCACGCTGCCCGAATCTTTGGTGACGATTCCCTGCAGAATGGCGTGGTTGGAATGCGTCGATGGAGAATACGGTGGCGAGAAAGTTTGCGATGAAAAAACGGCCGAAGAATTATCCTGCGCGAAAGTTGCACCGGCGACCAATACAATCAGCAATAAACATTCAAACACGGACTTCAGCTCAGGCCGACCGATGAGTTTGTCTTTCATTTCGACCTTCGACGCAGATTCGGAATCTTGTGGAGCGTATACAGATGCCGACCGTGAGGATCGGTCAGCCTATGACTCATCTCATTCTATCCGCCGCCGGTCCGCCACCCAAAGAGAAAAAACTGCCGATCCGCTCTTTGAGGGCGTGAATTTACTCAGGGGGAGTGGACTCTGACGGTTTGAACCTTGATCACGTTAGCTGGGAATCGAGGCAATCAGTGGCAAGCTCTTAGTCGGAGCCATAGCCCGTTCCGTCAAAATAGAGACGATCCTTGGCATATATGCGCGAGTAGACTGAACGAGCCTTCACAACTGCGAGACTTGCCTCTCTCACAGACTTTGCTTTCCGCTTAGTGGTGATGTTTTCCGCCCGAGTGTCCGCCGGAATGACCGCCGCCCGAATGCCCCCCTCCGCCCGAATGGCCGCCGAAATGACCTCCTCCGCTGGAGTGACCATGGCTGAAACTCTTCCCGCCACCGGAGTTCTTTGGCGCGTGCCCGCCGCCAAAATGGAAGCCGCCCGAATGCGCCTGCTTGCCCGGCGCCTCCGCAAAACCGTTACTTTTAAAGCTTCTCGAAGACCGCTGCCCGAAGTCCCCGCGCTGAAAGCTCGTGCCTGGGTTGCTATGAGCCCTCATCGAATTGCCGTAGCCTGCTCCCGTTCTGCCGCCGTAGCTCCCCTCGGACCTGTTATAGGAAGCGGACCCATAGCCTGAGCGCCCGTACTGCTGCGGCCTGCTGACCGCCGGCCGGAAGTTGTTGTAGGCGCTTCGTGAGGAACGAGCATAGCCAATTCTGGATGGCTGGTAGCCTCGACCATATCTTTCTGCCTGCCCATTCCTCGCATAGGCATCACGGTCTGGCGTCCGGGAAAATCCCTGGGAGCGAGTCCCGCCGTATTAGATCGGAAGAGCACAC